>Ga0209208_10003661_pt1 | contig 21986 bp, 23 predicted proteins | sample S1TSphfallax_3_FD_187694 | JGI IMG/M metagenome (GOLD analysis project Ga0209208, IMG submission 187694) | Host-associated microbial communities from peat moss isolated from Minnesota, USA - S1T2_Fd - Sphagnum fallax MG (SPAdes) (version 2) | ecosystem: Host-associated > Plants > Peat moss >...
ATTATCGCTAGCGTGCACGGAGACTGAGAGGGTCGCAAAGTTTTGGTTGGGGTGTATGTCGCAAAAGTATTGCGATGATTTAAGGTACATTATATATTAACGATGGTTGGTGAACCACAAGGTGCAATGCGTGTCACATCGCAAATATGGAAGGTTGTTTGTGCTTCGCAAACCCTTCCGGTTTTTTGTTTTTCCCTTCGCAAAAAGGCACAATATGTAGTAGTGATAAATGGGCTCCCATTTTGAGAATTGGAGTCGCCAAATCTTTAGAAAATAATTCCAGGGGTCAAAACTCATTGGATTGAAAAGTTCCATATATCATTGAAAATATCTTGGAACTTAAATGTCTAAAATGGGCTCGCATGTCCCATTTGAGTACTTAAAACATAAGTTATGGCTAAAAGAAAGGCTAGGAGTCAAAGTGCAAATTCAACTCCCAACCATTAAAAGTTGATAATCTCCCTGATTTACTTGCTTTTAGGTGGTGTAACACACATATTTGGAAAGCTTTTAACAAGGGCTCCAACTTTGCTTTAAACCTCGCCTTAATTGGAAATCTACACAAGTTATGGTCCTCAAAAGTCACAAAAATCCCAAAATTTGGGAATTTGAGGATTTCCAACTTGGGAGTCCTAGGAAAAAATGACATTTGGGTGCAAGCCTTGTGGCTAGGCACATATAATACTATAAGGGGGAAGGTGGTGGCTTCCCCCAAGTTTGAGTTGTGGTGAGTTTTGTGAGTCCATGTATGTTCGTGGCTCGTCCATGCACCAAAAATGCTCCATGACTCTTGGGAGAAATCAATTTAAGTGTTTTGAAATTATGCTTCCAATTTTGGCTATCCTTTATTAAGGTTTAGAAAAAAAATTATTTTCATAATGGATTTTTGTTTCATGACCATTGAAGAAATTACACGATGTGTTTTGACAACCTAGTGGCCACCAGGTTCAATTTGTATTTAAAACATTTAATAAATTTTGTTTAACTATTGTGTATTAAAATTTTCCAAATTTTGCAACTTCTTCCTTTCTTTATGTAGACTTGTTATGTTGTGTAATCTAGATTTTGATGTGCTATAACTTTTTTTCCTTTTCTGATAGGCATGGTGGCCATCATGCCTCAAGGTTTAGTTTGGATTCAATCTAATCATGTATGTTTGATATTTGTTTATTTTATTTCATTAAATTAACATCCTCCAAATTCTTTTTTTGTTTTTTGTTAAAAAACCTCCCATGGTGTCCATAAGGTTTAATTTGTATAACTTGGGATGTAAATTATAAATTTGTCTTTAAGAACTTTAAAGTTTCCTTGTTGTTAACAAACATATCCTGGTGGCCACTAGGTCGTTTATAAATTGAGAGATTAAAAAAAATTAACATTGTAAATTTTGTTTTGGCATTTTCAGACTTTTGTAAAGTCTTAAATTAGTTAAATATGTGTTTATGCCTTTTAGATCCTTATATGTCCAAGCAAACACATCTTTGAACTTCTTGAATAAAGTCTAAAGCTCTTTAGTTTTCTCCTTTGTTAATTGTGCATTAACTTTGATGCATTATGGATTTGCTTTTGTGCTAAGATTCAACTTTATAAACTATTATTCTTTAGTCAAAGTCTAACCTGCAATCTGAAGATTTGTACCTGAATTTTAGATAGTGTCTCATTGACTTCAATATCAACTTGGCTATGATGATAATAGGTTTTTAGATAAACCTTATCTTCAAGTGATATATTTGGTCTAACATTAAATTTTGTTATTTATGTTATTGAAGGCACCACTTCTACTGCTCCTTAATCTGATGTCCTTTGCTATGGTTTAGATTTTTCATTGATTTAGATTTTTGACACTCCGATACTCAACAATGAAATTGTTTCTTCTAAGATAGTGATTGTGCCAATTGAGAACAACTTTGGTTATGTCTCAAAGATCAGATCTTCCCCTTCATTTGTTAGCCCCTCCAACAAGTCATAACAAATAAGTATTTGGGGTCTTATGGTTTCTGCTCCTAGTTTCTTATTAACTGATATTGTTTTGACTATTCTATTACCTTGAACAATAATCACATTGTTCCCCCAATCATGTGTAACCTTTGCATCTATGAACCAAGGTGTTCCTAGCAACATAGAATAGCTAGAATCTACCACATTGTTTTGCCAAATAGTAAATGTGGCTACATATGGTATACCATGTATGTGAATCTTCAACTTTTTAATAATTCCCAAAGGTTTCGTCATACTCTGATCTACCATTTTGCAGTGGTATGGAGCTGGTATTGGTTTGGGTAAACCTAATTTTGTTCTAATGTTTTCTATTATGATGTTTACACTTGCTCCTCCATTTAACAAAACATCCTCAACAATGTTCTTCCCAACTTGTATTTGGATAACTACCATCTAGTTATCTACACGTATAAATCTAGTGTCAACTTCAGAGTGTGTTTTAATCACTATGGCTACACTAGGCTTTAATATCATTTTAATAACTATATTAGGGTTTTTTGGCTTTAGTTTTTGTCACATATACTTCTTAAGATCTGGTGTGAGCTTCAATAATTGACCTAACTTCAAGGTATAAGTAGTTTCCATCATTTGTTTACTAATATCTTGGAATATTTGTTCCATAGATAAAATTTTGTTGTTAAGTGGTACAATTGTTTCTATGGATACTTCAATCTGTGGTAATCATGCCCAACTTGTACCACTATGCTTTCTCCTTTTGATTCAAACTTTATGATGGGTCTTTTGTTTACATCTCCTATATAGTTATGACAAAAGATTGTTATAGTTTCTGCTCCTCTTCTTAGTCAACACTAGAATTCTTGATTGGCTTTTTATCCTTGAACACATACTCCTCAATAACTTTGCTTTTGGTGATGGCCATGTTGACATCTACTATATGAACGAAAGATTTTGCAACCTTGAGCTCTACCACAGCTTGTTTTTATGTAGTTTTCACTCCTTTGTTCTTAAACATATTCTACATGTCATTATACTTAAGATAGTTTATGATCTTATGTCCAATGTCAACATATATATGACAAGAGTACCTCATAGGTCTCCATACTTTGATTTGTTGAATGGCAACCTCAAAAATTGGATGAACAAAGTCTTCCTTTCTTTTGACACTATAGTTTTCAACATGCTTCATGTTTTTCAACTACGGATAGACTTGCTCATCATTCTAAACTATTTTGAACCTTTACAAAAAAAAAACTACAATTATGCAAAAATACAATTTGGGTAATCTCCCATGTAATTTTTACACTAATCAGACACAATATCTTTAAGGGTAAAACTAAATAAATTATCAATCTTTGCATCTTTTGTTTCACCATTTGCTTTAATGTTTGCCTTAACTACTATGACATGAGCATTTGGGTTAAATTCCTTCACATACTCAGGATAGTTAATTAAGTGGCCAATGATAAGGCATGTTTGGTGGTAATGATGGTCTACTTGGATTCATCATTGGTAATCCAAAATATCTTGGAGGTCCTATTGGTCTTGGTGGGTTTAAGCCTCTTCCTCCTATATCTAATGGTTGTCTAACAAAATTTTTGTCCACCTCTCTAGGCATTTCTGTACGCACACTAACAAGTTTTGTTTCTTTTAGAGTCTAAGGTTTGGTCTTCATACTAATAATAATATGGGTGGTGTTGTTACAAACGAAGCTTAAGTAACTATAACCATAGACTAAGGCATTGCCACATAATATAATGGTATAAATCTTACTAGTTCCATTCTGAAATTAAAAGTTCTTGGATAAGCAACTCCAACACTGTTGTCATGTAACAGATTTGATACACAAGCTATAAAAATTGGTACTACATCTACCAAAGTCTAGTTTGTTATTTCTCCAGATTTTTTTTTCTAAGTCTATCTGGAATTCTAACCTTCTCATGGTACAAAACCTTTAGCTCAACATGTCCATGGTTCTTTGCTCTTATAGATTTTAGATTCAAATTTTATAAATGTTCAACAAATCTTTGCCTCACATTATCTTCAATGAATGGGCATTCATTGATATGATGTCCAATCAAATGGCAATATGTGCAATGTGCAAGGTTAGGTCTTGGAACTCTATTCACACTATGAATTCCTATACTTTAATCCCTTGGGACTCCTTTAATAATGCTTCCACTATGCTGATTAAGTTTGGGTTCACTATACCTTATTTTGATATCCACATGTACACCTTTTGCCACTGTTGGTTCTACTTTTGGTAAGTCCATAGTTTTTTATTTAGTTACAAGTATCAGCTCAACTCCTTTGGACATTCTAATGCCCATAGTTATAGCTTTTTGCTCAACCACATAATGAATTTGAAGTTCAAAATTCTGAGCTCTTTCTTCAAGCTCCTCATCCTCATGTTCTTTTCGATAATAAGGAGGTGAAGCTAATTTGTACCTTGATACTACTTCCTCTTTTTTTGACATGTTGAATCTTTGTTCTTCTTCATACATCAAAACATTAAAGTTTTGTTGTTGCATTAGACTTAATGATTCCAACACAACTTTTTGTTAAGGTTCAGATTCTCGATTCCTTCATCCAAACTCAACTTGCAGGTCTGCATTTTTAATCTAATGTTTTTTTTCCTAAAGTTTTATTGCAAATTACTAGTGTGTTTTTGTGCTTCACCAGTTTGCACTTCACAAGGAATTATCGATGTTGCTTGAAGCATTTTGTGGCCTATTGGTTTTTCTTTTGTCCACAAATGTCTTTGTTCATATTGAGAAACTATTCTAGGTGTTACAAATTACTAATTTATCTGATTTGTATTCAAATTACTATTGATGGCAGTGCCATTTTCCATTTGTTCATGTATTATAACCAAATCTAATTGTCTCCTCAAACTTCTAGTTACAATTTTATTTTCCATCTCTCCACATTTTAATTCAATTTTAAACAATCTTCTGCATTAAAACAAAATGTTCATAGTTAGCTACTTTGTTTATATTTTCTTCCTAAACAAAAAATTATGATCAAGATTTGAAAAAAATGAAATTAAAATTCACTATCAATTTTTACAAACAAAAATTTTAGCTACAAGACATAAACAACATTTTGAATTTCAATATGAATTTCAAGCCCTGGGATGGTCGCCAAATGGTAAATACAGAATCTCTATCCTATATATATTGATCTAAATTTGCATTATAACATATAATGAAATTAATATTAATAAAATCTATTTGTTTAACTCTACTCATATATAGATTCAGAACTTTAATCTAGTCATGAAAGTATGAGAAAAACATCAAAGCAACAAATCTAGCTATGGAATTGAAACTTTTCCAAAAACAAAATACTCTTGTTTCATACTTCCACAAAACTCAATGTTCTACAATAATCTTTTCCATTATTCCTCTTCTTGCCAAAAATGATCATCTTAAAATAGTCCTAGATGATCAATTCAAATTCTAATGTTGATAAAAACTATGTATACTAGCTAGTAATTCCTAAAACAATAACTAGGTAAGTAAATATATATTAATTATTACAACAAATAATTACTCCATTAAAAACCTAGATCTAAGACTAAGGACCATGAACTTCAAATGATCATATCTCAAGGTGAAGGCTTAAAAATTATAGAAGCATTTGTGGATCTGACAAAGGAGATGAAGGTTTTAAGAATCTAAATTGGTCTACTTATAAAAACTAACCTCATGAAGTTAATTGAAAACTTCTAACATCTTTGATACCCTCCACCTTCAATGAACCACACAGATAGCCATAGTATTTGATAGTCCAAATGAAACGCACCAATCCTTTTGAAACATTTTTTCACAAATGACTACCTTGCATTTTTTTTGAGGACATGGTGAATGTCACCAAACACCATGGATGATATGTGTGACTGCATGAGCAATACAAATGTCATAGAAGTAAAACTCTTCACCACAAGTTGGACAAGTTTGAACATTGATCATCCTAATGACACATCAAGATGGAGTAGATGGCCTCAATTGTGGTAGTGGCTCAAAATAAAGGCCTACTCCTAACTTCATTTGAACAAGTTGTTCAACCAACATGGATATGAGGTCTTGGGCAACTTTCAAAATTTTCACTAAAAGAATCAATGTTTTTTCACAATCAATAACATTAGAATCACACAAAAGGCAATAAGCTTATGATTGCAACTTCAAAATGCATTATTGCAAAAAAAAATCTTCAGTCTTATATGTTGTTGTAGTTCTTCAATCTTGGTTTGTGCAACATTCAAATTAAAGACTATTTTATGATTTGTGTTTACCTCAATACTTGGCACCTGAGAAACCTCAAGTCCACCCACAGACTCCCATGAAGATAAAACATTTTCAAGATTTTCCTTCACCCTATCAAGGTCATTTTTAACATCACGATGAATCACCATTCTATCATTTACATGTAGGTGGGCCCTTCTTTGCTCAGCTTATTTTCGTACCAAATCATTTAAATTTGTTTTTACTTGTTCTTTTAAAGTTCTAACGCATGTTTGTTTTCAAACCAACATTTTTGACATTTTGGAAATGCTTTCCAAACTACACAACTTTGACATCTTTCCTAAACATAATGATGACAAATATTTGAAAATACTTTGTGGTGTACTCTTACCTAAGCCTAATTCAACTTTAGGTTTTATAAAATGCATTACATTCAACTTAGAGGCACCAAATGGAGGTGGTTGTGACCTTGAACTCCCTAACAATTGAGTTTGTGTAGCTTGTATTTTCCCAACACCTCTAACAAGCACATTTGCAAATCTAGATCCAATAGTAGCATTCAATGATTTTGCCATAAATTGTGTAACATCACAAACTTGTTCCAATAAGATTGGTTGCAAAATATTTTTTTCTTTTGTAACTCACGTTACAACTTGTAACGAGTTGCGCTTGTCATGAACATCAAATGCATAAGCCACCCACTTCAATCTAATTCCAAAAAATTTAGCCATTAATGCACATGCAAATTCCAAGGTTACAGTGTCATTCAAAACTTTGTGTTTCTCATACATGCATGTATATAAGTTTAGAATGGTATCTTGTATTCATGTGTCGTGTGAAGCTTAAACTTCCACCTATTCTTGTCAAACTTTGGGCCAAGGAATTTGCAAATTTCTTCTTTTGAAATGTCAACATCTTCAAGGGACTTGATATCTTGACCAAAGCCTTTAAACCCTTGCTATTCCACAAAGTATTGCAACTCTATTTTGTTTTATTGAGAAACATAAACAAAGAATCCATTAATACATTTCAAAAACAAAACACTCAACATCTTCTAATGAAATTAAACCATCTTGTAAACACCATATGTAATGAAATTGGGATGTGCATTGTAGTGTACGTTCTCAACCCACAAAGTTTTGCAAATTTTTTAAAATACATACACATATTAGCATGGCCATGGTGAATGGACAATGTTTCTAATGATAAATTCGTTGAGACATTCAATTAATTCAAAAAAGGTAAAAAACAAAAATGCATGATGCAAAACTTGAATGGGATTGATGCATATACCAATGACCAAACTTAGTTCATGAAAGGAGGCAAAACACAAGTGGTGCCAATGTTTGCTTTTGAATCATCGAAAGTTTTATTGTGCCTCACAAAACGGGAATTATGATGCCTAAACACCTCAAGTAACAAGCTTTAGAATGCTCGTGAACTAGGAAAAAGAGTTTCCAACAGGAAATAGGAGACATTAATGGTGTGGAGACACCCATGATCCATCAACTTCAACCAATGGGAAAATAGGGAATTTATAAATACATAATGAGTTATAAATAAATAATTTTCTTGATGATTCCTAAAACAATTATTGAAATTGTTCCTAATGGTACCACCCAATTGTACTTGCTCCCACATTAAGAATATCATTATAAAAATTCATCAAAAAATGCAACATCAACTTATTGAGGTTATTGGTGAGGCAATGGGAAATGTATTGCAACATGAATTGGGAAGACTCATTTGAACTTTTTTGAAGTGGCCTTTCCACAATGTGCCTTGAAGTTCATCACCTCACAAATTTCAACCAAATAAGTTAACATAAATTGTAGAATAAACCCCTTGGGAAAGGTTCTTCTTGAATTTTGTCCCCAAGAAGATAATCTTCATATTTTGGAAACCCTTGTTAAACATTACAAGAAATCATGATCCTTTTGATTGGAAAAATTCAAAAAAATTCATGATTTTTACCTCTTTCAACTTTAGCAAAGGATGATTTTGGACAAGTTGATTTCAACACAATCACTTGGACTGATATATATAATTTTTTACCAATAAGTCATTGGACATTTTGATTTTGAAATTTTAAAAATGAAATGATTTTGGAAATTTTCAATTATCAAAAGTGAGAAAAAAATATTCAAATTTGTCAAATATCTTTTTGGTCAAAACATTTGTACTTCATATTTGATTTATAGCCAGATTTGGCTAAATATTTTGAGAGATGATGACCATTTGTTTTTACATCTTCCTATGGATGATAGCCACTTTGATTGCAAACAAAAATTCCTAAATACCGTAGTAAAAACAACACTGGTGTAAAGTGGCCTGAAAATGCGGACAGTTGTTGATGAGGAAAGAAATGGGTGGCAGTATTATCGACGAATGATATCATCCATGCGAAAGCTGAGCCCTTCGCGTTTGTGAAATCAGGGGTGCGAGCACCAACTGGTAGAAACCAGAAACACAAGGTGATGAGCAAATGGTGTGAAGCACACAGACTCGAGAAACGTGGCTGTTTCCTCTTCATTTTCAAGGAATTGTCAACTCTGGGGTTATGTATGTTTCCTGCTCTTGCTCTCATTTGCACTCGTGGCTTTGTCCTCTTTTGAATTTGATGTTGTTTAGTGGTTTGGAGAAGCGGAGCTTGATTAGGGTTTGAGTGTCCTTCTCAAGCACATAGTGAATCTAAAATCGGTTCCGGCATTTGCAAATTTAGTTCCATGGATGTGTGTTCTGAGGAGCATATGCATTCAGGGTTTCTGTATAGCACGCACTGCAGTGTTTCTCGGATGATAAAACAGTGATTGAATTTTTTTGAAATTTGGAGTGATGGGTCAATGCTGGAGAAGCAGAGGTGGATTAGGATTTGAAGTGCCCTTGTCAAGCATAGAGTGAATCCAAATCGGTGTTGGCATTTGCAAATTAACTCTATGGATCTTTATCCTGAGGAAATTCAGGGGTGTTATGTTGCCCACGGGTCTGTTATATTTTGGTTTGGATTTTCATGCTGTATGCTCCTGTTGTTGAAGTTTAAGCTTTAGCCTCAGTGGGGAAGAAGAAACCCTTAACCCTTGATAGGAAAAGGGCACAGGCAACTGTTTTTCTTTGAAAGATTCTACTTTGCTATGTTGCTTCTATGGTACTTTTGACTGCTATCACATTTCAAAGACATGTTATCAAAATCCATTCCGAACTTTGCTGACTTTGGACTTGTTGAGTCATGCTGCTTTCATGTGTTGGTCTTGGCTCGGGTGCAAGTGTTGAGTAATTTATGCAGAAAAATGCAAACATGCTCCTTATCACTTGATTTATTAATATCAAAGTTTGTGTCTTATGAAACCTGTATAAATTGACAATTGAGGGACACATATTAAGAATCTTGGAGGGCTCCACAGATCAGTAATGTATCAGTAAAGTAAAGGGTGCTGTATCACTGTGGGTCCATTTTGTGTTTTGATAGAAACTGGTCTTGCAGTGATCAGAAGCAGGTGAAGGCAACTATTCTGGCAACAGTGGAAAAATTCAGGAGCTCCATTGAATGCAGAAGCATTTGCTCAAACACCCTGCTGAGTGGGTGGTGGGAATGAGTGTGCTATTTTCTAATAGTTGACATTGTGAGCTGATTGTTGTTCTATGGGAGACATTTAAGGGTAGTGTGTTCTGTTTGGATTATGTTGGGCTCCAATGGCTGCAGTATCTAAGTCACAATATGAATGTGTTGCTTAAGTTGTATGAGGCTATATGAGGAAGTTGAAGTGAGTTTTTTCTAGAAAACTTTCAGTGCTGACAACCTTTGTTGTGGCACCTTCACAGGATGAAACTTTAGGTTACATAAAGAATTGTTTGCAGGTTTGAATTTCCAAAAGTTGCTGAGCCTCACTTAGATGGAAGAATTGATGGGAAGATGCCTTTGATCAATAGTGAACCTGGAGTAAGTCCAGTTCAAGTTGGGGGTCTTGATGGACTAGAGGCAGTGGCTGCCTTCCTGTTGAGTAGTATGAACTGGAGTGTCTCTGAAAGATTAGAAGTTATGGAACAACATACAACGTAGGACACTGGTAACTACACGAGTACCGAGGCGGAGGATAGGAAGAACACAGAGCAGGATGCTTCCATGGTGATTCCAGTGCTTCAAGTAACAGATGTGGAGCAGGTCTGTGGTTGGACTCAGCAACATGAGCACTGCAAGTAGCATGCTACGGCGGCAGAGTTTGAAGGTGTTGTCATCCATGCTTAATGGTCATGCATGTAACCAGTTTGTGTTTGCCTCATCACATGTTAAGGGCAGCTATCTTTTTGGACGATTTGTAGCAAATGGATATCTTTCAAGGAGCACTTCACCAAATGTGCCAAATGGGGTAACATCTGCTATTCCTTCATCAAAATTGTAGGGTCTAGTGTGGCATGCAAGTTGGCTGGCTCATGTGTGGTATCTTGATCTCTTACCTCATTTCTTCTAGCTTCTCTGTCGATGTTTGCCTCACGCAAGCAGCTGTCTCAAGGCTTCATAGGTGACTCAATCTTTCTAAGGTTTCTTTTCCTGTACTTTTTTAGTTTATATTGTGGTATTATGTTGTTGGTTTGTGTATACCAGTTGGTTACTTTAAAAGCACCTGTTTGACATGTAAAACATGTACAGTTTGACAGTACAAAAACACATAACCCCTTGAAGTTCTAGCAAATGCTTTTTTGTCAACTATGTTTTTGTATGTGTTCCTTGACCTCAGCTTGAAGTACACACATGGTGAGCCTGTCAGATAGGTGTTTAGACAGAGCAATATCCAAGTATTCACAATAGTTGCATGTTTTCTGTTGCAGGGTGTTCATGCTTGTACATTACTGGCAGATGATAAGTATGTTGCAGCAGTGTACAGATATCGTAGATATTCAAAGGCACTACCATCTCCACATCTACCAAAAGAAACACCAAAAGTACCAACACCTTCAGATATACGTGGAGTACCACCAAAAGATCCCACTCCATCCTCTCCTTTAGGTATTTGTCTATTAGAGAGTGCTTTATGTTTGCAGAGGTGGCATTATCAAGATATCTCAACCTTGCTCATGAGGTGCTTAAGTTGTCAATATGCTCAAGTTCTCTTCATTGCTTAGAATTGCATAATAAGTTAACAAGACTCCTGGTTACAAAGGATTGAAAGTGGTTCCAATTACGTAGTAACAGGTTTTTAGAAACCTGGGTTAACTCTACTCTGGTTCATAACAGGGCTTTATATTGCACATCTATCACTATAAAGCCCAAGATTGTATGTGTGCTCATGCATGGGCAGGACTTGCTTTTGGTATATGTTGATTGGCAGGCAACCTGGCAAACTTTGGTTTAATTGCATTGACAGCTGCAGCTGTGACAGCAGTTGCTTATTGGACTTTGGAGAAAAGATCATCAAAGACTTTGTCCCAGGTATCTCAGAAGGATGGGCTATTGGGAAGTGAGCAGAAACAGATTGGTAAGGAGAGTAGTAAAGAACCCCAAAAGGACATGGTGTTGACTGAGAAATTTCAGGCTGTGAAGGAATTTTATCCTTCCCATTCACACAACAAGGAACAGGGCATCCAGAAACCAGGGAGCTTGACTGAAAGAAAAGAGCCTGTTGCTGAGTTGCTACATATGGTTGATGGAGAACAATCACAACAGTTCCAGGATAAGAGGCAGACTGAAGAACAGAATGCTGAGCTGATAGAGTCAGACAGGCCCAAGGAAGAGACGCTCAATGAGTCTGTTGAGGATATACTTCTCACTCACTTTCTGGACAAGGATGTGGGACCAGGAGTAGCCACCACATCAAAACCTCCAGGAGACAAGCCACACGTTGTGGAGGCTGTGAGTGAGCTCCAGCATGTAACGTCTTTGTGACTTTCTCAAAATTTGGTATTCAAACCTGAACTATTTTCACGAGACTGCTGGAGCACTTAACCACATCATAAGTCTTTATTGGCATCTGTAGTTCTATTTTCAGGTCACGAAGAGTGTGAGCTCTTTGCATTAGTATGGTTTGTCACTTTCTGAACTTGTAGGCTCAGGAAATTCAGAGAACCATTCATACAAAATTTAGATTAAATGAGAGTTTTCCAAAGATAGAGCTCTAGGGACAGATCTTTAATCCCTGATACAGCACAGGCTATCAAGGAGCTTGAAAACTGCATTTCTGTTGTTTCTATACAGATGGTGATTTAGTATCTTGTGTGTTGGTATTGAGTATGTTAAGATGCCAATGTGTGTTGCTTATATGATGCTGTATCTGTTGTGGTACAGGTTTTGAAGGAGTTTGGTTTTGGAGTTGACCACCCTGATGTCAACAATGGGTTTTCTGAGACATACCTCCTCTTGAAAGCTCATGAAGAAAATTTGAGGAGATTCAAGGAGGACAGCTTTGTTGAATCAGGGGAACATCAGGTTAGTTTTAATCTATATGTGGATTGCCTCAAATTTGCGTATTGGTTCTGGTAGTGGTTGATATTCTAAATTTTACAAGCACACATTTCCTCAATCTATTTGCTGACTTCTCTGTCTCCTGCATGTGTTGACTGTCTTTTACGTCTACTTGGGCACATGCTTATATTGGTCAGTTATTTCTCTCATGTGACAGGCGCAGGCAGAGCAATCGAGTAAAGAGGGAGGGGTATTGGTTGAGGAAGGAAGGCTTGGTTCTACAGCAGGGGTTGTTGGTCTGGGAACTGTAGTTCAAGCTGCAGAAAGCAGGCAGGCAGAATTGGATGCTGCAAAGTTCAGTGAAATTCTTATCAGACTTGATGTGAGTAGTTGGAACCCTCTCTTACTAGATTTTCTTCTTTGGAAACATCTGTTAGCTTTTAGTGTACCAAGCCCTTCTAACCACTTCATGTATTCTTCATTTGCCATGTGGGTAGTGTTATCATTGGACGACTGCCTGGTATGATCTACTGCACAGTATTCAAGCAAACTGCTGATACAGATCTCAGGATCTGCTGTGCACAGGGAGCTGACCTACTTGTGTACTAGGTGGTTGGTCTACTCTAGTCATCTGGGCATTCAAACAAGATCAGGGTCCTTCAAACTCATGTTTTCCAACTGTTTTGCAGGAAGGGCATAAAGAGGAGTTGAGGGAGGCTCAAGCACAACAGATGAGGCATGCAGAATATGCAAGTAGACTTGAGAAGGTTCTTATTTGTGTCGTTGACATCCTCAATGTGATGCTCGGTAGTTAAAACTGGGTGGCAAAATCCAGAGTGAAGTGTGATGAATGTAGGAACCATAATGATCAAGGGTTGCCAATTCAGTTGTGAGGGAATTTGTGCCTTCGCTTCACTACTTTCTGCAGGAGAATCAAGGCCACAGGTTTCTCAGGTTTCGTCATAGCTGCAATGGGAATATTATACTTGGACTGTGTTGCACATTTTCCCCATGCTGCATTCCAATGAGCTTGTTTTGCCCTCTATGTTTCCAGGACTTGGATAAGGAGAGGCTGGAGGCAGAAACTGAATTGAGTATTTTGCGTCAGAGTTTGGATGAGAAACTGCAGATTGAACTCCAGCGGAAGGTAGTTTTTGACATGAAAGTGATGGGTATATATGCACATGCAAAACTTTGTTATAGATGGAAATATGGTTAAGATGCAGGAGGGAAGGAACTGGTGGTTGCTTAAAATCCCTAGTACTGGTCTAAAGAAGTGAACTGTGGCATCTGCTAGTGGCTCCTCAAGTTATTCAGACCTCAGTTTGGAGATGAAATACTGGACAACTGAGTTTCCTGTTAAGGATTTTGTTGCAACTTGTGGTATTGGGCCATGTTAAGTGATATTTGCCTCCTTTCTGCATCTCTCTTGAGGGCTTTGTCTCCTTGACTGTTCCCAAATGTGAACAATTTCATTATAACGCATGAAAGTTTCTGGTTGTTGAAGTGGTCCTTCTTGTTTCTTGGTTTTGTTTATGTTCGTTTGTACTTCCTGCACATGTCCTAGTTGTATAATAATTCTGGTCTCCATGCACAGTTGCAGGGGCCAATAATGCTTGCATGCAAACAGTTATAGATTTTGCTGGCCCAATGTGGAACTGTCACATGCTTGTGGTGAGATTACACACTTCTAATTGGCACTTCTTGAGCAGGAGGAGGAGGTGAGGAGGGTCTTGGAGAAGATGAAGCTGCTTGCCAAGGTGGAGGTTGCTGCAGCTGTGACCCAGGAAAAATGCAGACAACTCCAGGAATCTCGAATGATGCAAATTCAGGTAACTTCAATTGGGGTAACTTCAATTGGGCTTTTTATGTCTCAATGTGGTTGGTGGGAAGAGAATATATTTAAACTTTGACTGTTGCTTCAAAAGGTTGTACACATTGTGTTTGACCCTTGCAAGGCTCAAGTTTTATGGGATTCAACATACCAGCTCTTACTCTGGTAAAGTTGTGCAGCTAGGAGCACTTCAATCAGCATTTAAGACACAGTCAGAGGATGCAAAAGTCAGTCATTCCACCCACAAGCTAGCCATGGTACAGCCTTATTTCATTTGGAAACAAAAGCTCTGGTTTTTAGTGAAGTTCACCTTTTGAATAGGTTTCTTCTGTAGGTGTGTAGTTTCTCCTGTTTTTTCCTCTCCATAATGAGTCTCTTCAAAGTACTAGGGGATAAATCATGGACTTACAAGGACTTTTGAATCCAGCTAAGGACCCCTGCTACAGTAACTGTGAATTCAAAACTTTATTTGGGACAGCCACTGGATTGTGTGAATGTATTCTAGGAAAGGTTTGGTGTTTGAGGGTCATGCTTTTCTCATTAGCGTGAAGCTGATGATGTTCACAGGGAGCCGTTGCTTTAAAGGAGGCTATGATGAGAGGAGATCCTATAGAGAAGGAAGTGCAGCTTCTTTTGCAGTCTTCTGGGGGCTCTGGACATGATGCACTTGTGGATGCTGCCCTCATTTCATTGCCTGAGGATGCCATCAAAGAAGGCACTTGGACCCATCCTCAGCTCCACAGCAAGGCCAGTTTCCTTGTGCATTTCTCCCAGATCCTTGTACTGTCAGTTTTGTTTTGGAACCTTAAAATCTTACAGCTATTGCAGCACCATCTGACACTAAGACTCTTGCTGACTCAAGACTCTGAGGCCTAGATGCAAGTTTTCTGAAGGTGATTAGGGTCTGTCTTACCTACTCCTTTTCATGTCAACTTGTGTCCATAGATGGTCATCATATCTAGAATCACAGGAAGTCTACTAAGTGTGTTTCCCTACTTCTCCCTCCCTGCAGTTTGTGAGCTTGCAGCAGTCATTGAGAGAGCTGGGGATGATTCCTGCTGGAGGGGGAGGAATGTTTACACACCTCATTGCTCGTACTGCTTCTTCCCTAAAGGTATGGAAAGAATCATGCCAGTGAGGTCACCTTGGTGATCTATGTTAGAGGACCGCTCATTGCACTAAAATCTGGACAAGATATGTAAACTGTATTGTTATACTGAGCTGTGGAGAAGAGCTGTAAAACTATGCATCAGAATGACAAAATTGCCTTACTATGAAGGCCTTTTTCAGACTTTTGAGGTGTGGCTCAACTTGAAGGCATCTGTATTGTCTGCTGCTTTCTGAACTGTAAGTTGAGTGTGTAGTAGTCTGCAGAAACATAGAGGAATGTCATGTGATGGAGGTCAAACAGATCCTGAACAACAAAAGTGTTGAGCCCACAGTGATCTGAACTTCTTGTTGAACAGTCATATTAGTCTGACATTCTGTTATGTTGAAATCCTGTTTGAATACCAAAGTCCTTGATGCATTTAGAGGTAGACCTTACTGTTGTGGTTTCATGTGGTAGGTGTGGGATGAGGTTGATGGGCAAGGGTTGGAGGCTCTGATAACCAAAGTTGAAAGGTGTCTGGAACAAAATAAGCTTTTGGAAGCTGCAGATCTATTAGAGGCAAGGTTGAAGGGGACAGAGGCTGAACATGTAGCTACAGAATGGGTTCACAAGGCACGAAATCGTGCTGTAACAGAACAGGCCTTGTTGATGGTTCAGTCGCATGCTATTGCCTTAGCTTGTGCTGAGGCATGAGTGTGGTTGGCAGAGTACACTGTCTACTGTTTTTATTTTACTAAAGATTTGTGCAGATGTAAGTGGGTGGATGAAAACTAATGCAGTGACCCATGGCCATGATGAAAATCTGCATGTTGACAATTTCATGGTGAGGAATCCTTGTTTAGATCTTATATCAGTTTGACTAAACACAGACTCCAGCTCATTGAGGTCCAAGTCTGGAGCAGTCTCTCCACAATGCAAGATTGGCAGATAAATAGTCATATCACCCAACCTCTCTCCAATCTTTGTATCCTGACATTTGCCAATCTGTGTGGGCAAGGATAACTAAACCTTCTGGCATGGAAAGGGTTTAGGGTTTAGGGGTGTCAAAGGGGAAAGAGTCTTCACACCTCTTTTAGTGGTCACTGAACCTGTTGAGAGCCACCTGAATCTTTGTTTTTAACACTGACTATTGAGATGATAGCTTTCAGAACCTTTTTGGCACCTTAGTGGCTGAGTGGGGCTTCAGGAGTTCAGTCATGTCCTCCAGTTCAGAACAGGAGGCCAGGGGGTATTTCCCCCACCAACAGAGGCCTTTTAGTGGCCATATTAAGCCCCAAAAATGTTAGATTTGAACTCAGAGACCCTGATTTAGTCTAAGCGTGGGATACTTCTAATACTTAGAAATAATTTAAATGAATTTTGAGATTTTTACCATGGTACCAACCAGGCCACCCAAGGCCACTTCATGAATCTTAAAGGAAACAACCCCTGGAATTACAAATTCTGGCATTAAAGTTTTCTGTAAAGTCGCCCTCTCTTTCACCCCCTATCCCCTCTTTGGGCGGTATCTGCGAAGTAAGGGTAATTTATTAAATCTTAGTATGAAATGTTGAAATTCAGTATACATGCACAAGGTTCGAGAGTAATTATAGTAGTTGTATAGGTAGGAGCATTGAAAATATATTTATTAGCAGTGGAGGCGCTCAGGAAAAAGGAAAGAGGGAATGAAGCTGAGTTTACCACCAAAATTGGTGGAAAAACTAGTTTGGGTCCCAGTTATTTCGTTTTGTAACATTTTCATTCCCAGTTATGGGTTTGATGCCCTATTATGCCGAAACTGGCCATTCTCACCCCTTAATCGCCTGACTTTACAAATAACTTTATTATATGGAGAAAATCTTAAACCCACAACTGCCACACGTATTGTGGGGCTGATTTTGCCCAAAATTTGAGGCACATGCTATTTTACTGTTGTGGCTGGAGATGCTCTCAGAGCATCTGCACTGCTGGGATATAAATCCTGCGAAATCCCTAAATTGACATGGTTTTGGAAAAAACCTCAAAAACGCTGGTTCACTGCAGACCCACCATTGAAAAGTCAGAGAATTGTGGCTGGGGAAAATTTGAGTCTGTCCCTTCAAAATGGTTAAATTCCCAGGGAGTTTTGTCTCATTGTTAAACCCCACAAGGCTACAGAGTGGACCAAGTCATGAACTATCTAAGGTTTTTGGCGCATGCAAACTGTTTGTTCAATGTTTGTTTGTTAAAAGAGAAGACTGTTGTGGTGAGTGCCGTTGCTCTACTCATACACCTTGTTGTCCAAACATGTTAATGTTCATTGGTTTTCCAACGCTGTGCAAGATCAATGTAGTTATTATTAGTGAGGTAGAAAGCTATGAAACCATGGAAATTGTAGATGTTGCAGCACGTCCTTTTCAAGGAGTCAAAGTAGCAATTCTAGTGATGATGAATTAGTTAGGTTGTGTAGAGCATTGTTGAACGCTAACCAAAATTCCACAAAGGGTGTGGGGCAAAAATCTGATCATCTATGGGGCTTCAGTGACCCGGCACCCACCAGTACACCATCCAAAAAACCCCGTTCTGAGATTTCATGGATGGGATGAAACTGTCCCCAAAGGAGCAATTTACATGGTCAGCAGTTTTCCTCATACTTCTTTTCCCCAGCTCACTGTTTTTTCTTTGGGCCTCCCTTTTGATTAATTTGTTTTTGGTCACCCCTGACCCCATATTATTTTTTGGCAAATCCTACCTACACCTTCAACCTACCTACTGCCATTCCTACCTCCCTCCTTCAGCCCTTCCTCCCACCTTCCCATCTTTGTCCCTCCTTCTGCTTCTTTCTACCTCATTCCTTCCTTGCATGTTCACCTCCATCCCCACTGCTTGAGAAATAGGGACAACTTCAGGTTGTGAGCTTGCATTAGGGTTTCGGTTTGAAGGCTTTGAGTTTCCACAACTTAAGGAGCCTGAAAAAGGGAGGGCTCTCAGGAGCGTGGAGGGGGGACAAAAAGGACAACACAAAATTTCCTATGTTGTTTTTTTTTCTTTTAGCCACAATGCCATTTAGTGTAAAGAAAAGGATGACAACAACAATGTGTTGCTTGCACATCATCATCATTTTTTGTTGTTGTAGCATAATTTCGCAGCAAAGAAGACGACAACATGGAATTTTTCACGTCATGTTTTTTTTTGTAACTCCATTCGATGCAAAGAACAAGAGGATACCAATGGCGCGTTACTTGTGCATCATCATTATTTTTGGTTTTTCTATTACACAATTCTACAATGAAGAGGATGACAACATGAAATTTTTCAAATCGTCATTTTTTTTGTTACAATTCCAATCAATGGGAAAAAGAAAACAACGATGATGCATTGTTTGCACGTCATAATTATTTTTAATTTTGTTGTAGCGCAGTTTTACGACAAAGAAGATGATGACACGATTTCTCGTGTTGTCATTTTTTTTTGTTGCAACACCATTTAGTGTAAAGAAAAGGATGACAATGACAACACATTATGACACACTCCCAAACTCCATGATAGATTCAAATGTGAATCTGAAATGAAAACAACAAAAAAGTAAGGAATTGGGGGCACGCTCCCTCCCTGGCTCACATCATTTTGAGGGTAAAGGGGCATGTTGGAGCTCTGGGATGGGATTAAGAAAAATGATAAGCAATCACTCACTCACATGAACCTGCACAAAACCAAACAACAAGTTGGTTAGTGCATAGTTGGAACACTTTTGGTGTTAGGATGAGCCACGGGCAAACTCAGACTCACAAGATTCACCACAGCCTGGACTTGGGGGAAGCCACCACCTTCCCCCTTATAGTATATTTTGTGCATGGCCATGGGACTAGCACCCAAATGCCATTTTTTCCCAGGACTCCCAAATGGAAGTCCTGAAATTCCCACAATTGGGACTCCTACAACTTTGGGTCTCCATAATTTTGCATGCAGAGGCAAAGTTGTGGCCCTCATCGAAAGTTTTCCAACAATATGTCGCACACCACCTACACGCAAGGAAATCGAAGCAATTTCCAACTTTTAGTGGTTGGGAGTCAAATTGCCAATTTGATTCTCGACCCTTTTTTTGGCCATAATTTATGTTTGAAGTGTCCAAATGGGTCATGCAAGCCCATTTTAAACATCTATGGTCCAAGAGCTTTTTAATTATATAAATAACTCCTCAATCCATTGAGTTTTGACCCCTACAATTGCTCTCCAAAGATTTGGGAGTCCATCGAAACTCTAACTCCCAAAATAGAAGCTCCCCTAAGAGTGTAAGGGTTCACTCCCTCACATTTTCCTACACTCATGGGAACATGAGGTGTGACTCCCGGGCTTCCTCTTGGCTTGCAACCTTACAAGCCCTTGTCTTGGTCACAAGCCCAAGGCTAAGGTTGCGACACGTTACTTGCGCATCATTGTCATTTTTTGGTTGATGTAGCACAATTTTGTGACAAAGAAAACAACAACACGAGGTTTCCCACGTCATTGTTATTATTATTATTTTGTTGCAACTCCGTTTAGAGTTCAACAAGGATGACACATTGGTTACGCATTGTCATTAGTTTTTTTTTTTTATAGCGTAACTCTGCAATGAAAAGGACAACACAAGATTTTTTGCTTCATCATTTTTTTATTACAATGCCCTTTAATGTTAAGAAGAAGACAATAATGATAATTGCATCATTATTGTTGTGTTTGTTGTGGTTTTTTTTAGGTGCATCCTCCAAGGACAACAACCACAAGCGATAATGATGAGTGCAATAATGTTCATTGTCATCTATTTTTTCACTTATTGCCTTCAAGGAGTGGTTACGATTTTAATGGTCCTCTACTTGGCATTTGCTACATAGTTGGTGGTTGTATTTTTATTTTTTTTGCTATAGTCAATGGTAGTTTCAACAAAAGTTGTAAATGGCATAAAAGGTGTTAGGAATGAAAAACATGTAGAGGTTGGGATGATGGAATAACAAACGAATGTTGAGGATGTGGTTCCATTGGTTCCAAATTAAATTGTTGAGGAGGAGCAAGTGGAAGTGAGTGAAGACGTTGGGGAAACATCTAAGGGAGATGCTGATCAAATTGAGATGGATTTGGAAAGAACTATTTTGATGATAGAGGACCAAAAAATGTAATTCATGATGTTCCATTACCAAAGCAAAAGAATGCAAATGAGGATGTTGAACCTCATGCACATATTGATGGAGGTGATAAAGCCATTGAACTTCATTTATTATAATTATTACCCCACCCGTCCTCTCAAGTGGAGAGGATGGGTGGGGTTTTTTTTGTCAAATTTGTGATTGCAATACCTTCTTTAATTGTGCTCCTTAAACCTTTGCCTACCCCACCTTCCTATCCATGTGAGAAGGTGGGTGGGGCATCTTTTTTTTGGTCTAAGTTTGTAGGCAATACATTTAGGCTTTGTAGGTGATATTTTTAAGTTTAGCTTCATTTTATGCCAATTTCAACACTAAAGTTTAATAATACCCTCATCTTGTGTTTTTGTTCTTTTTTTTTTGTGCAATACCTTCATCTTGTAAAGCATAACCTTCATCCAAAATATTAATTCACATTAGGTTTTTTGTTTTGATTTTAGGTGTGGTTGCCCTTCCCTCGGTTTACTTGTAGGGTGTCACTATTAGAAATCTTGTCATTTGCAACTAGTCGTTATGCAACTGGCATGCAACTAATTGTCATTTGCAACTACAAATTTGGTATTGTATAATTTTTGGGCCATACGGTTGTGTGTGCAACTAACATGCAACTAAATCTATACAACATGGACACGTGTCATAAAAATAATGGCCTAAGCTTATACATACTTAAATTATTATACTTAATATATCTACATAGGTTATATACAACAGTGTTATGTACCTCTAGTACTAAGTTAACCCCATGCTAACTTAGGTTAGCCTAAACTAACCTAGGTTTAAATAACCATGGCTAAACTAACGTAGGCTAAATAAACAAAAAAATTAAACTAACCATGGTTAATTAAGTTAGGCTAAACTAATTATGGTTAATTTCAATTAAGCTAAATTAAATCAAGTTAAATTAACCATGGCTAAATTAAACAAAATTAAACAAATAATGGTTAAAATAAATGAAACTAAATTAAATTAGGCTAAACTAACCATAGTTAAATTGAGTTAGGCTAAAATAATTATGGCTAAATTAAATTAAGATAAAATTAACCATGCTTAAATTTATTAGGCTTAAATGATTATGGCTAAATTAAATTAAGTTAAATTAAATATGGTTAAATTAAATTAGGCCAAACTAATTACGGCTGAATCAAGTTGGGTTAAATTAAATTAGATTATATTAATTATGGCTAAATTAAATTAGGCTAAAATAAATATGGTTAAATTAAATTAGGCCAAATTAATTATGGTTAAATTAAGTTAGGCTATAATATTTATGGCTAAACTAAATTAAGCTAAATTAAATTAGGATAAAATA
>Ga0209208_10003663_pt1 | contig 21979 bp, 11 predicted proteins | sample S1TSphfallax_3_FD_187694 | JGI IMG/M metagenome (GOLD analysis project Ga0209208, IMG submission 187694) | Host-associated microbial communities from peat moss isolated from Minnesota, USA - S1T2_Fd - Sphagnum fallax MG (SPAdes) (version 2) | ecosystem: Host-associated > Plants > Peat moss >...
ATTTGCGACTAATTTATCACATGCGACTTGTCTTAGGCGACTATAGGGATTTTAGTTGCAAAATGTCTCTTGCGACTAAAATTTAGTTACAAACACTAGTCGAAAATACACAGTTTTCTTCTAATGTACAGGACCTAGTTGTGGTCCCAATTTTGTTAAACCATTCCCACAACCCTATCAAGTGCCACCTCCACCTCCAATATCTTAAGGGGCACACTTGTCGGCATTGGCACCTTCACTTGCTTGTGTGCCATAACAATGTATGCCAATAATGTCTAGCCTTCTTGCATTTGTAGTTACTAGAAATGAAACCTCCACATGATTGCCATAATCAAAAGCTCAAGCTCACAAATGGGCAGAAAAAAAGGTTTATGATTTTAAAGTGGATGAATGATTGTTTAGAAGTAGGAAACCTCATGAGGTAGAAGTGACTCCTAGAAGGAGGATATATGGGGCTTGTGAGGGGAAAAATGCATGGGATGACATTTTAAAATCTATGGCACCTTGTGAACTTGATGTTTCTATTGTACATGTCAAAGACCAAAACCCCACTATGGCAACACTTCGAGCTTGAATGGACACACTTTTTGAATATAGAAAAGTGCCTTGTACCAAAAGGGGTTTGAAGATGCTATCAAGCGATTTTTGAAGGGTGAGAGGTTTCGGCTCAAACATTTATTCATTCATAAAGCCCAGCGGACTTGCCCCATGGCATAAAACTAGTTTAGTGGGATCAGCTTATGAAATACTAAACAAATGAAAAAATAGTCAATAAAACCTTTCACATGTCAAATGTTCAAAGGAACCAAAAGAAGCCTTCAAAGTATAAGCATGGTGGTAGAGCTGGCATAGAAGTTGCCCTAGTAAGATGTGCCCATTTTCCATATAAATACTTCTCATTTCCATCTATGTATTGTGATGGAATGGTTAATGGGTGTGTGTTGTGTGATGTAAAAAATAAAAAGGCTAGGAGTCCTTCTCTTATTGAAATTACAGCAATTGTAGGGCATGAATTTGAACATACATTGGCAAAGATAATTAGGATTTCCTTATAAGCCTTCAAGCCAAATTGATGTATTAACATGTTCCGTTTTTAGTGAATTTAAACAATTTGAAGATTTGCTTTTAAAGTCATAGCTGTGTCATGGACTCATGACAAGATGCATATTTACAATTTATGTAGGGTTTGAAGCATAAGCTTTTGTTAATTTTAGGAATGCATTTGTAGGTTTATATCCTATTGTTCTCTATTTTGAAACACCTAGTTTTTTTTTCTTTTTTTGAAATTCAATGTATTATGAGTAATGATATTCTATTCTTTTTTATGCAAGGTGGTAACACAACAACATTGTCTACACATGTTGGACAAATTGAATTGAAGCTACTTAATATTACTGGCACAATTGCACAAGTGTTGGAGACTTGCAATGAAAATGCCAAGTCTATCCAATGTTTGAATACCACCATTTTTAAGTTTATGTGACAAGTGCAAATGATGGGAATAGTAACAGGAAGTCTAAAGATCAAAGGACAAACTTTGGTAGATGAAACCAACCCATTTCATATGATGAAACAAAAATTATTGCATTTTCAAAAGGGTAAGCATTTAGCCCAAGATTTTGATGTTAGCAGTGCACTAGGAGCTAGTTTTGGAGGTCAAACAAGTAGGGAGACACATATTGATGGAAAAAACATGGGATTGGGAAATCAACAACCTAAACATCTGGGAGTCTTTGATTCCAAAAGTGTAGTTGATCAAGTGAATGTCTGGTCAATGTGATAGTTTACATACATTATGATTGCACTATTTCAAACCTTAATGGTGCAATGATATTTAAATTGACTAAGTTACATGTAGGTGTTTGATGTAGTCACCATTTTATCGAACAGTGAAGTATGTGCATGAAGAACCTTAATTGTGGTCATTTGAAGGTATTATATTGTCATGGCATTCCAAAAGTTTTAATTTGCTTGAACTTCATGTGATTATATTGCAGGTGACTAATTTGAGCCAATCATTGCCATGTCAGGTATGGTTGTATAGTGCATATAGTATATAGACAATCCCATATTTATTCACAAATATTGAATTTTCTACCATGTGGGTGATTACATCAAGTTCTGGACAATTTGGGAATTGTTCAAGTTAATTCTACAATGAAACAATAAAACAAGGGTTGTTTGCTTATGATGGATACATTTTTTGTTGGTTGTGTGAGTAAGTGATTGAGGTGGTCACTACACAACCAAAAGAAGTCCCTATGACCTCGTAGGCAATTCAAAGTCTAGCTCGACAAAAGGTTAGTGGTGTGATGATTCAAATGGGTCAACATAAGCTCAATGTGCCAAATTTGTTTAATCAATGGCTTTCTATTCCAATTGTTTAGATTGACCAAACATCTATTACATTGAAGTTATTGGAGCCAATTTTCAAAATTGTATATGTTGTGCTTACTTACGACAAATGTGCATAAAGTTTGCTAACCTTGTTTTGATTCATTTAGGCAAATGAAACTGAAGTTGCCATAATATGCAAAAATGAAACCCTAAATAAAATATTAACCACCAACATTTTGAATGCATCAAACCAAGTATTTTTTAGCCAACTTAAAACACTTGAAACCTTGCTTTAGCTTAGGCTTTATGTATAAGTTGTTTATTGGTGTAGTAAAAAACAATAATATAAGTTGAATGATTTTAATGTACCCACAACCATTATCAAATGAATAGTGGTCAAAATAATGTAAACATGGTACTTGATCATGATATGTTTGGTTCTATGTGGGTGGCAGAACAAAAGGCAAAAGAAGCCAACAAGGGTAGAATCCCCTAAGCTTAGGTCTTGAAGAGGTGCAACAACAACATAGGAATCGTGTTTGGAAACCTTAATGACATGCAATGTGAGTTCAATCTAGATATGAATTGCATTAGATTTTATGATTGCTCAAAGAATCATATTTTTTATGTTAGACAACATATTTCTAGTAGTATAATTTGTATTGCATGACCTTGTGATGTGTTTGTGTAGTTCACCCTAGGTGAGATGGTCTTCTTGTTGCATGAGTGTAAACTTGATGGAATGGGTACCCATGTTGCAATTGTAGTAGTTTCTAGAGTTCTAAGGGATTTATTTCATGGGGCATAAATTGTAGATGGCTTATATAAGGTGGAAGTGTTTGGATTGATGTTCCTAGATGCACCTTTGCCTTTCCCTAATTATAAGGATGACCCATTGCAACTATTATGAAAGCAAGTTTAAGGCCAATTCACATTGTGGGACAATGCAATGATGCGGAAAACTACTTAAATACTTATCCTTTTCAAGTATTGTAGTTAATACTAGTGCCAAGAACTTCATTGAACTTGTGTGGAAATGCCTCATAATGTAAAGTTCTTGAAGTCTTCAAGTTTGTTTGCATTTCCTTATTCCATTATTCTTTAATTTGATAATAATGTTTTCTCTACTCTAGCATTAACATAGAAATGTAGTTTTACAACCCTAGTGATGACATTCTTCATTTTGCAACTTAAAATTCTTTAAAATTCTTGCTTCTTTGGGCTTCCATAACATTCTCGCACCAAGAATGTCATAACTATGTTTACAACTTGCTTAATGGCAATATTAACAACTTCTTATGCAACTTTCATGTAACTATTGTAGTTGCACTAGCACCATATTTAATTAACTTGCAACTAGTGAAGTTGAATGCATAGTGGCACAAATAACTATACATGCAACTACTGTAGTTGCACTCACAATTAACTATGCAACTACCATAGTTGTTCTTACAACTACATCATGTGTTACAAGATGAATTTTGATCATGCCACATGGCAATATTTTATTGCACTGAAGCGAAATTTAAGGTACAAAAAAAATTAATTATTTATTATATAGCAAATGATTAGTTGCCACGTGTCAATATGTATTTCAAATTATATGATCAAAATTTGATTTATCACCATTGATGATATTCCATGTGTCCAAATTATTAAAAATTTAAACAAATGGAATAATTTCATATAATTTTAACCTTAATAAACCTTTTACTAACAAGAATTTATTAATATTATAATTATTTTATTAGAATTATAAATGGCCATGTGGTACATTCTATTCATTCATTGTTGGAGACATGGTGCAAATTAGTTATTTTATGGTAGTCTTAGGTGTAGTCGCATATATAGTTGTACAAATAATCGCATATTTAGTTGTAAAACCTAGTTCCACAAGGGCTAGAATCATCCATGGAAATGGATGGAAAAGGAAGGTGTAGTCACAACTTTATGCAATTACTAGTGCGACTATCGTGCCATATTATGTCTATTACAACTACATGTCTTGTGGCATTTGTTTAAGGCAACTGCAATCAAAACAAGTCACAAGTGTCTGTTACGACTAAAATTGAGTCATGAACTTAGTGGTTAATTTCCAAATTTCTTCTAGTGTAAATTTAAGTTATTTCAAACCTTTCAAAACTATTATCAAGAAAGAAAAACAATCATTGTGAACTAAACAATTATACACTTTCTGGATGGGTGGACAAGGATTTAAATCAAGCATTATCCAAAAAAAACATCATGAATGATTTTAAGACAATAATAATCTAATCACTCAATCTCAAGGTCATGGATCGTAGGACAAGACCAAAGTGATGCATACATAATAACATTTGTTAACATTTTGGATGAAGACAAGTTTAATGTATTTATTGGAACAACCAATGAAAGTTACAATGGGGGGAAGATGGAGTTATCACAAAATTAATGAATATAGGAGCTATTCAAGATGATATAAAAAAAAAATATTAGTTTGTTGACCAAAAGTTGACATTATTAAGATACTATGTGGAAATACCATTGGAGTTTAAGTATTTTTGTAGAAGAAATTAAACCTATGGGGTGTATGCATTATCTTGTGGCTCATTTTAGGTAGATACAACATTCACAAGAATCACAAGCAAGTTTTTGAAATGATCCATATGGATATGGTTTTATATTTTAAGATTTCATTAGTTACATAATCTTTGACTACTAAAGTTTCAATCACTTATGAAACTTCCTAAAACTAAGTCAAAACCCATATTGAAAAATGTTGTTGTTATAAGTTGGTATGGTGAATCATTTTGATAATCTTAAAAGAAATAAAGTCCATAAGAATAAAAGCCCATTTAGATATAACAATTATGCACCCATTGGGCACAAAAGTTTTGACAAATGAAGAAAAAAATTCATTTGAACCAAAAGGACTTTTGAAAATAAGGTCCAATTCTAACCCTTCAAAAGTTCATAACTAACATTCAAGGTTAAGGTTTCACAAAAAAAAAATTCACATTTAACTTTATAATTTCATTCTTCAACCCATCTTTAGTCATTACAAAACAATTTGGAGTGAAATTCAATATGAAATTTTGAATTTTTTCATAATCCAGTCACTTGATTAGTCCATATTTTTGACTTCAAAAGCTCATTATTGATATTAAATGGATTATTTTCAAAAACAACTGTGCAAATGTCTTCGTAATCAAGTTAGTTTAGAATGAATCATCATTTAATGTATTTAAAGTTAGACTATTCACCATAAGCATTTAAACACAAAGTAGCTTACAAAAATTGTTATTGTGACTCTAAAAGTGAACCACCATACCTTGCATTCACCCTAGCAAGCCCATCCTTGGGTAGTACCATTAGGAATGTCACACTTTGATTTTCTTGAACCCATCAAACTTTGAAAAATCGTAGGAAACATTTAAATGAACATTTTCATAAATTTTTTTTTTTGAATAAATTTATTAGCCTCCGATTTTGAAATCTCAATAATATTAAGAATATTGTGTGTTTTGATGTTCCTAATCATTGCATTTCGAAAATATTTTAGGAATGTAATGCTTGTTTTTTTCCTTTAACTTTTTGGTCATGAAAACAAATTTGGAACATGATTTATGAATTTTTTTCCTGAAGTAATTTGAAAATCATTGTATTTTTAGGTTTATATTTGGTAATTAATTGATTAAATATGATTTAGTTATGACTTTTCAAAGTTGATGTTGCTGAATTTTTAAGGGTCATTTTAATTAGGAATATAAAATTTAAATTTTTTCTAATTATTTAAATTCTCAAATAAACTTCAATCCATATATTAGAGCATGTAATTAATAAGCATGCAAAAATAATAATTTATAATTGTGAAAACATTTAATGAAAAGGGTTCATAAAAATGATTTAGTTGTTTTTGGTTCTTTAACCATTCCTTAAGGTGGTTCTTGTGGTACCACCCAAGGATGGGTTCGCCCCCCTTTTGAAACACTTTTTACCTACCAATTGACCTATATGGACCCAATCCCATTTTTGAAGTCCATAATTTTGGCAATGGAACTCAAGTATTTTTTCTATAGCCAATTTGTTGTTGCATCTACCTACAAGGAAAACAAAAGGAAAATAATCATTAGTAGATTATAATTTATCACACATAGTCAAATTTAATGAATATTTAGAAATCCTACAATAAAAAAAACTTAGACAAGGAGGGTGTAGGCATGGTCAAATAGACAAAAAAAAGTAGTCTACCCAAAATGCAATTTAAAAATGACCAATTTTTTATATATAAACACATGAAAGTAGATAAAAAACTTGTGTAAGTAGAAATGTGAAAAATCATGGCCCTCCATTTAGTTTATGGTAAGTTGAATACAAAATTTGAAAAACTTTGGTATCATAAATAAGGTGAGAAGTAAGTTTGAACTTGATTGGGTCAATTTGGTGTTCAAACTTACTTTTACACTGAAATTTTTATGTATTATGATTATAACATGCATAATTTATAGTACACAAGTATTTTTTAAGGCTTTCATAACTTGAAAGTAGAAAATGTTTAATATTTCATGTACTTCCAACCCATTTTGTAAGATTGGACACTTCTTGCAAAAATCTACTTAAAACTACATGAATATCTTAATCTTTCAAATTTATAATATTAAAGTGAAAGTTTATTTTCATCTTAATCATTGAATAAAATAATATTTCTATTTTCAATGCATCAAATTTTTTTTGTCTATTTGTAATTTTTTGTGACAAGGAACATTTTTTGTCTACTTGACCATGCCTACACCCAGGAGGCAATAAAAATAATCAAGGAAACAAAGGTGGAAAGAGAAAAAATAAAAGAAGGCTAAAGGAATTGCTAATTCATTCACTATGGTTGAAAGAAAAATTCAACTTAAGCTACAAAAAAATGTGTTAAAATTATTGTTAACACAACTTGGTTTGCAACTACAATAAGAAAGGTGTGCGATAAAATCCATATATTTTGCTATAGGTTTTATAGCCCACATTGTAAGGTTTAGAGGTGTTAATCTTAGGTTTACATCAAAGGTTCAAAAAATAATTAGGGCAAGGGTAATGGTTATTCAAGGGCCATGTTCAACAAGGTTGCAACATACCATTGATCCCTGAGAGAGTGAAGATGGGGGAAAGTGGGGGGGTTTCAAAATTAGGAAGAAGAATATGACAAGAACAAGACAATAGGCATAAAAAAAAAGTAGAACAATGATATAAGAAGAACAAGACGATGATCAATACCATAAAAGGACAATCAACAACATGAAGACGATCGGGAGGAGGTGATGATTAGAAGGAGGTGTTGATCAACATTTTAAGCTGACAATCACACGAAGGCGATGATCATCGATAGAAAAGGATAATTTAGAGGAGGCAATAACCACCAACAAAAAAAATGATCGAAAGGAAACAATGATCAATAGCAGAATATGAGGATTGGGAAGAGGTGGCCATCACCAATAGAATAGGACAATTTGGGGGATGTGACAATCACCAATAGAAAAGGACAATTTGGAGGATGTAACGATCACCAATAGAAAAAGACAATTTGAAGGATGTGATGATCACCAATAAAAAAGGAAAATTAAGAAGAGATAGTAATCAATAACAAAAGATGACAATTAGAAGGAGGTGGTGATCATCAATAGAAAAAGTTGATTAAAAAATGACAAAAATCACCAACAAAAGAAGAAGACAACCAAGAGGAGGTGGTGATCAACAACAAAAGACGATGATTAGGAAGAGGTGAAAAGATCTTTCAGAAGGTGACAATGAAAAAGACCCACATGGACATGTGCCATCAATTGCATAGACAAGGAAGAGAAGAACAACAACTAAGTTGGAATTGGGCAACTAAACATGAATGCACTAGACCCAAGAGGTTGTGCAAAAAGTGTGGTGTAGCTTGAAACTTTAGGGTTACACAAATGACACATTGCCTATGATTATAAATCTTCTTACACATTTTTGTGGTAATGATCTCTTGTGTTGATGGAGGATGAACATTTATACATAAATAAATTCACACTTTTCACATGAATCCATTTTTGTCAAAGGTCTATTTTTGTCCACTTGTTAAATTTTGAATGTTCATTGGGAGTGAGCAAAGTGTTTGTTTATAAGGATATGAAGTGTCTATTTCACCAATGGAACCCCCTTTTTTTGGGGAGGCATAACTTTCATGTTGCTCCATCAAATCAGACAATTCAAGTGGTTTTGGATGTGCCTAAAGACAATGCACAAGTCCTCTCTGGACCCCATAAGAAAAAAAATCACTCTTAGTGCACAAATTCTCTTGGAATCCTTATGTGTGACAAATTTAATTAAATACATACTAGAACCCTGCTATCCTAAGCTGGTTGGAATTAGGTTGGTGATATACCAGAGTTGGGCAATTCTTTGAATTTGGACCAAACACTTTCTGGAGGTCAGCTGGGTATATAGGCATGTAACTGGCAGAGGCCAAAATTTGAAAGACCCACCCCCATTCCAACTTGACAAAAATTAGAGAATTGACATAGAATTAGTAAAAGAATAAGGAGTTCTTCCATAACAACTGACAGTTCTTGGAGCGTTTTGAAGTACCCGATACTGGTGCTTCTTTGATTCTGCATTTTTTATAATGCAAATTGTTGAGATGGGCAGAGTATAAAATCTTGCCTGCTTTGGTGGGTGCTGTGTCACTATTTAGTTCACCCCAGCCCTCTTTAGACACAAATAATTCAAGTTTGAGCACCAATCTCGAGTCAATTCTACTTATGGACAAATCAAAACAGACACAGGAAGAGAACATAATTAAACTAAATAGATCGGAAGAAAACAAACAAACAAACAAGAAATGTTTTCTTCCACATATAAAAAAATTCAACAAACAACTTTTCCCTTCTGCCTTCACGACCATTTATTTCCTTGGTTTGTCACTTTGTGGTGTTTCATCATTCTTCAGCACGAGTACATTGCACTGCATTTACTAATGTAAAGCAAGTAGCTCATGACATAATGGCTATGCCCCTTCATGGCAAGTTCAAAGTTGTGTTGGTTGGTTCTTGATTTTACAATAACTATTGAGTCCAGGTTTAGAGTTTGCAAACAAAATGGAAGACCTCCAGGTTTGGGTTTAGTCAATATTTTCAAAACTTAAAACTTGTCAATTTTGGGTTGAGTCAAAAAAATTTGACCAATAGTTCTTGGTTCAAAATGTCCAACTTTTATAAGAATATTTGGTTTCAGATTTAGGTGGGGCCAATTTCAACTTTTTTAAAGGATTTGAAAGTTGGTTTTAAAACTATTATTATTATTATTATTATTATTTTGGGTGCTTTTTAATAGTGTTCTCACCAAGTCCTCAAACCGTTTTTATTGTGTTCTTACTGTATTCCCTTGACTTCTCAATGGGTTCCCAAAGTTTCAAAAATGTTCCCATCATGTTCCCAAAAGCAACAATAAAAAACAACATAAGGAATGGTTTAGCCAGCAATGGTCTCCACCACATAGACCCTATTTGAGCATGTATCCATGAGAGCGAACAACTTAAGGATTGCTACAACATATTGTGCAAAAATGATTTTAGTGTTATCATTGGAGATGCCCTTATGTATTAAGCTTAAGACTAGGTACCTAGAACCCTAAAACTTAAACATAAGACCATAAAACCTAAAAACCCTAACACTATCTAAACTAGGTTCCTAAACCTTACCTAACCCTCTGACCTGGACCTTGTAAAAAATTCTCATGACCCCTTAGGTTTGGGTTCATGTAAACTCACCAGGTCCGGTCCTTGGCAAGTTCCAGGTAAACCCACTGGGGGATGGAGTTCTTAGACATGGATCCAGAGTCAGACTCTTTCGAAATACCTGAAACTGGCCAACACTAGTTCAAACTGACAAGAGTTTAAAATTATAAAATGTCCCATAAAGTTCCCAAAAAATAACCCTGAACACAAAAGTTCGTTCATTGGAAAATATAAACACCTGATGAACATTCCTCAAAATGCGACACCAAATGAAGTCTGCATCATAGTTTCCGTAGCTGGGAAGGGCCGGGGCCAATAAATTATTGAATGACTAAAAAACAAAGACTGGCAATTACTTAAATTTGTCACTAGATTTTGGAAGGTTTTGGAAACAGCCCACAGACTTTGTAGTTGGCATTTTTTGTTTGAGCAGACTGCAGCAGGCACTCCAGTCTCGGCAAAAATGATGAGTAATCACAGACAGACATGCAGGTAGTGACTACTAACCGGGTCTCCGGGCAGGCGGGCAGGCAGGCGGGCGGCGGGTAAAGCAGCTGGGCGACGCGTATGGGTAAAGTGGCGAGCAAGCAGACGGGTGGGTTACTAGATGTGCGGGTATGTCGCCGCACGCCCGTGCGGCTTCCTCCCCGGTGGAAAGCTGCACAGCAGAAAACAGACACCCCCTCGCCCACCCTGACCCCCGGGCCCCAACTAATATTAAACACATCTCAGGCACCGCCGCACGCTTCACCGATGCCACGCGGTCCCCGAGGTACGCTGCAGTCACAGACCAATTGGGGACGAGAGGTTTTATTGGTGATTGTGCTATTGGGCCAAGCGCCCGGTTTTCGGTGTAAGTTGGGGAAACAGTATTTTTTTGGGGTCAATTTTGTGATGGAGCCAACCAAAGCGGCGATCATCCAAAAGTAACAGCCAAATTTGGCAATATAGCAGATTCAATGAAAGCTTTTTTTAAAAAATGATTTCATCTGTTTTCCTCGCTAACCCACTGCAACTTGTCATAAAAATCTGGCTATATTTGGAATTTTTAAAAATTTCAAAACATGTAGAATGTGAGCCATTTATTCCATGAAAAGTCTTTTAAAAGGTCGAAATCATAATTTTCAGGTCCAAAAATCATTGCTGGGGATGGAATCCCGGGCGCCACGGAAGGAAACAAGGGAATTTATGGAGTCAGGTGGGTAGGTGTTAAAGCTAGTTGCAGTAGCAGGGAATTGAATTTTTTTGCTTGGGAAAGAAGAAATTCTGAGTAGGAGTGGGAGAGAGTGGTGGGTTAAAAGGTCAACAAAGAAAGAGAGCGAAGGACAACCCCATAATATCCATACGGGAAAGACGCGAAAAGGAGGAGACTTTTTAGGGAAGGTGGGTGGGTGGGTGAGTGGGTGCGCGGGGGCTGTTTTTTCCCTTCTTCCTGGTAAGCGAGTGATAGGGATTCAGCGTGATCGCGGCGAGCACCTCCTGCATTCTCGCTTCGGTTGCTTGCCCTGCCCTGGGGCCGCCAACTAAAGTCGCCTGCTCCACGTGGGGTTTTGGATTCCCATCATGGAAAGAAAACCCAACCCAGGTTAGTGATGATGATGATGAGGATTTTCCGATTTTACAGTTAAAGCGATTTTGTGATTTGTTTGTTGTGTATGTGTGTGTCTGGGTGGGGGAGAAGAAGTAGTGGTGGATCAAGGGCTTCATTTTGTTATATGTTGTGCCCCGGGCGCTCGCTGCCTCTCTTGCGGAGGTTTTGTTGGGGGAATTGTAGCAAAAAAGAAAGATGGCTTGCAGGATTTAGTCTAAGGCTGGTTGGTTGGTTGGTTGGTTTATTGCAGTAGCCATCGACGTTCCTGAGCACTGAGGGTGTTGCTTTCTAAAGTCAGTGGTGCCGCGTTAATTGGCAAGTCTGATGCAGAGATTTGAGCGGCGGGTCGGACTCGCGGACACGGATCTGCTCACACGCGTTTTTCGTCGTTGTGGATTTCATGTTTGCAAGGTCAGGGTTTGAAGTTGCCTGCTGCTGCACTTATGATATTTCTCTCTCTCTCTCTCTCTCTGACAGTCAGCAGGGTTTGTTGCCTGCCTGCCTGCTGCGTTGCTTTAGCAGCAAGACACGGGCCTTGTTTGTAGTCGGGTACTGTCGTACTAGTGGTGGCGTGAGCAAAAACACATGATCACGCATGGCCCGGTACGCACCACGGGCCGGTTGTACCAAGATTCTTCTTCTCCTGTGTTCTTCTATAGCTACAGATCGTGCAGTGAAGGGCTGGCTCTCGAGTCGAGCGTAATTAGGCTTGCAGCATTCTTTCATGGTTTCTGGTCTGTGAGTGTTCCAGCGCTGGATGAGTGATCTGACAGCTTCCTGCACGATCCTTGTGCAGTTTTGCAGCAGGATCATTCATGCCAGACGTTCGGAGGAGTTGAAGCAAGGATTCTGGATATTCTTTGTGGAACTGACCAGCTTCCAGGCTGGTGGTGGTGGTGGTGGTTTAGTTTCCCCGGGGATCATGTCTGGTTTCAAATCACCCCGCCGGGGATCTTCTTATAACCTGGGTTTTCTCATGTAGATCCGCTGCATCGTGCATGTACGAGTCTTGGGAGGAGAGCAGCTGGAGCTTCAGAGGACTGGATCTGTGGATTGAGGAACTCCCGAGGATTTTTTTTGATGTTTGTAACAAGATGGCAAAACGGCGCTTTTCGGAAAAAGGAGATCTTTTCTGTTGCACGGGATTTGTGTAGTTTCTAGAACAGTAGTTTTATGTATTCGTTGACTACTGGTAGTACAAGGTCCCCCCGCCCCCAGGTATGGCGTCGTCTTCGAGCTCTAGTCCCTGTGCAGCATGCAAGTTTTTGAGAAGGAAGTGCACAACAGAATGCGTGTTTGCGCCTTACTTTCCACCGGACCAGCCGCATAAATTTGCCAATGTTCACAAGATTTTTGGAGCTAGCAACATCACCAAGCTACTCAACGAACTGCCTCCGCATAAACGAGAAGATGCCGTGAATTCTCTGGCATACGAGGCAGATGCACGAGTGAAAGACCCCGTGTACGGATGTGTGGGAGCTATATCTCTGTTGCAAAGGCAGGTTGCCCAATTGCAAAACGAGCTAGCAATCGCACATTCAGATTTGGCCAGGTATGCTGGGGCCGGGATGGTGGTGGGACCTCCCGCCGGGGCTGCACAAGCTGGAGCTGCTGGGCCTTCTTCAGCTTCTTCCCTGGGCATTGGAATGGGACTATCAGCTGGTGGAAACCAATCTGCAGGTCGTGAACAGATGTTAACGAGAGAGCAGCTCATAGATCTTGCAAGAGAGCCACCACAGCTGACGAGAGAACAGATCATGGAGCTTGCCAGAGTTGGAGGAGGCTCTTACGAGGCTGGTTTGGCTGCGCTCGGATTGACTGGAGCTCTGGGTCCTTTAGGACCGTCGTATCCATCAAGTCGAACAGGAGGAGGCGATCACAGCGGCAATGGAAGTGGTAGTGCAGGAGGACACATTTCTCCGGCCCCATGAACGATCCATCTACCACGAACAGCTTTCAATGGGTAACAAGAACAACCCTCTTGCTTTACATGTCATGTACAGTGCTGGAAGCGGATCTTTGCTTCCACAAATGTGTAGAGAATCTTGTTTCAGCTGGGAATTGGGTTTAGTATTAACAAACAGATGATGATGCAGCCTGAAAGATTATGAATCGGCTACTTCAGGTTCTTGACTCGGACACAAAGTAGATACTAATTTTTGTCCAGAGGCTCGTGTGGTTCTTCACTGCATTTGCAGATATTGAGTTCTAGCAACATCCAGCTTATTTAAGGCCCTTGCATGGGTTAGTTCTGCATAGATCAGCTGAGCACACAGATATATACGGAAAAGAAGCTTAGATACGATCCTCTTAGGGGGTTAGACAAAAGATAGCAACAAAAGATCTCTAGAGCTCTGGACTTATCGTCTCTGAGGAGGTTCCCACAGTTTTCCTTTCTCAATATGGTGGCTTACCTATGGGAGAATACAGGGAATGAGTTCGTGGGTTGGAGATTGCGAAGGCAGCTAGGAACATCCAGAGAGGGCAGCAAAATATTGGGGAAAGGCTAGGACTCTTTCCCAAGGAATTGATCACATGGAACACATGATCGGTACTAGTGTAATGTTTCAGCTCTAGTTGAATGGGTGCAGGGAATCGACCAAGGATCTCGAGATCCTCATAATCTACATCCGGGGCCGTCAGGCTCACGAGAAGCGCGAGAGCAGCTGGTGCAATCAAGGAATGGCTAGGACATGGCTGTCTCGATCATGAGTATGCGGAGAAGCATAAGTTGCTTTATGGCACTGATCACATGACATTATGGCTCTTCGGTTCGACCGAACAAAATCCTTCCAAATGGAACTAGCGGATCTTCAAGCCATTTCCGTTTTGAGATCTAGCTTTGGCTTGCTTGTCAACTAGGACAGCTGATACCTTTCATCTAGTGCTCCTGCGGCAACTGCTATAAATCCGAGAGCTCATGATAGGAAAGACTCGAGCAGCAGCTAGGGATAATTCTCAATACCAGCTTCCGTCAGGGTGCTACAGATCACCGCTGCAGGATCTGCATCTTCGACACATGGGGCGCTCGCTGCATGACCAGCTCCTACATGAACACTTCACATTTCGTATGCTTCTTCCTGCTCTACTGATCCGTAAAGCAAGCCACTTCTGTCGCCTCCCTGCTCAAATTATGATAAGCTAGCCAGCTCATGGACAAGGTACGGGAATGATTCTCATGCGGGTTTCGAATGAACTTGTAGGGCTCAGGAGAGCAAATAATTGTGCAGCAGGATTGTAGAATTTTTCGATTTGCTATTTGGAACTTGTTTGTTTTCTGCTTCCCTTAGCGATCATGTTGTGACTAGTTGCGCAAACCCAATCAGAGCGAATGTATGTACGTTCCAGGATAGCTGCTTCCGCTTCCCGGATTGTGTCGAGACGTATAAAATTCAGGAAGGTATAGAGCTGGAATTGCCGGATCAGTGTAAGATAGGATTCTAAGTACTTGCAAGCAAAATGATCGTGATGAAGAAGGAATGGCCAGCTTGTTGTTTGTGTAGACTTTTTGGTAGCTAAACTCATCACCGGAACTCCAGCACAAAGTGGCAGACAGGCAGCTATGACCTGCTGCATCGACCAGTTGGAGATTACAACAACCTTGGGCAATTGCCTGGGTCATTTTTTAAACACGAATTCTACTTTCCCACATACATATATATATGTTCATGCCTCGGCTTATAACATGTAGGTTGGTTCAAATGAGATGCAAGACTTGTAGCAAGGCATTCAGCTGCTAGATAGATATATATTGGTCTGTGGTATGGGGATCTGTGCCTGCAGCGCTTTTGTTATTTTTCACGCTCTCTGCTCATTCAATTTTCAGATTGTTGATCCATGAAAGATTCAGGGTTGTTGGTGCACTAGTTAACACGCTGCCCCTGAGGGCTTGCAGATCAGAACTTCTTCTTCGCATTGAAGTTGCAGTACTATTGTTCTAGATGATGGTCTTGTGATAAATAATCTTAAAGAAATGATTTTCAGTGTGAAGCATGAGGCCCTAATCCCTATATCCTCTCTGTATCTGGCAGCTTCTATGGCTATTGTCCAGGGTCAAGCTGTTACAATGAAATGAAGCAGCTTGACCCTCACCTGCAGCTTGTTGCAGAGCATGAGGATGTTAGTTATTGCAGACTCTCAAGTTTCCATGTTAGAGCTATGCCCATTAAGTACTCTAGAGCTGATCACATAACGGCATTCTCTTTGCGTTGCCAGCTTGCGAAATGGGATTTCGTAAAAACTCAGGAAATAGACTTTTGTATATTTACGCGACCTTGACTTTCAGGAGATTATTGCAAACTTTTATATATATATACATGTAACGGATCAGCTCTGGAGATTTTTGGGTCGGCACTCCAGTAATTTGTTGTCCACATGACGTTTGCAGTGATGATTAGAAGCGTGCTGCATCATGGATATGTGAATTCCTTTATCGGCACTGATTTTTTATTAAGTCCGCGTCTAGTGGCACTCATGTCTATCTAGCTAGCCGCGGTTTGGCAGATGGATCTGACAATGTAACTGGATCAATCACATCTCCCTGCTAATTCTGTTGATGCAGCTTCAATTTTACCTTCACAATTACAAGATAGCAGCTACACATGCAATGCATAGCTATTGCTGGAAATGCACTGAAACAAGTTTGTTGTCCTACAAACACAGAATTGTTTTTCTGCAATCTAGGATTAAATGGGGACGCAAATATATCATAGCTCTAGGAAATATAAGCAAAGTCTATATATCACAGATGACGTTTCCAGCTTAATACAATTATGACATATAGAGATAATATGTAAATCAGCAGTCTTAATTAGTTACAGACGTTGCAGCCTCTTCAGATGTGTACAAATGCTAATCTTCTGCACATCTAGTCTAGCTAGCTAGTTCCCTTGAAAGATTGCAATGTACACAATTAGGTGGAGTTACCGTGCAACAAAGTTCTAATTTTTTCACTTGCCAGTACTACTGGACGTGGTCACGATGATCAGTCACTGGCGTAATATGTATGACCCAAAAAACTCATAAGCTTGTAACACAAGTTATTATAGGTAACACTACTAGTGATAATAGGAAGCTGGCAAATTGAAAAGCAAAGCACCAATGATTTGCTCTTACGTGAGAAACAAAAAAAAAAAGAAAGAAAGAAAAACCTCATGTTTTGCCAACTCCCGTGAAAGTCCGGTCTACGACGCGCGGTGGGTACGGACTATACAATCCACACGCAAAAAGTTACAGGTAGCTGCTGCTACTGCAAGTTACCTGAAATTCATATATAAATATGTTGCGTGCAGTTGATCAGTACTTGTGTAGACTACGTATCGGGTCTGCATTTTATATGTGTGCGTGTGTGTATATACATCTCATCATATAAATTATATTACCCATTAGAAGCAGCGATTTCTTTTTGGTGTGAAGTTTTTTTTGAAAAAATGAAATATACTGTCACAATATTCTTTTTCTTAAAGCCAAAAATCACCCCAAAACAGAGACTTTTGTAGTCAGTTTCACTAGATGTTTATTCTTGGATGGCCAGTGTTTTTGCTTTTTCAATTTTGTGATGTTGCCACACTGGCGAGCATCCACAAGAAAATTTAGCCACATTTGGCTATAGACAAGCTATGAAAGCAGAAATTTATTAAAATCTTTCTATATCGTAGCTACTTGCTTAAACAATGTGTAGAAACATGGCAATTTTCGCCAAACAGCTAATTTTAAAAAAAACTCTGTTGCTGAGTCCTAAGGGAGTCAGACTATAAGAGATGTTTGTTTGGGACAAGGTCTAATAAGAGGTTAGCATTTATTGCTAGATCTCTCTCGGGGTGCTTGCTAATGACGTTCCAGTAGAAAATTGAAACAAAAGAAAAAATTCATTACAAGTGAATCAAATTAGTTAACTGGATCCTTTTCCAATTCAGTTGCCATAAATAGCTGCTAGCTAGGTGAAGGCAAATTTATTTGGCAAACATTAATTTATTCTGATCATCTAAATTAGATAATCTAGACATAGAAAATGTATAGACAGATGTCTGTACAAAACCTGAAAACTATGACTTTCAGGCATTGAGTATACTACGAGGGATCATCCAGCATTATCATCAAATATTTTTTGCCTACACTAATACCCACCACTTATTACTAGTGGGTACCCATGACCTTCGGCCACTAGGAAGTCCCCTGATTTCTTTAAACCGAAAAGGTCCATGGACTAAAGTAAAAACAAAAAACATGACCGTAGATGTCTAGGATTTTAAACCGAAAAGGTCCATGGACTAAAGTGAAAACAAAAAACATGATCGTAGATGTCTAGGGCTTGGAAAATCAAAGGTGACAGTTCTTGAGAATTTGAAATTTGTCCTTTCATTAATTAAAATTCCTTGCCCATGCCGGGCCCCCCCTCGCCCGATCTTTTCCCGCGCCCCCTCCCCGTGCTGGCCCCCCCCCACCCCCGAGGAGCAGCAGTTACATTTTCAACAGTGTCTGTCTGCTTAGTAGAAAGTAACCTAGGTAAATTAGGTAAAAGAAGGTAACTTTGAAAATGTAATAACTAACAGACAGACATTGTAACTACGACCTACCTACCTACTAAATGTTAGGCCGGTTTTGCCAGTGAATTAAAATGCAAAATTGTCGTGTCAGACAGATAGATGCACGGACTACGTGAATTTATATATAAGATACCCCACTCCATGACTGTGGGCACCTAGCTATTTATTGAGATCCTAATTACTGTACTACCTTGGCAGTTTCCACACTAATTATATTATTTTGCAAAAATGTTAAGTTTTAAAAAAAAAAATTTAATAACAAAATTTAGTGAAAGGAATATTACATCTTCAAGAATATTCTATTTGCCAAAATGAGAATTTCAAATTTAATTCATTATTTGACGAACATGTGTTGAAGCTCCCAAGGTACTACTATACGTAAACTTAGTATTTTAATTCACCAAATCACTAAGAAATTTGACGCATATTGATTTTGAATCAATTTGATGAAACATGGTGTAGGTGTGTCCAAACTAACAAGAGCCATCCCTATCAATTTGGTGGGTGTTTTTTTTTTTAATATTTCACTTCCAACTTTTAAAATCATTGATTTGTTTCTTTCCATTTTAAAAGATGTCACATTATATTATTATGTAAACATATGTTTAAAAGTTTTATTTAAAAATACATCATGTTTTAAAAATCTCTTAGAAAAATGTTTTTATAATTTTTTTAATTAGTTATAATGTTTAGTGGATTTTTTTAATATTATATTTTCATTAGATTCATTCCAAATCATATCACATGGTTTTCATAATATATGTAAAAAAATTCATATAAACATATTAAATACCTATAACATAAATGGATGAAAGCATAGTAAAATATACACAAAAATGATTGTCTTAAATTTTATTAAGTATGAAAGTACAACAAAAAGATAAACATGAAGTTATATTAATTTCATGAAAATCTAATTGCACAATTTTTTTAAAAAATAAATGAAAAAAAAAGAACCTCAAAAAGATAAACATTCTAAGTTTGATGATAGTTTAACATAAAATATTTAATTGAATATGTATATATTTAGTTAGGATATTGAGATGATTATATTTTTGTGGTACAAGTCAAAATTTTGTTTTATTTTCTATCTGTTAGAATCTATTTCATTTATATTTTGAAAAACTTATTTTCAACTTACTTTTACAATTTGAATTTTTTTTTAAATGCACAATACTAAAAAATAGTGTAAATATCATCACTATTTAAGGACCTACAGTCTACTAACTTTTCCTAGTGATAATCTATTTCTAAGTTTGCTACTATGCATAAAATCATAATGATGGTTTCCATATTAAACTTGATGAATAATTTGAAATTTTCACATTGTGATTTAATTTTTCCCTTATATTCGTATGACTTTTGTCCTAAAAACTTGCACCATTTTCTTTTCATGCTGTTGCACGGAACCCTTGTTGAGGGTAATATGTTAGAGAGCTTTTCAATAATGTAATTTCCCACTTTCACAGGCATTACATTTTTGAAAAGCCCACCATCATTTTTTCTAGTGATACCCAGCAGGTATCCAGCAAGTACCTGTTGGGTATCATAGGAAAAAACTTTTCAAAAATGCATGCAATTTTGAGGCTGTGTAAAACCTGCCCCCTCGTGTTTATGGGACACTGAAAGATGGTTTAGGTTGGCACTAGTGTCCAGTAAGGTGGCCACAGTGAACCAGCACCCACCAGTGCACCATCCACTGGATGCCTGTTATGGCTCAGTTGTGGATGATCCTCAACTGAGTTACTACCCAGTTTCATCATGGTAACCCATTCTTTAAGAAGTAGGTTTAACATATAGACAGGTAAGTAACAAAATAGGGGACTAATAGGTAAGTAGATAGTTTAAACATAGTAGGTAGGGGCTGTTATTTACTACTTACCTGGTCGGTAGGTAGTAAGTAAACCAACTGAGCTAACCACCATGGTTAGCTAGGGAACTGGAACCCAACAGAAAACTGCTTCCTGATCATACATCATCCATCCTTGATGGTGCACTGGTGGGTTCTGGTTCACTGCGACCCAGTAAGGTGTGAAAAAGTTTTAGGTTTCCAACACATTTTTTCAGCAGTTCAAAAGTGGAATTTCACAAAAGTTTCATTCCTGGGTAAAAGAAATTCCCATGACTTACTTAACATGACCTTCCACCAAGCAGAATGCATTTTCTTCAACTTTATGCTACCAGGATACTTTAAGGTTAGTGCTCTGTAGGATTTTACTAACTCCCAAACCACTGCTCTTCATGTCGTTCTCTTGGTACCTTTTGCTGTTTGATCAAATCGTTTTAGATTTTATGAATAAAAACAAAGAGATGGTAACAAAATGAAAAGGGTACCAAAATAGGGTTGGGACGGGTATGACTTAAAGGGTAGCATGATAATGTGCAAAATTTCACATTGATGCCAAAAAAAATTGGAAAAAGAAAACTTGTCACCAGATTCATATTGTTTTTTAAAACAATTGAAAAATAATAATTTTGAGTAATGTTTTTCAAGTGAAAGTAGGAAAAAGGAGCCAAGCAGTTTGTGAATAGTCCTTTTTTTTTAAAATTGAATTTTTGAAAAATCACCATGGGAACAATATATATCAAAAATTGTGTGAAAAATGTAGTATAAATCAATAGAAAACTACCATGTGGAAAATGAAGTCCTTGGAAAGGACTTTAACCTTGACATAACTAGCTCCTTTTTTCATGCTTTCACCCCTTCATACTTTTATTCTTGTTTGTATTAGGTAGTCAAAGCATGGAACCAATTTATTTTGTATAGGTCCTAAAAATTGGTTGTTACTTAATGTTAAATCCTTCTTTGGATGCTCATCATTGACATGAAAACAAAAACTTGGAAAAAAACACTAGTACCAATATAAAAATGGAATGTTTAATGAAGTAAAGCCCTGTGAAATGTGGAATATACTAATTATTTATTTTTGGAAAAAATTCAAACACATTAAATAGCCTTCCACCTAATGCCTTTATAGCCATTTACATAATTGCATTATGTTTACTATTATTGTTTACAATTTTACATTCGTTTGGGACCAAAGAGTCCATTAAACAAAAGGTAGATCATAGAGGACAGATTGTCCTTTGGTACTAACAGCATGTCACAAACTTGGCCAGGGCGATCGTGTTTGTAATTTGTATGAGTTCAACAAGAGTGCTAGTGTGGGTGAAGGGCATGGAACTAAACCCCCAACTTTCTGTGTATTTGGACAAATAAGGAGCAAGTGTTCTTCCTCCTCTACCTTCCCCAAATCACAACCCCAATAAAGACTCTCTGTGTATGGCATGCCCTTCCACGCACCTAACAATACTTCAAGTTGTGTGTTGCCACATCGAAACCGGGCCAAAGCTTTTCACAGTTGAACATAATTGATGTCACACAAATAGCTTTCATTCTTATATGACATACCTTTGAAGCACAAGTATCTTGTTTGCACGTTGGTCCCAATCTCGTAGTTGATTAAAAGTTTTTCAATGAAAGTCAACAACATATTATCTTTCACCCTTTCTACATTCAACATTATGTGGGGAAAACCTAGAGGGGGTGTGGTCCTAGCCTCTTGGTTGGTTGGGCCTTTGGCCGCTGCAGGTTGAAGCGCCATTTCCAGCGATGGTTGAACCGGAGGCAGAAAACTTGCCACCCCTAGTGATGACATTCTTCATTTTGCAACTTAAAATTCTTTAAAATTCTTCATTTAGCACCTTGTCATAACATTCTTTACCCGCGAATGTTTACCAAATTACACTGTTTACCAATTAAAATTCTATAAA
>Ga0209208_10003664_pt1 | contig 21978 bp, 8 predicted proteins | sample S1TSphfallax_3_FD_187694 | JGI IMG/M metagenome (GOLD analysis project Ga0209208, IMG submission 187694) | Host-associated microbial communities from peat moss isolated from Minnesota, USA - S1T2_Fd - Sphagnum fallax MG (SPAdes) (version 2) | ecosystem: Host-associated > Plants > Peat moss >...
TTTGTCATCCTTTGTCCCAATCTTTTGCCACACCTTTTCAATGTTTTTTATTGAAGCTTTGGCAATAACCTTTTGAAAGTTTTGAACCCACACATTTGGACATCAACATGCATGCCATTGATTGATTTTTTTTCCAAAGTTGTTTATGCATATGCCTTAACTTTGGTTTTCAACTTCAATTAAATAAAGGAGGCATCATTATTCTCAATTTATCAATTTGATTCTTTCAAAAACTAAACATTAACCAAATTGGGAAACATCAAAATAAAGATGGGATTATTTATTACTAGGTCAATGGGAGCAGCTTGGCACCGTTTAAAGCTATGGTGGGTGAAAACACACTATGGATGAGCCAATTTTCACCAAAAATGTGATGTATAAATAATATCTTAGTTTGTAATTTGTTTAAATTTTGATGGCATCATTTGACAACCTTATACATAAGCAAAAAGCCCTAGAATATGCACAACAATATTTTGAAATTCAAATTTCACTTTAAATTGAGATTAATCTTGATCCAACATTTAGATGAAGAGGATTGATGTGCAGTTTTTCATCAGCCATACATTATGAGAAATCACATCCATCAAAACCACACTACCATGCAATCCAAACTAAAAAAAAACTCATATACAACCATTATGCAACTTTTTTTTGGGTATTACAATGAGTGTGCAACTATCCCCCTAAAAATATGGTGTATTAATATTTAAATTTTCACGTCAAAAAATTCATTAATTGTATTATGGTTGCAAGTGAATTGAAAACAGGTCTTCTACATGATAATTTATATACATTGTACATACATATTTGATCAACCATGTTTGATTTTTTTAGGAGTTGCATGTGGCAACTACTTTAGAGCTGTTGTAAATGTGCCACTAAAGCAACAACTATGTTGTAACTAAATACAATGTACATACATGTGATCATGCTATGTGTCCACATTTCCACCACCTAGTATGGAATACATTTGCAACTAGTTTTCGATTATGATTCCCATTAATACAATTAATCCAACCATTAATGTGCCACTACTAAAGTACTATTATTCAACTATGTTATGACTATAATATAACTATTTAAAACTTAATAAATATACATAATTTTCAATTATATATCTTCATCATATGTGTTTCATTTTGAGTGATTTAAAATGTTATGGGAACACTACTTCAAGTTTTTTAAATCATCTTTGAAATGTGAAGGAAAAGGAGTATTGAAAAAATAATATGAAGATAAATAAACTTTCCAAATTACAAAACACATTTGTTTTCCCTTCCTTGGACCCAACCTGCTTTCAAACCTCATAACTTTCTTATTTCTTATTCATTTTAAAGGATTTAAAATGTCATAAGAGTGCCACATGAAGTTCTATAAATCATCTTTGAACTTTAATAGTAATAAAACAACATTCAAGGGTTTTTTTAGGTGTTTGGGAGTTGGCCTTTATAGTATTCAATGGTTTGTTTTTCTAAGTTTTCGACCCCTTCTATTTTGGGGGACCATAATTTTTTTCAATTTTATTTCGTTTTTGATGATTATTAGTGCCATAGAGGCACCAATAGGATAGGTTCAAGTTTTGTTTCGACACTAGAAACAGTGGAGTCCTCCCTCTGGATTTGGCCTACCTCGAACACTTAAGTGTTATAGTTGCAATTAAATTGCAACTTAATTTGCAACTAAGGAACAACTATTTTATACACATATACAATTGTTGTATATTTTAAAGGAACAACTATGGTGAATTGCAACTTGTTTATTAGCATTCACGGTGTATAAATATATGAGTTGCAAAGCCATTTACAAAATACCTTCTTTATGATAACGATAGGGCTTCATGTTTGTGGTTCATAAGACATTATTAAACAAAAGAAATATGAAAAAATAATGCAATGCCCAACTATAAAATCTCTTTTTTTTTCATTTGGTATTGGTTTTTTCTTTAAATACATAATCATCTTGCCTTTATTGTTGAAAAAAATGAAAAAAACAAAAAAAATTGTAAGGATTTTCAACCAAAAGTTTTAAATTTCTAGATGGCTCAAGATTTAATTAATGTATATCAATATCATTGACCACAAAAAGTTTCACCAAAAAATTCCATTCACAACCCTAGTTTTGAAGTATGTATGTAAATTTTCATATTCCATGATGAATATTATTTCATCACAAAGATATTTCATACATTGAAGTTCACCAATGTTTATTGGATTTATTTTTAAATTGATTGTCTAAAGTTTAAATCTAATCCAATATATGTTTAACAAACAAAAAAATCCAAGATGTGATGTTTATATTTACACAAAAAAACCAAATGCAAATATTTAATATTTGTGACTACAATTTTTGGGGGGTGTAGTGCACTTTTACCCTAGTTAAAAATTTGTTTTAATTGACCATTGCTTTCACAATACACACATTGGATGTCAAGAAAATCCTTGTCCCCATTTAATGGGGTCACATGTGATGAAAATATTTCCAATAGAAATTCATTATGATCTTGGCTTAATTTAGAAAGTTCATTTTGAATTCATAAAATTTATTAAAATTTATTTATTTATTTTTTGCATACTTGTTTCACACTAAAAAAATTGAATCATTTAAAATATTTGATCATAATATCAAAGTTATACAAATTTGAATTTCAACATACTCCCTATGAAAATTGCAATGTGATGCAAACATACAAAACACCTTACTATGTTGACACTCACCTTTACAAGGTTTCAAACCTTTGTAATGAATTTTAGATTCATGGATTCATAACATTAGATTTAGGGTTTATATCATTGTCAGTGTGATTACATGTTTCCCACATAGTAATCCTATAATATTAGTTGCCATGTTACACCACAATGCTCATCAAATTCAAAAGAGGAGAATTAGATGATTAATACTTGGAATTTGCACATTTGGAATACTTAGATGTGCACATTGAAATGAGTTGATTTTGCATGCACTCAAATCTATGAACTTCAATTGTTGTATTATGTGCAATGCCTTTCAAAGACCACAACCTTAGTATAATAAAACACTCAACATTTTTCAAACACTTACAAGAATGCTCACAAACTTGAAATAAAAATTTAATGGTTCATGGTAATGGAATAGTTGCAACACTTTCACTCAATACTCTTTTCATTTTTTCATTGAAGTTTTACCAAATATCTATATTCATCATAACCTAAGCAATAACATTTTCACAAATGTTAACAAATATATTATTAAGAGATTGTTAATAATACATTTGCATGCATTTGTGAAAATGCATCCATGGTAGAAGGCTCAAAGTGAGCAACTCCACAACAATCACACTCAAATTGACGCACCCCCAAGCTCCTTAATGGACTCAACTGCGAGTCCAAAGGTGAATACATTAAAAGGAAAAGGAGTTGGGGCGCGTTCCCTATCTCGCAACACTTTGGGAGTATAAAGGCATGCCGGAGCTTCAGGATGCGACACAAACAAACTTAAAGACATTAAAATGTTCATGGTACATTTGTGTTTCAAAACAATCACACGTCAAACCCATAATAAATAAAATTAAAAAAGTTGTTGCAAAATCAAACTTGCCAACAATATTGAAATTCTATTCAAAGACCTAAAGGATTGGTGGTGCAACAAGACCAAAAAAACATTTGAAAATGAAAATGGTGGAACATGGACACAAAAGGTGCCACAAAACATAAACCTTAATGGGAAGAACATCCTATGTTGACATGTTTGTGACATGGCATTGCATGACATATTGTTTGTATGCTTTCCATGAGGATGGGGATAACATGGCAAGTTATGATTTTTGCATAACATGATGAGTGGGGGTTACACAAACAACGTCATTGGGATCATGAAGGGGAAGGCCAATAGGAATAGGTTGGGGCAAAACATGCTTAGTCAATATGGTGACAATAGTATTTTCCAAGCCCATTTCATTTTGTTTCTTTGTCATGTTCCATATTTTCTTTTGTCTAGCTATCTATGCAAGTTAATCTATGTCAAGGGTTATATGATCTGACACCCACCAATGCACCATCCATTAGAAACATGCTATGACTTAGTATATAATTCAAATTAATGAATTGTGGGAATACCTAAAGTTCTTTTTTGTTGTTGTTGTGACGGGCCTCTTTGATTGCCCATCAACAAAAATATGTCATCATACTTTAGACGTTCTTGAAATGGGTATATTGTAATGTTTACCCTTGGGCTACCTACATAGATGACAAGAGAAAATCTTTTGGAGAAGGATGTGGGACAGAGTGTGGTGGTGCTATTTGGGAACAACATGATGGGGACCTAATAAATAACCATTGGGGAACCTTGGTGTGAACATGATGAAACCACATGGAACACATTGGGGAACACATGCATGTGGATGCTTAGTACTTAGCTAATCACTGTAGCTTGTATGCTGTGCTGGTGGGTGCTGTGTCCTCAGGTGAAGAGGAACATGGACCAAGGTAGCCTACTTCCCCCTTCCCAATAATGGTGCACTGGCTTCCAAACCTGACTGGGGTATGGAATGCAGACAGAGAGGCTAAATACCAAATCTGGACTGGATTCTGAATCCTGATACCAAATCTGATTGTTTGTTTTGCTGTCCAAAAAATTAGCAAGATTAGTAGATTTTGCACTAGAAAAACAAAAAAAACAAAACAAAACAAAATGTTGAAAAAGAAAAAGAAATTGTCCCCAAAAAAATCACTGGAATTGAGATTTAAAAAAACATTTGGACATGTAATTTTTCTTTGATGGATTGAAGGTTGTGAGAAATTTCAAAGTTTTGCAAAGTTCAGACCTTAAAAAATGTAGAAAGGAATAATTTGTCACAAATTTCCATATTTTTTTTATAAAAGTTGTCAAAATTTGGAGAAAACAATTCTTTCAGGGAAAATTTCATCACATTTCATGACAGTTTTTAAAAAAAAAAATTTGGGTCAGATTTTTATCAGTTTGGTCAATATTTTATAAACATACCTCACCAATCAAAATAGGTACTAATTTTTTTCCAGATGCTTGCTAATTAATGATGCTACATCAGAAAACTGGATAAAAAGAACACTTGATGCTCATACTCCGGAGTGATGTTAACTGAGAGGAAGGAAGGGGGGGAGGGAGACCCATATATAAAATATTATTGGTACTCAAACCTCTTTTAAAGCATCTCCAGTGGTGCTCAGTATGTGACCTTACAAAAGTATTTCTCACATCCAAGTTTGGTTATTATTTTACTTTTTTCCAACCTCACCCATCAATCTAAAAATCAAGAATGCAAATACGTGGGAGACTACCAATAGCAAACCACCTGGACCAATCATTATGGTTGCCTGATCAGAAACAACAGAAAGCAGCGAGCAGCAGTCAGTAGCAGCGGCAGGAGTCAGTCAGATCATATTTTTACTAGTGGGTACCCGTGACCTTCGGACACTGTGAGGCACAAACGCAACGTGTCAGCCCCTTCCCTTCTTGAGCTACAGAGAGAAAGGAGAGAGACGACCGAGCTCGGGTACCCGGTCATATCTCTATTTGGACTCTTTTTTTGGCAGGAGAGAGACAACCGAGCTCGGGTACCCGGTCATATCTCTATTTGGACTCTTTTTTTGGCAGGCGTTTGTTTGGCTTTGCTATGCCGTTTCCAGCCTTAGCAAACTGTGCAAAAATTCTGGGACAAAACCATTTTGCTGAGTCAACTGGCATGCTTTCACTTTTCTTCATCCAATTTTAATTTGCAGTGTCACAAATTCAGCACCGGTGGAGTTGCTCTTACTTACGCCATCAATTCAAAAATTTAAAATTATTGATTGAAATTTAGGGATTGAAATTTTTACAAAATTTTTACAAAATTTTAAAATTAATTTGTGTCATTCAGAAAATGGTTTTTGGCACTCCTACCTCTCATATTTAGTGCTAAGAATTTTGAGAATATTTATTCCATTTGTAACTAAAAACTTCTCTAAAAAATTTCTTTGGAGTCAAGCTTCTATTATATTAGAGCTAATACTAGCTACTCCAATCATAAAGACCCTAGCGTACCGTTTATATAAAAACTAATATCATTTTGGAAGAGGACTCCATTTCTAGTTCCAAGTGATTTAAAGAATTTGATGGAACCTTTGGTGAATTTGAAAGCCTAACCCTGCAAATCCCTTGCCTACGGGCAGCTGGTGAAATTTCTGAACCTGATGAAAATTTTGCCAAAAAGTGAAATTAAAAACCAAAAGTTTGAAAATGGAATGTTTTTTTTAGGGTTTCGGTAGTAGCTGCCCAAAGGAGAAAATAAAAACTAAAAATGCCACATTTCTATGTTTGGTTGTTTTTGTAAGTAGCCAGAAATAATAATAGAAAATGATTAGAATCTTCCTTCTTGGGACAATAGCCAGTTTTTTCTACGTCTCCCAATGCATGATGCTAGACTTTGGCCGCATTAAAAATTCTTAAAACACGATTAATTGGACTCGCCCTAAAGTGTAATCCGGTTCCCTAGAAGCCTGAGAACCCCTGCCCGGGTATCACTCAGTACCCGACCAACAACACTGGATGAAAACTGGCCTTCAAATTGGCTGAATGGATTTGGGTTAGCCTATGAAAGAGCTCTGTAAAGTCAGCCTGACTTTCACAGGGAGTTTCATACCCTGTTGTTATTTTGATGCCCAGTTCTTAGTTTGTCTGGAAAGTCACCCTAACTGTGGGTGAAATTGGAAAAGAGAAGGTGAGAAAAAAAAGTTGACTGGGGATGGGGCCACCTTTGACTGCCTTTAAAATAGGACAGTCCAATTTTTTTTGGGATTGGGCAGGCGCAAACCAGTCACTACAGTAAAAGTGGGGAATGCACCAAAATCAGTGCCTTCCCCAGTTTCGTCCTGTCTTTTCGTCCCCAGTTTCGCCCTCTCTTTTCTTCCTTGAATTGAATGGGGGTCATAATCCAAGAAATTAGAGGATATCTTTTATCACCTAGAATATATCTTATATCTTTTGTTGCAATCCACAATAGCTTGGGGCACTCTATTATACCCATCTATTTTGTGATAATAATAGTCTTCTACATAAGCAATAGGCTTTATAATTACATAGTGTGTGTGTCATCAATGGCATATTGCACATTAGGTAAAATGCACCAATTCTTGAAATTTTCATTCTAATTGTCACTAATGTAGCATGTGTTGTTGGCCCAAATGTGAATTGGTTACCCCACTAATTTTTTTTTTTCAATTAAAAAAAAAACTAATTTAATTGAATTTCCAAGGACGGAAACTACTCAAAATTCAATATCTCCCACACTTGAGGTTTAAGAATTTCCAAATCACCCTCATGAAATCCTACTTAATGAAGGCTTTCCAACAATGTGAAGAGTGCACCCAAATTCCCATATAAACCTTGTTTTGATTAAAACAAAAAAAATTTAGTGAAAATTTTGTTCAATATTCACTATCTTATCCAACGTAGGTTGAAACATTATGGAACTAACCCAATTCACCCCTACTCATTGAGAGCTTTCCAATGGTACCAAGATCATGGTAAGAGCTGCCATGGTTTGGGAGATCACAATGTGACAAACAAAACAAATAAACTACCTTCCTTCAAGATAAATTGCCCCACCCTTAAGGCACATTATTGATCCTTATACATATCATTTAATGCATGAAAAAATTCATTCAAGACAATGAGAGACATGGGTCATTCAAGACATTGAGAGACATGGCACCTACCCCTAAACCTTCCTACCTGTGAAGGTTGTTTAAGGGTTGCTTCCATAAATTTACAATCACCAATCCACTAAAGGCACCTAGAAACCAAAGCCTTCCAAAGTTGGTGTAAACCTTCAATCAAATAGTTGATTCGGTAATCTTATTCATTTCACGAGGAGATTAAATTAGATTTTAAACGTAAAGCTTTGAAGAGATGGTATATAATTAGTGCACAATAGGGCTTAGGCTCTTAAGGCTGAAGGTTAGTCTTCATTTTTCACACTAAACATGACCTTTCTCCAAAAGAGTTGACGTCAACTATATCTCATGGTCTTTGCAACTCTTGTGCTAGAGTGAATGAACAATAATAGCACACCATGAGGTAGGTATGGATGATGGGTGGATAGAAAACACTTTTTCATTGGGTTTCATTTCCAAGCTAATCATTGGGGTTCATCATTTGCCTTGGTGTGAAAGTTTTCCAGAGTGTGAAAAATAGAAATTAAAAAATGGTTAAAATATTCCCATTTTTTTCTGAAAATTTGCCAAATATCTCATTTTAGTTTGGTAGCATTTTAAAAACTAGTTTCTTCACTATTTAGACAGGTTCTCAAAAACTTGTTGTCATTTAATGCTAAATCCCTCTTGAGATGCTAGCCAATGATGCAAAATTAAAAAATTAAAAAATTAAAATAAAAATCACTACTGGGGTTAGGGTTAGCTCAGTTTCTATGTTTACTAGCAACCTACTAACAACCTACTAGCTCTACTATTGTGTACTAACTACTAATGATCTACATGCATCTACTTTCTTAATAGCCACCTACTAGTTTACTTACCTATCTACATATCGGACCAATCCTTTACATGGTAGGTTACCATTGTGAAACATGAAATAGATTACGATATACAATCATACATATCTATACTCTATTATTCATATATGATCTAGTTTACGACCTATATAAATAAATTATATATATATATATGTGTGTGTGTGGTCTTTATGTCAAAGAATGTGGCCTTAGGGAATGAGCCATAGGGCCAAACAAGAACAAGAAGGCCAAATGTGTTCTTGGGGGTAGCTATCTAAGAGCACCATTAAATCTGTGCTAGAACTGTACATATTGTAATGTTAGGAGTTTATTGGGTTGGACTCATGGGCTTTTTCCTCAAATTTGCTGAAATTTTTGTGAATTTCTTTTCCAAAAAATAGAAAAATAAGTTGAATTCTACACTACAAAAATTCTCCACTTTTTTGGTCAAAAAATGAAAAACATTTCCCAAAACAAAACAAAACAAAACAAAGCTCTTTGAGCTTTGGAATATGTTGGAAATGACTCAAAGCAACATGAAAACAAATAGCAAGTTGTAAATTTGCAATCCACCAAGTTTCTTTGTGATTTGCACACAGATTCTTTTGCTTTTCATCTTAAAACATGATAGAAAGACTGACCTTTTATTATTTTAAAGAAAAACCACAAAAGCTTTTATTGGGTATTTTATGCAGCAATTGCTTTCATTGGGAACAGGGAAAAAAACCATCTCTCCCATTAGATTTCAGTTGGGACTTTAATTTTACAGTGTGTTGTGCATTGTTTTCTTGTGTCTTCACTTTCCTCCTTGTGTATACTCCTCCTTCCTCCTGGAAAGGAAAAGGAAAAAAAAATCATTTTGCTTTGTGGGAAATGGGCAGTTTTGCACCTGATCTGCAAAAGCAATCCATATTGTAAATAGAAAACCACTACAATTTGCCCAAAGATGACTTTACACCCACCAATTTTCCACCTCATTGGCTACAATAGACACCATACTATATTAAAAGGGCTTTGAAGATCATAATGATGCACTTAACATGTGATGATGTTTTCAAAATGACATTGTTTGGTGTTTGTTTTTGGTCCTAGTTTTTGTTCATTTGGCACTTCTTGCTTTTGGGTTCTCTTCTTTTCTTGGGATTCAGTTAGCTAGCTATTAGTCCACCCTTTCCTTCTTAGGGCTTTATTTTTTGGGTTGGGGGTTAGGGGGGAATTTTTAAACTTTTTGTATTCTTTTCCTTAGGTATCAAGTTGGCAAGAGCTAATAAATACCCCACTCATCCACACATGTACATGTATATAAGACTTTGGCAAAAAGTTTAAAGAGGGAAGAAGTGCTCATGACCTTTTCTTGATTTAGGTAGAATTGCATGTGTTGCAACACTCGATAAGTAGGTAGGCAAGGCACTTGGTGGCTACTTGGTAGTAGATGAATGTGAATGGTTAGAACACAAACTATCATGGTTAGATATGGGATGATATGATGAAAAAGTTTTTCCTATTCACACACCATCCATCTTTTATGTTGCCCCTTGTTGAATTCGTGTATGTTCAAGTCCAAAATGCTATTATTAAGGTCATATTATTTGCTTAGTTCATAACATGTTCTTATCACAAGATTTCAACCATTGACAATAAATCTTGAATTTGTGCATATGCATATATGTAAGTGATTGTTGAACTAAGGTATTTATTTTGGTATGTGTTTACACAATTGTTGATGGCTTAGGTTCTAATAAGCTCATTGAGATGATTATGATGCATTGTTGAAGGTGAAATGTTAATTAGGGAGGATGCTCTCAAAGCAAATGGATGAATGCATTTCAACAACTAATTTGGCAATCCAATTATTAGTAGCAAAGCATCCTTAGATCAACTAATGGTGACACATGATGCCCATTGACAACATGGGATCAATGTATGCAAAAGCTAACATTTTCACAAACACTTGATTTGTGAATTTAAAAATAAGCTAATCACCAATTAGAAATAAACACCCACACAAATCCCACTACAACACCCACACACATCAAAATCTCTTCCGTTCTCCATTCTCTCACAAGCGCACTTTGCCCAAGTATTATTTGCCCAAAACACTATGACCCCATAAAAAATAGTTGAATTGGAAGTTGTTGATATATTAACCCAATATAGGGCACCAAAAAAAAATCTCTAATATCACAAAAATCGAAAAAAACCAATTGAAGCCACACAAAAATCCCAACTAAATATTACTCCTTTGACACTACATGGAAAAGCTTAATCTATGCATGCAACAATAATGATAAAACCCCATAAAACCTAATGACCCCAAGGCTAGATACATGCACTTGAATGCAACCTTTTCTCAGATCATGTAACACCACCCAATAAGGGTACTTATTGATGTTGGATGGTTATATCTATTACCCTTTTAAACCTATTGAGTTATACTGGCGGAAGTGCATATCCTATCTAACTGGCATATATATAATATTCTACCTATGAAATTTACTACCCAGAGATACCCATTGTATATACCCTTTCATTCGTGGTACCCCCTGATGTAAGCATAAGATGTCCTTGCCTGACTAGTTTGCATAAATGAACATACATGAGCAACCCTATTACACCACCCTTAACAATTCCTTAGTAATATCACAACTGAGCTGATGGATGTGTAGAATGTTACACACAGGTTAATTAGAATATATTGAACCATTACTTGTGTAGCCTCTTTTCAAACCTGAAGATCCTGATGACAGAAAGTTGTCGACCAAAATAGCATGAAATGTTTCACATACTTGAATGACATACAATCCACCCACCGACCTGCCCGCCCACCCATAATTGAGGCTTGTGTAGTATTTGGTTCACATGTAACACCATCCCCAACCCCAAATACCTGGGATCGAGTGATGTAGCAGCTTGGCTTCCCTTCTTGGATGGGATCCCAGATATGGGTTCATGTAGAATTGACAAATCTACAATCCTTTTGTTTATTCACAAGCCAAAAGGCCCAGTAAAGCCAAACAGAAAGTGGAAAAGAAGTCTACTTTTGGCCTAAGCACCCAGGCCTTTAGAAGAAAGTGATGAAGCGCAGCAACCAGGCCGCAAAAGCATGTGGTTGTAAGGGGTATGAGCATCAAAGATTCTGGAGACACAACACATCACCAATTGTATAATAAACATTTGAAACTCTTGCACCTCTCCCCTTCTCCTCACCCCCCATCCCCCACCTTTTCCCCAAATCCTAAAATACCCATTATGTATTGTATAAATTTAGGAGATAGTTGAACTCTAGCTTCATAACAACTTTTGTAGTATGGGCCTACTTTTCCCTCTCAGCATCTGGTGCAAACATGGCCAACAAAAACAAAAAAATTGATGGTGAAACACACACAATCAGAAGGAAAACATACATCATACAGGAGTCAAAACTCATAACTGAATTACCACCAGTTTGTATGTAACATCCTAGCAGCATTAAAGAAAACCAACTTGTTGTTATTGAGTTTAGTTTGGATTTAAGTAAAGCAAAGCTAGTCTCTACTTAAGTATACTCAAGTCTCCTTAATTAAACTAGTTAACTTGTTGTTATTGAGTTTAGTTTGGGTTTTAAGTAAAGGAATCTAGTCTACTTAAGTGTGCTTAAAGTAAACCAAACTTTTTGTTAACCCTGTCTCTACATGATGGTCACAGTGTTAAGGGTAGAAGAGATACATAAATTTACAGGGTGTCTGAATAGGCTAGGAAGAAAAAAACACAAGTGACCAATGATATTGTAAGATGGGGCGGGTTAGAATTGGGGGGGGTTCAAAGGTCGATTACATGGTTTATATCATTGATGATTTAAAATTCGATTATGTTTTGGATTGTGATGGGTAAAGCTTTGAACACCTCAGTTTTGTTTTGTTGGTTATCTCATGATTATTTTGTCAATTATTAGAATTATCTGTAGAGTCACCCTGTCTTCTTCACCCTATCTTTGGGCCTACTTTCACTCATTATCCCTCTTTGAGAGGCAGCTGCAAAATGAGGAAATTTTATTAAATCTCAGTATGAAATGGTGAAGGTAGGCACAAAGGTTCGAGAGTAATTACAGTACTTGTACATCTAAGATCGGTGAAGATAATTGGAGGCGCTGGATATGAAACTCAGTTTACAACCAAAATTGGTGGAAAAACTAGTCTGGGTCCCAGTTATTTTGCTTTGTAAAATTTTCATCCCAATTCTGCGTTTGATGCCCTGTTATGTTGAAACTGGCCGTTCTCGCCCCCTAATTGCGGGATTTTACAGATAACTCTATTTTGACTTAAATGCTTCCACAAGGAGAAGTTCTGAAAGTCTGAAGTGATAAAAGGTAAAAGTCCATTGCCACTTTTCAAACCCTACTCTCACTTACTTAAGTTCCTTCACCAAGTAAGTGAGAGAGCAGGGTTTGAAAAATGTGTTCATAAAGTGTTCATAGAAAGTGTTTCATTAAAGATATTTTTTGAATATTGATGGCTCAATAATCAATCCAGTCATATTCCAACAAAGTTGACACTTGAAAGTTGAGATGATCACTTATTGAAACAAGTGATTATAACAGACGAATAATCAGAAGATAATCAGCAGCTCCAATTCGTGTAGTGTATTTGGAGGGCATGCTATCCAACATATTTATTTCCTCCACTGTTTAAGTGGGCATTTTGAAATATGGAATGCTTGTTTGAATTGAAGTTTCATTTTCCGAAACACCTCTGATTGGAGTGACATTTTCCATTTTTTTTGAGACAACCCCCAATTCTTTGGGGATTTTTTTCCATGTATCCACTGCAACATATCACTGAGGAAAAAAGAGAAAAGAAATTGAAGCAGCTCTTTATGCTCGGTGAAGTCCTCAGCTGTCACCTTGGGCTTTATCCTCCTCCCCTTTGAACTCCTCTACTATTGAATTGTTTTGAGAAGTTCTTGTAATAAATAGCCTCATAGGCTTATTATGTTTAGGTGGTGAAGACAAGACATTTGTGGGCAACTTTTTTGTTTTGAGATTTAGTTTGGGTTTAAAGGTAAGCTAGTTCTAATTAAGAGTATGTAAGCAAAGCAAGTCTTTGCCACCCCAGTGAGTCAAGTCAGTTAGTTCTTTGTGTTCAGTATCACACTTCCCCAATAGTCTTGTGGAGTGTCACTGTCTCTCTGACACTCTTCTCTCTCTCTCTCTCACTCATTGTGGTGTGTGTGTGTGTGTGTCTTTGTGTGAGTAGACTGGCACTAGGTACTCTTCATTTGGATCTTTTTGGGATGTGAGAAAAGAAACTATTCATCTTCTTCTTCTTTTTTCATCTTCTGTTTTCTTCTCATTTTCAGTCTTTGTTTTTGCTGATGAGCTCAAGACGCATGCAGCTCAAAACCCACAAGTAGCATGCTCATGCTGCTGGCAAGAAGAGTTGGGTGTTCTTGGGTTTTGGGTTTTGGGGTGGGTTTTGCTTTTTTCTTCCTTCAAAATTTGGAATCAATTCTTTTGTTTCGTGTGTGTGATTGATTAAGAAGAAGAAGAAGAAGAAAGTGTGGGGTAGACTAGACTCTCTCTCATTCCCAGCTCTTGAAACCAATTGGTAGAACATTGGACTTTGGAGCTCCAGATTTTTTGTGAGAAATTTTCTAGTTTGATTTTGTTTGAAAGCTTTGAACTGCTGTTGTTGGTGTTGTTCTTGTTGTGCAGAAAGTGGTTTACTTGTTGGGTTCAATTTGCTTGTGAACTTCAGAATCAAAAATAAAAAGAAATGTGTGTGTGTGTGTGTGTGTGTGTGTGTTTTTGGGAAACGAGTTGTGGTGAATTTGTTTTGCTCGCATCATCTCGCCGAGACTCCTAACTTGTTTGTTGCTGTATCGTGAAAAAGAATCAGAACTGAGAAGGTGAATTTTAGATTCCGCCTCAGGAGTTGGCTGTAGAAATTCGCACTCTCGGAGAAGTCGGGAACTCAGGAAAGAGGAATTGCTTTTTTTTTTGGGGGTGGGGGTCGTTTTCAGCAAGAAAAGACGAATCTGTCTTGAGGGTGAGCAAGACGAGCAGCTAGGCGAGGGGTTTCAAACCAGAGTCTATGAGTGAAGCAGCTCCCTGCTCCAGGTCTGAGAAGAAGCGGTGAGAGAATTGCCTGTGAATTGTTGGATTCCTTGCCGCTGAGGGTCGTCGACTCCAGAGAGCTGCGCTACTAGTTACAACTTGCGTCAATGCTGTGATGTGCAAGGATTTAGGCACACATGTGAAGAAGATCAATGGGATTAGCGATGGAGGAGTAACTGGAATCACCAGCAGCAGGTATATATCTGTCTCTATCTCTGTCTCTCTGTTGTCTGCATTTTCCAAAGTGCGTTGAGTCACTTCCTCGTGAGAATTCATACCTCTTGGTGAGCACTGTTGAAATCTAAGCTCTGTGACTGATTGATTTCTGAGACTCAGTTTTGGAGCTGATGATCTCATTTGCCAAAAGTGGTGCTAACTACAAAGTTCACAATCCCCTTTCTTGCTTCATTTTTTGTTTTGTTTTGCTTTTTTTAATTGGGTTTCTCTGGTTGAAGTTATGCAATTGTAGCAGCTGCAGTGAAATTATATTCCTACAATTATGCTGAATCGACCTATTTCTTTGATTGCTCACAAAAGATTCAGCTTTGTTCTTCGAGATTATGTTCCAAAGATGATGTCCTTCCCAAGCTCACTGTCCTGGGACTCTAAATCGTAAACAGTGTTTTGATTCTTTGGAGCACAGGATTATTACCGAACCAGCAAGTTGGTGTTGCAATTGATGAGCTTGAAAAGAGCTTGTGGCAGATAATTGATGGTGATTGGAGTTGCAGAACTGGGGATGATGAAAGGTGGGGGGGTAACTGCTGCAACAGAGGATGAGGCAGCTGGGATCCAGAATATGATCTCTAGATCATCACCGGTGAGTTGCCAGGAGGCAGTGAAATTCAAGCTTCTCAGAAGTGGACGAACCATGAGACTTATGCTGGCATTTGTAATGAGTGCACTTGTCATGACACTGGTAGTGTCACGGTTGAAGTTGCTGGTGGACAATCCGTGGTCCTCAGCTTCATCCCCTCGACATGATGAGGCATTGCAGCTCTGGCTGTCATCAAACCAACTTACTGAACCAAGTCTTCTCACAAATACTGAAGTGACAACTGGTAGTAGTGACACTCGAATGCCTGTGAACCATTTATCGTCGACTGAGCTCCCTGATCTTGTTCCTTTGCCTTCAGCAGCAGAAGCAGCAAGCTGGCCAAACCTTGATCCAGCAGCTTCCACAGTAGATTTAAAAGCTTGCATGAGCAGAATTCAGCAGGAGATGTACAGAGACGCTGCCCATCAGTTTCCGAGATCCCAAGTTTTAAATCATGCTCTGGAGAAGTACACCAGGATGCACTCTCGATGTGCATTGCATGCTGATGACGGTTCTGCTCAGATGAAAACTGACTGTCAGTATGTGGTGTATTTAGAAGGATACGAAGGACTCGGAAACAGACTGTTGTCACTAGTCTCAGCTTTCGCATATGCATTGGTGACACAGCGGGCTTTAGTGATAGATGAAAGAAGAGGCCATTTAGCACAACTCTTATGTGAACCTTTCCAGAACTCCTCCTGGTTACTTCCACCCCAATTTGTGGATGAGGTAATTCAGGGGGCAGCATCAGCAACGCTGGAGGACGCAATGCACAGTGGCTTTCGAAATGTAAATTCAGTTCGTGTCAACCTCAGGCATGAGCAAACCCGTGCAGAACAGAGATTCTTTTGCCCCACAACTCAGCAACGCCTGCAGAATGTGACGTGGATTGGGTGGGAGAGTAATCAGTACTATGTGCCTCGCCTTTTTATGATACCCAGCTATTGGTCCTTGCTTTCTTCATGGTTCCCTGACGCTTCGCTCGTTTTCAATCAGCTCATCAGATTCTTGTGTCTCCCTCAGAATCATATCTGGGAACAGATACAAAGGATTCATGTTTCATATCTTTCATCCTCAGCTGTGCGAGTTGGGATGCAGGTGCGAAGACACTTGAATGCCAATAATGCCACCTTGGCTGCATCAGTGCATGATCTCATTATGAATTGCTCATTAAAACACCAACTTCTTCCCAAGCCTGTAGTGCCACTGGAGGAGCGGGGGTTGCTGAATGGTGCTGACAAGAGTGGGAAGTCTAGCAGGAAGACAAGTGTAGCAGTGCTGGTAGCATCACTGGACATGCAGTACTATGAGAAATTGCGAAATCTGTATGTTGAGCATGACACTGAAGATGGCACAGTTGTGAGTGTTCACATGATGAGCCATGAAGGTGTGGAAAATGATTCATATGAGCAGGCTGTAAAAGCCATGACAGAGATTTGGCTTCTTAGTTTCAGCAACAAGCTGGTGACCAGTAGCTGGTCGACATTTGGCTATGTTGCTCAGGGCCTTGGAGGTTTACATCCTGTTATCTTAAACTTCTTCACAATTGACTTTGAACATGAGACAAGGCCAGCATGCATTCTGGGTCAGTCCCGTGAACCGTGTTTGCATTACCCCTTTGTCAAGCATTCAGTGTGCGGAAAAGTCCGTATGAGCAAAAGACAATCAAAATGGATTGAACATCACATCAGACCATGTCAGGATGAGAACCGTGGGCTTCAACTCTGTTCCGAGTTGTAATGAATGCTTGTGGGTCATATGACTTGAACCCACCCGGGTTGATGATGATAGAGCTTTCTCTGTGAGCCCCTTGAAGTAAGGGTCTACTACTAAAGCAGCTTCGACCATAATCACCTCACCAGTTTGTCCCTGTTGAATGAACCCCTTGGTTCACAGATCGGTAAATGCCTGCCTGTGTTCAAGGCTGCCAGCTGCAACATCAAAACAATCCAGATCTGCTGTTGATTGACAAGGTTGAGGATTGGAGTTCATCACATGCCAACTTTAGTGTCCCAAGGGAACAGCTGCCTTCTACAGTGGCAGCAAGAGCTGCAGGAATGCTGGTGATGTGGGTTGTGATCAATTCAAGGACTCCAGAATGATGGAACTACAGATGTGAAGATGGTGGCCAGCTTGCCATCTCAAGCAGGAATGGTAGACTCATTGTTGGATACCATCAAATGGAGGAGCTACCAGGAATGTGAATTTTGTACTGGCATCACAGATGATCAGAAAGAGCAGCTTTCTTCAGCACATAAAATATGATACTTCACCTTCTTCATAGGTACTCGTGAAAAAAAGAGGGTACTGTTGTGCAGCTTTTTACATTCTGGAAAACACCAAATCAAACAGATTATAAACAATTAGTGGACCTTGTTGTTGGGTAGTTTAACTCTTCTTTCTCTATCTTGCATGTTTGTGGAACTAATTCCAGGCTTGCCCTCTATTGTATCATAGATATCACATGAGCTATAAACTCTTGTAGAAGAATTTTGTTACAGTGGGTTCCATGCCATCACCTGAAAAAAGTCACCTTAAGATAAGATTATAGTGAACAGATTTGATACCCAATTTTGCCTTTACTGACGTTGAAGAGACAATTGTCAGTGTGCTGCGATTGTCATTTTTTGGGGGTGGAATGGTTCTGACAAAATACTTGATGTTAAGTCTGTGAGGAACACCAATACTGTGGTGGTGATGGTTTATAGGTGGACAGTATTTGTTTTTGGACATGGGGATTTATGTGTTTTGTACATGGCCCTAGTGGGGAATGGTTCATCATAAATGACTGCAACCCATGCAAGGGACATCAAAGTTCCGAAGAAACAAATGAAGCTTGATTTGGGTGGAAGGCATGGCAAATAGCAATGCTAAATGAGATTTGTTTAAGTGCAAACGGTGGTGAAACAGTGCCATTGTGTACTATCACCTTAATGAGATTAACCAATTTGTGTACATTTGGGTCATAATTGCAACTATTATGCATTCTCATAACCACAAGAACTTGTTTTTTGATTCATCCTTAGTTCCTTGATATTTGAAATTCCCAAGATGATTCATCGGAGCTGGTTTTGGTTTAGGTAGGATAACTTTAAGGTTCATAAGTCATCCTTTTTGGAAGTTGTCGGTTGGACAATTCCAAACTGAAATTTATTTAGCCCATTCCCAAGTAAAGAAGCATAAAAAAAGCGTATTTTCAAATCTGTCTTTTTAAAGTTCTTTTTTTCCCAACACCATATTCCTGAGCAAATTTCCAATACTTTCTCCACCAATTTGCACCCCATTTTCTTTTACAATTGAATTTTAATCCTAATGTTGAATTGAATTAGAATTAGAATTCAGTATATTTCAATTCAATATGAATCCAATTTCAATTCAAATTCAAGTTGCATGCAATGTTACTCAATATTTTCATCCAAATGGAACTCAATTTTCACAAAAATCAAGTCATTTTTTTCATTGATTGATCAGTTGATTGTCACCCATAGTGTGGAAGAGTGCAGGGCCCAATTAGCTAATGAACCTTTTTGGCTATTGCTACTGTCTCCTTGTTAGATTACCTGCTCTACTTCTCCAACAAATTCACTATTGTGTGCACACACTATCAAAGTGAAGGATCTGGGTCAAGGTGCCATTAGGCCATCACCAGTGTAGGAAGGTGACTTAGCCCAATTTGCTTTAGAAGGTTCCGCAATGTGTCCATGACATTGAGCTCTGGATCAAATTTCTGCTACCATCCCTGCATCTCATGTCAGCAATCCATCATCAGCAATCCATCATCTATGCAACCGACAACAAGTAATATGTCTTATCTCTACACTACTTTAGCCCAGGAAACTGGGTATGTTTTGTTGATTTCACCAGGTTCGTGATTACCCCAGAGTAGAGTTGTGGAAAAAGCTAGGTGACTTCAGCTAGAGAAGTTCAAGTCAGGCTGCAGAAGTAAAAGCTCAAGGACTGTGCAAACCTTGCCCATGTTAACTTTTTGGTGTCTAACTTTGTTCCACAAGCTTCTATATCAACTTCCAGCCAGGTGCAATGGCATCTCCCTCCTCTGACCCCATCAAGTACTTGAACACCTGCTCTATCTCCTGTACCATCAATCCATTTGATTTTTCTTCATGAAAAGCTTGTTTCTCATTACAAGTTTCAAAAGGTCTAGTACATCTCAGGCAACAGCAACAACAGTGTCATTCTTGGGGTTTACCTATATGTTTTCCTTCAGACGATTGATCATCAATGAGTTGCGCAATCTCTGAAACTCTCTAATAAGTCTTACAAAAGCGTCAACAATTGAACTGAGATGCAACCTCTCGACTGTTTTGCAACATCCTTTTGAGGAAAACATAGGTAAACTCCAAGAAGGTGTGAGAAGAACAAAATCCCACCAACATCATCTTAACAAGGTATGTGTGTTGATGGACACAAGTGCAATGTTGACATGATTCTTGCCACGAAATATCCACGTACATTTTCTCCTTGCTTGTATGCTTCTACTAACACAGCGACATAGTCTTTTACAACTCATGCCGTGATAGGTTCCTGCCATGAAAGAGAGAGACCTAGGTCTATCTCTTTCTAATCACCGCGATGCTCCTCACTCGCCGGACTTTCAAAAGTCTATTTCTTTTCCTGTTCTTGGCGCCTCGATCAATGCCCTCAGTCAGTCAGTCAGTCAGTCAGTCAGTCACAACATTCGCAAAGTTTGCCTGATCAGAAGGAAATAATAGAAGGATCTTCCACTTACATTATTCCTTTGCTGATTGGACTACAAATTCTCTCACCTTCTCGCTCCTCGACCACAAAACATCGCGAGTCTCCGGCCCGAAGAAAACAAACCCCCACGCCGAATTCTTTGACCTCCTGTACCAATTTTTTTTGGGGCAACTTAAGAATAATAATGTGAAGAAAATTGGCCAAAGAGTTTCAAAGAGAATCTCACCCTCCGCTAGAAAAATTCCGAGCTCTGCAACTGAGTCTCGCTCACAGATTTCACAAACACCGAGCGACCGTGCGAGGGCATTCTTTCTCCTCCTTCGAGACTCCTTTGCTTTACGAACCACGGTTTGGTTGCCACCAACTGGAGGCTTCTAACCGCAGAGGGTGAACATCCAGCCCGTGAAAACGGCGGGTGGACCTATTTTTCCTGGCCTCCAGAAAGGTACAGAGTCCTGGTACTTAAAAAAAAACAAACTGTTACTTACCTTAAGTTATCCAAGCAACCAAATTCAGATCACCAAATCTAGCAATCCCATTGGCTTGAAAAATAAAATTTTCAAGCTTGTAGTGGTGCACCTGCAAGAAAGGAGTGTAATAAATATGGTCTGACTACTGCTCAGTGTTTTATGGGCAGGTTTACAAATAAATAAATAACTACACTTGGATGTAAAAACCTTTGGTAGGGCAAGATACTGAGCGCTCCTGGAAATGCTGTTACACATAATCGTGCTCTGCTGAACATTGAAAGTATTGGTCCATTACTACTAATTGGGACACCTAGGCCTATAGCAAAGTTCAGGTTTGGCCTTGGCATAATGCTCTGGCAAATGATTCCTTGGAAAAGTTTCATGTCTTTTTTCTTTCATTTTGTTTAGTGTCGTGTGAATAGCTTTGTAAATTTAGGATTGCTTTGTAGCGGAAGGTAGTCTTTAAAAAGTGGGTCCTATGTTCTATGTTCATAGGAGACCTCTTACCCCCATGGACACTAAATGTCCCATGTCCTTCAACTCATCATGTCTCATCGAATTTCATAGTTCCCATCGTCTATTCGTTTCATCATGCGCCCCCACTGACCTATCTTTCACCTTTCCCTCATGCGAATCACAAACCACTCATTAATTAGCCCTTTGATTCCAACAAATCATACATCACCTACTAGGGCCCCAGCCCTTCGTGTGAATATGGGGTCCCAACCTTACACTTTTCCAAACCCCCTCAATCATGCACAATTAGGACATTTTTCCCTTTTCATTTTATTTGTCCCTATAGTTGGTCATGATCATACCCCCATCCTACCCCCATTTCTTCAACATGCCTTCAACCTCCACCTAAAGTTTTGTGCCCCACCTATGGGTGTTATTTTACAAATCGAAGGTTAGCTCATCATCAACACTCATGTTAGACATTTAATTCATCCAATCCAAACTCTTGTGATCATTTTAGTTCAATATCTTCCTTACTCCTACCTTGTTTGCATCAACTTAAACATGGGTTTTCAACATTGGATGTCCTTGGTTCCTTTCATTTAGGCCTTTGTTATCCTTAATTGTATAATCGCATCCCCATTGCTCTATGGCATGATGTACAAGTGGCATTTCATTTTCCATTAGATAAGCTTACATATGACTCGTACAATGTGACAACTTGGCATTTGTTCCTCCTACTACCCCAATGGTGTTTTGTTTTGCTCCCTCATGGTGGGGCGATAAGGCATAAGGAAACGTGCATTTGACTCAAGCATTTTTTAGCAAGTGATTGAAAAAACGTATAAGAGGAGTTTTTTTTACAAGCCTAAGCTTTGTTGACTAGTTCGGGTTTTATCCCTTTTCCCCAACATGATCCTCCAAT
>Ga0209208_10003665_pt1 | contig 21976 bp, 11 predicted proteins | sample S1TSphfallax_3_FD_187694 | JGI IMG/M metagenome (GOLD analysis project Ga0209208, IMG submission 187694) | Host-associated microbial communities from peat moss isolated from Minnesota, USA - S1T2_Fd - Sphagnum fallax MG (SPAdes) (version 2) | ecosystem: Host-associated > Plants > Peat moss >...
TCTTTTTGGTTACTTAGGTGTGATTTTTAAAATCACATTGTTTTGTATATAATCAAATTATTAAATGCAACTAATTTGAAGATTATAGATTTCAAGTATGTACATAATGTAATTGATTGGTATGAAAATTTCAAAAGATTGTAGGAGGTATGAACTTTTGATTCAAAATCAAGATTTGTAATGATATTGGAATTAAATGAATGGATTTTGGTTTAATTCCATGATGAATGTCAAAACTTGTTAGGGATTTGATTTTAGGTACCAATGAAAGCAAAATTGAAATGTTTCGATTCATATATAGTGAAATTTATTACTTATATAATAATTAAAAAGCTTAAATATTTCTCAAAAGTTCATTTCGTCTTGATTTTTTATTTTTTTAAAAAAAATTCGATTGAGCTGATTTTGCAAACATGTTTTTAGTCAATGAGCTCTACAAAGGTGAAGGATTTAATGATTTTTTTTTGGCTTAAAATTGATGCATTGTTGCTACTTTACTTTTAAAAAACATTTGTGTCTTCTAAAAAAGAAAAAGAAAAAATCTTTGACTAATTTTTCAGGAAAATAGGTAGCAACTAATGTATGTTATACATTAGATGACAACTTTAGACCACAAGTCAGTTACCGAACATAGCCATCATCTCTCACAACAATCGAGATGCCCTCTTTTCATCTATTTTAGATAATGGTTATGAAATCTTCATCCAAGCAAGAACAAGTTGCGGAATCCTTGGGCCAATGAGAGCCAAGGGTGATACCTTGTGCTAACAACTAAGTTGCTAATGAAACAGAAGCGAAAAGGTCATGGGTTGTAAGTAGCAACCAGGGTAGACCAGCTGGCGATCGAACAATCGTCAAAAACGAATTAGAAATGAGAAAGTTATGACCCCTCAAAATAAGAGAGGTAAAGAGTTAGAAAAACAAACCACTAAACATTACAAAATTGATTCTCAAACACTCAAAATATTCTTTGTATGTTGTTCTATTGCTATTAGAGTTCAAAGATGATTTGTAGGTGACACTTTTATAGCACTTTAAATTGTTTAAAATAAATAAAAAATTAAAAAAAGTTATGAATTTTGAAAATAAAAGGGGTGCAAAGAGAAAAAATTAAAATAAAACATGTTTTTTTAAGTTGGAAAGCTTATTTTCTTTCTTCTTATTTTTTTATTATTAAAATAAATTTACGTAACTGAACTGGGTTATATTTGATGGGAAGCACTTTGGCTTTGAAGCAGCTGCTTGGTATCGTTTTCCTTCACACTTAAAAAGATGATTTCTAAAGCTTGAGGTAACACTCTCATAACATTTTAAATCACTCAAAATGAAGCACATATGATGAACATATAAATAATTGTTCAATCATAAGCAGCCAATCGATGATGGGCCGGTCTACCCTAGTGAGAATCTCAATGCTTGATTCTTTAATCACAAAGCATCAAGATTCTCACAAGGGATGGACGTGGAGTAATTTTTTAAAAAAATTAAAAATTGGGTGTGTGTGTGTGTGTGTGTGTGTGTTTTTTTTTTCCCATTTTGAATTACATATTATTGGATTATGAGCTATAAAAATTGCTGACGTGGTGGTACCCATGCACCTTGCCAAGTGGCAGGTCCATGCCACGCGGCTGCTAAAAGCACGTCATTACTAACGCTCAAGCTGTTCAAGGAAGGCGCTTTTCCACGTGTCCATCTGAGATTGGTCGACTCGGCGGGAAGCGCAAGCCGCATGGGCCAGACGGTCGCTCGAGTCTAGGCCTCGGCAGTTTTGGGACGGCGGGCGAGGGATTGGCGACGGGAGATCGATCTGCAATTCTGGCGCAACAATTTCACGCATTTGTAGAAAGAAAAAAATCAGCAGCGGCAGCAAGCGATCGCAAGCTGTGTGACAAATTTGGTGCGGAATTGATGCAGAAGGGGAGTTGACGGGAAGTGTGTACAGTTTAGAATCTTTTATTGTTGTTGTTGTAGAAGAGAGAGGAGGAGATGGTGAAGCTTGTGTCAGTGCGCAGGACGCGCTTGTATGGTCCGGCGGCGTGGAGGGATTGGTGGGAGTATATAAACGCGTTCGTGTACCTAGTGGCCACGATCGTGCTGCTGGTCGGCTGCATACTGCTGCTACCCGGTCGCAGTAGTGCTAAACTAGGGCTCATTCTGGTGCTGGTAGCATTGGCGCTCCTTGTGATCGTCAACTTGCATGACCTAATCGCTCAGCTCGCGGGCTTCGACTTCCGCTTGCCTTTGCTCTCGCTGGATCCGCAGCTGGCGCTTATCGAGATTCTGGCCCCGTTGCTGCAGGTCCTGGGATCCATCTTGTTCTTCATTGGGACCATCTTGCTTTTGGAGGTGAGGCTTCAAACACGGCCTTGGGTCCTTCACAAAAGGGGTGGTCTTGGGTCCTTCACACACATGATGTACGAGACAACTTTCTCATCAACTCGGACTCCTTTATCGTTGGAACACCCACCTTCCTGATCAATGCCTTTCACATAATGTGTCGCTGCACATGCATGCAGGTGGGTCGGGGAAAATATGATGAGAAGCAGGCGGAGAATTTGACAAACCACGCCTTCAGACTGATCATTGGAGGTTCAGGCTTGTGGATGTTTGGCTCAATTCTGAACGTATCCCAAGTGTATGAGAGAGTGGACATGAGGGTCCAATTCATGCAGAAGATGGTCTCTATTCCATTCCTTATGTCCAGCACTTTGTTTCTTGTGTGTGGAATCCTTGGTGCTGGAGACTTTCCTTACCCACCTGCAGTGATCAAAGCGCGGGTACTACCACTACTTCCATTCACATGCTTTTTGCACTTAGAATGTTGTCATCCTTCGAATGTCCAATGCCAACCTTAGAATGTCTGATGAGCACAAGATGTCTTCCAGTCTTTGATTTTGATTGCTCCTGAGTTGCGGTCATGTTGCAGCAACCACAATCAGAATATTAGGGGGAGGGAGATTTCAATTGGCATAATTTCTTGTTGTTGCAAGCAAGCCACTGATTCTTAGTTGTGGGTTGTGCAATTTTGGTACCTAGGCCACTGCAGTATGGATTGCTATAACAGCAAGCTCATTGCTGGTCTTGGCAGCAATCCTGAATACCAAACGTGTCATTGAATTGCACCAACTTGCTGCTGCTGGAGGACTTTTGGAGCCACTGAGAGGAGGTGCCCAAGAGAGGTTAGACCTTGAACGCGAGGAAGAAGAGACTTCAAGAGACAGACAGAAATACGCTGCAAATGTTGAAGAGGGTTCTTCTTACAAAGCTGGTGTTGTTATGGCAGAATAGGGTGCGGAAAGGTAGAAATTTTCTCCAAATCTGCACATCATCATCATCTTTGCCCGAGCAATCTGTGTACTTGAAGGCAAATACTTACCTTCCGAAAAGGTGGTGACAGCTTTAGTCACTGTACAATCTGTTGATGTACCTGTGAAGATTTGTCCTGTGTGACATTTGAAGTTTGAGGAGGGTTTGGCAGATCTGTGCAGCTCTGTAGTACACAAGAGTGAAGAGTGGTGAATTGACATGAGGTTTTTGCTGGCCCCATGAGAAGAAGACTCTGTGGTTGATTGCAAGTTGTTTCCTCCGTGTAATAGAGGGTGTAGTTCAGTTTGAAATTCAGCAGCTTGAATATACTGAGAGATTAGTGCTCATGAAGGATGCAAAAGGAGCTGCCGATTTAGATTGTACCTGGCCATGGAAGTGTCGCAGAATCTTTGTAAATTCCAACCTGCAATATTCACAGGTGTGCTCTATTATGAGTTTCTTTCTGAGAAGATGTTACACAGATTGCCAATTCTTGCCCTTGCACAATTCATTTTGACTACTTCCAGTAGGGTCACTGATGTAGAAGGTACTCATATATATCTTTGGTGGGCTGATGAATCCTTGAGTGTGAAAAATGTGGAATAGACAGGCATTAATAGTCTCCATGCATGGCTCATAAGTTTCTCAGAATTCTTGTATCCTCTAATATTAGTTCATATCGAGAAGGCAATAATGGCATTGTTGAAACAAACACCTCATTGCTGTGAGAACCTTTGCACCATGAAGCAAAAGAAAGGACCCATATACACACATCAATTTGACTCTTTTGTATTAGAAAGATCTATCTCAAGAGGAAGATTCTTGATGTCATACAATGCTTTCTGCTCTCGTAGCTGATATACCCAAGTTTCTGCATAAGCTTTTTGGATGAGATGAAATAAGCTTCTGCAAGAATAAATCATGATTGGCAGCAAGAAGAATCTGCCCAAGGAGAAAATGCTTCCAAGATTTACTGAAAAAAAACAAGAGACCACCTTCTTTACAAGCACAGCAAATTGATTCCTCACATCCTGAGATAAAGTTCTATACCCAGTGCATTACCATGCCAATGCAAGCATAGGAAGAACTGTAAACCCTGGTGAATGTTTTTCTATACTAATCTGAGATATGCTTGGAAGCTATAGGCCTCTATAGTTGTTACCCATTCTGAATACACCCCAACCATAATAGAAGCATTGAGCAACTCCTGAGAGTAACATTTGCTACTCCTTTGCTTTGTGAGATTTACCTGTCATGCCTTCAACAACCTGCCACAAAAAACATCTTGAGGAATAAGCAAATAGAATGTGGCAGCTTCCCAGATGCAATTTTCTCTGTTATCAGCTGTGCTCCGGACACTTTGGGGATAGTACTACACAATATTCTTAACCTCCCAACTCAGTTAAGTAAAAATCAAGGAGGTAGGCATTGTTCCTTCTAATGCTCAACATCTGCAACTAAAACTCTTTTGTAAAACTACTAGCAGAAGTTCTTTACAAAACAACTGCAAACACAGTTACAGAATCTCAAAGAAAAAAAGCAGCAGAGACAAGAAACAAGCAATTGTAAAACACAAAGTGTGCAAACAGCAATTGCTCAAACCTGTGACAGCTTGGGTGGAGGTATTTGCTCTGCAGTTGAAAAAGCATTCCTCAAAGGCGGAACAATCAGAGGCAGTCCAACTCCTACATCCCACGTGATCACACTCTTCATTAACCATGAGGACAGACAGTAAAAAGGCCGGGGTTGGTGCAGAGCACAAGAGATTCAAATCCACTAGGGTTCCAAGAGAACCCTAATTTTTATAAGCAATTAGGGTTTCCTCCTCCTCCTGGTGCAAAGCCTCACTCCTTCCGTAAATCTTAGGATCTTTGGCTCTGTTTCTGTGTCCACACTTTCACAACCTACATCGTAGAAATCACGGCATAGAACACAAACATACGAGAGTTCCAAGGCTCAATCTTCGAGAGAAACAGAGAGCAGCTTTCCTACTCCCACAGCAAGACAACCTAAGAAAACAAATATTCCTAAAGAGCTCCATATGTTATCGTCGGAACTAATACCCCTTGTTTCCACACACAACGTACACACAGGTTGTGCATGTGCAGATCTAAGCACAATGTTTGTGTTTGAGGTCGCAGTTTGAGGTTTCGGTTAAAGAGAAAAAAGAGAGGGAGAGGGGGGGGGAAACTAAGAAACGTACCAATGGCGGACAGAAGGACGCAGGCGGCGATCACAGGATCACGAGCAATGACATGCCGCAAAGTATCGGAGACACCCATTGCAACGACGAGAACGGCGACAACTGCAAAATGCAACTGCAATCTGCTCCTCCGGCCCTTCTATTCTTCCCCGCGGCTCGCAACGAAAGTGAAGCTCGCCAAGAGCTCGACTTCGTAGAGAGAGAGAGAGAGTCCTTATGTTAAAGACCCTTGCAGGGATCCTTATATTAAGGACCTTTGTGGCTTTAAAGAAGTCCTAAGGCCTTCTACGGTATTTGAAAGGTCTAGAAAGGGTCTTAACATAAGATCCATCCTTCTTCCTCCCCAACTGGGTTTTGGGGGGTCTTTATTTCAGTAGGTAAGATTTGTTCCTACAGGGTTTTTTTGGGGGCCTTATATAAGGTACTTTTGTAAGATTTTTCCCTACTCCACCTTGCATGGGCCTCTCTTATTGTGATAATGTCCTTCCTCAAAAGGGCCTTACCACAATTAAAGCTCTTTTTTTTATTTTCTTTTTTTTTTGTCCCCGCCCCCTAATTTGGGATACTTTGAAGGTACCCAATGGGTAAGAACATTTGTAAAAAATAAATAAATAAATGTGGGAGTGCATTTGTGAAGTGTATTTTCGAGGATTTTTTTGTTGGCAATCATCAATAGGAAGACGTAAGAAAAGGTGGCAATTGTCCTTTGAAAGATTTAGCCAAATTTGACTATAAACCAAATATGAAACACAAATTTTAATCATCCTTCTATTTTTTTGGCTACACATTGAAACCCAAATAGAGAAATTCAATGATTTTTATTTTTATTTTTTAACTTCTGGCAATTCAAAACCTCCGAAATCTTTTTTTTTAAATTTTCATTTCCCTTTTTGGCTAAATTTTCCTATTGGTATCATTAATGGTATGTTCAATGGTATTGCAAAACTAGACTAGATTGGTCTTATACAAGGAGATGCCTAGGGGTTTATTGGCCTTGCTTTACCTAACAAGGCAAGGATATTGTGTTTTGATGAATTGATTATAGAGTATAGTATAGTAGTAGCTTAAGGGACTTAGCCCCTAAGTAGTAGGTCTATTTTGATATGAAGGTTTTTGAAAGACAATATTTTGGCTTGTGTTGAAACTTGAAATTAGTTATAGAGTTATGATATCTAAGGGATTTTAGTTTCTTTTAGATGGTTTTTTTTTAAGACTGAATTTTTGCATGGTGAAATATTTGAATTTCCATAATTCTCCTTTTGCCTTAAGCTATTTTTTTTAATGTAAATGGCAAGGCCATAGAGTCACACACCCCTTGTTATGTTCCACTTTATATGTGTTTTTTTTATACCCATCCATCATTGTACCTTTTGAATATGAGATATACAAACTAGCCTAAACCCTAAATCCTTTGATTTTTCCAAGGATGATATGAAGCTTGCAACATTTTTATTTTTTTGGAAGTTGAAGTGATTTGAAGTGATTGTTTATTTTTAAAAAAACCTTTGTTAGGGTCAAATGTGCAATTATGTCTTCAAGCAACCTTAAGATTTGGAAGATTTGGTGTGTCTATTTGATATGGCTATTGTGGTGTGTTGATTAATCATCTCGTTTACATGATTGAAAAACTTAAAAGTTTTGTGCTTTCTACTTTGCATTTTGTGTATTGTGATTTGTGCTTTTATGCAATCATCAATCCTCATGTCGCATTGTTGTACATTTTATGCAATGGCAACACTTCATGTGTGGGTGTTCTTCATGATGCACTCGCTTGTGTCATTCTTGTGAGATTTTTTTCACTATGCTAATGGTTTTGGTCATGTTGTTGATTGGGTGAATGTTTGTTTTGTATGAAACAACTAACAAGCTTCCACTTATGGTTAGTGTAGTTTTTTTGGTTGATCTCACCATCATTTGGCACTTGCACGCCTATCAACAAGTTTGTGTTTAAGGTATGATTTGTTTTTTTTTTTGGTTAAATTCGCTATTGGTTCATATGCATGATTGAATTGTTAATAAGTTTTGTGCATGTCGATGTTGCCATTGCATTGCAAGTGCAACACCTCCTCCCTTGCTATTGGCCTACTATAGTCTTGGTCAATGTTTTTAAAAAAGTATGACGTTCACAACATGTATGATTTTGTGGGGGATAATGAAGATGAAGATAGGGAAATAAAATTCCCAAGTGAGTTTGTGCTTCAATTTAACAAGACTATTGAAAAGGTTTGTGTTGTACAAAATAAAAATCTTTGGACAGTTTGACTTGGGCATTTAAGAAAAACTAAAGATTTCCATTTCCATTCCATTGTTAAGTAACAAATTGGGCCTTTTTTTCCAATGCACTTGGCCAAGAAATTAATGTGGGAGCTATCCAAATCATGGAATGTTTTTTGTGCCACTCCACATAAAAAGTTTTCTAAGTTCCTAAAGCGCCACCAGATCTTACGAAGGGATTGTGTAATACAACCATTTTCATTGAATCACATTCATAAAAAAACACATGTAGAATGAACATGTTGTTGAAACAAGGAAATCAAAATATGAAAAGGAACTAACAATAACTCACATGGTGGATCTTGGATGTCAAAATGAGAAAAAAAGAAAAAAATTACTCATCCTACTATAACCTAATACTTTGGAAATGAAAATCCTTATAGGAAAATTGGTCCAAATTAAAATTGGTTTAACAAAGACTTGGTTTTATTGGTATCAAAGAGGAATGAGGCTTCGTCAACTATATAGAAAGTCATTGTCTTTATTAACTAGTCATGTGGCAAAATGGCAAAGTGTCATTACCTTCTCACAAAATATTTATGCATGAACATATATTTCGAATGTTAACCAAAATAATGTAAAGGTATGTGTTTCTTGCTTTTGGAGAGTATGCAATTGTTGCCATTACAATTGACTTGTGAATTTATAAGATAGAGTTTGATTTTTTACATTAGTTGTGAATTTCATTAACAAGGAATGGGTACTTTGTCACATTTATTGGGTCATTTGATGCCCTAGACACTTTAGGGGCCTACTTTAATTAAATAAATGAAGCCCCTTCTTGCAAAATTTAATCTTACTAATAAAATCCTTATTTAAATTAAGGGTGAAGGTAAGAATATTGTCACATTTGTTATTACCCTATCTAATGTGGTTTCATGCACATCACTTGACCTTCAAAAGTTTTATTTAGGAGGTTGTTTTGGATATAATGTCAAAAGCCTATCAATATGTGACAACAAATGACATGGTTTATTTTAGCATGAAGGAATTTTTTTTAAAAAAAACACATTTATCTTTGTAAAACATTATCATTTAAACTTAAAAGTCTAAAAAAGGTAAGCAAAAATTGAACTTTGCATGTGTTGATAATGGTTTGTGAAAATGAAAATTGAAATCCTTGGTCAAAACTTGATTTGTGTCAAATGTGATATTGGTATGAGAAACTTTAAATATCTTACTACCAAGTTATGAATTGTAACATATTGGTTTTACAAGATAGACATAAATGCCATGGAAGATTTTTCACCTTGCATAAATGTGAAAAAAGATTTCTTCCACACCTAAGGTGAAGCTCTTTGCCAGATTCTTCAGGTTGTGAATCATAAAAGAGTGGTTTCAGAAGATGGACAACAAGGCAATTGAAGCTTTCTTGCCTTGCACAAATCTGATAAACTATTTCTTTCACATTGAAGTTATAACACTATCTATTACATTGAGAAAAGATTTCTTGCACATGGAAGGCAATGTGGGTTGCTACTAGAATTTTCAAATTGTGAAGTGATTATAATCTTACATATGATCATTATAGATTTGGAATAAAACTTGTGTTTTTTTTCAGATTGACCAAATTGTGATCACAATTGTTTTACTATAATGAAACAATGGGTGTTATTTCTAGCTGAAACGAAATTTCAAAATGAATGTTGCATGATGCTAACAAGGAGGAAAAATCATGTAACAAGTGTTGTAATGTCAAATTGATGTTAAGATTATAAGGCAATTTTAGCAACAACATGAACAAAACAAATGTTGTGCATGTTGGTATTTCCTTTTGTTAAAAGTGGGGTTTGTAGACTTTATTAGTCTTGATTTAAATTGTGAATATGTCCACCATGTTGTAGTTTCATGGTGCATGTCCTTGATTTCTCGGTGGATATGTAAATTGTGTCTTTGTTCATCTATGATTGCATGTTGCATGTGAAGCCAAGTTTTTATCTTTCAAAGGTATTTAGTATATGTATTGCATTTGTGCATAATTATCTTGAAATCTACATTGCACACCTAACTTGCAACTTGTTGGGCTTGCAATGCAATGAATTTAGGAATAAATTTCTCAATTTAATTATGGTCCTTTATTTCTACATATAATAATCCATATTCCCAAGGAAAAACTTAAGAGGTCTAATTATTAAGTTGATAGCCCTTGTATTATAGTTTCAACTCCAATTTCTTTTTTCTTGGACAAGGCATAACTATGTCCTCCTCTCCCTTTTCGCCATGGATCCAAATCCCTTGTAAGGATTGGAGCAAGCTATGATTATTAAAATACAATTTGACATGAAGAAAAACATTGGGTGAGAAAAAAAATCAAGTGCAAGTGAGCTATGACTTGACTAAGCTATTGTGTGTACTTGCCATCTATGAAGAGTATGTAGTAAATGAAGTTTTGGTGACATTTTGGCAAAATTTTGCACAAAAAAAAAATTGTATATGATGATAAAAGATAGTCATAAAAATTGCATTCGCATAAGAGTCAACAAAGGTTGTATAATTTTATTTTATTTGGGTATTAAAAGAACATTCACATGTATAATATACACACATTATATGATGAATTATATATAGCAAATAAAATTTGGAGGTCATATTACTAATCTAAATTTAAAAAATATATTATGAACTTAATAAAAATGGGCATAAATAGTTATGTAGAGCAATGTAGAACCTTAGTTATATTTCCCCCTCCAACCTCCCTCCTTAGCATGATTATTGTACCCTAGGATCATCTTTCACATTGAAAAGAAAAATAATTTATTTCCTAGAAATTTCATTTTTAAATAATAATAATAATAATAATAATAATAATTATTATTATTATTATTATTATTATTATTATTATTATCTATTATGATATTGTTATATGAAGAATGAAATTATTCATATTGTAGTGCATGATAACGATGATGGTTTCCAACCTCAACTTCATGTTTTCATGAACATTCATTTTGCTATTTGAGGATTATTTGATGATGACATTGACCTTAGTGTAAAGTAAATATTGTACTACCCAAACAACTTTAGCATTTAATTGCTGAATAATTCATTTATTCTAAATTTTTTGGTTCAACAATTCGATTTTGAATTTTGATGTTTTCCGCATATAGAATATTTCTAATAAAACATTGTTTATTTCACAAGTACATAGTTGGTTTACACCTTTATTATGAGGAATAAATAAATTTTTTCATTAATGTGCCTAGGTTCAAATATATGTAAACACAATTTCATGAGTTTCCTTTTGCCTTTTTAAAAAAAAATAAATTAGCATATTGAAAAATGTCAATAATTTTCCAAAATTTTGACAATTTTGAAAATAATATTATTTTTGCCCAAGTTGTTTGAGTATTATGATACTTTTTCTTCCTCCAACCTCATTCTCTTATGGATTAAATGGGTTTAGGGTTGTTGCAACTTGCAATAAACATTTCAAAGTCATATATGATATCATATATTACTAAACATATGTGCAATTCAAATGCAATTAGATGTAATTAATTGTCTATGTCAATTTCCCACACAAATGGCCATGGACAAATGGAATGCAAACATGGCTTTTCAATCATCCATTGGTGGATGAAATTTGTTCGTGTCCTTTGCAACTTACTTACAAGTATTTTGTCACTAACTATCCATGTCAAATTCTTGCACAAATGTTGTGAATGAACATAATATTACACAACTTTTCATTCATCCATTGATGAATAAGTTTGTTCATGTTCACTGTAATTAGTTTGCAACTCATGCATTATCAAATTGTATATATTGCAATTATTGAATTTTGCTAATGATATTATGTTGCAACTTGAATCAATTAATGTAGTTTTAAATTGCAACTTATTAAAATTTGGTTGATAGAACTCTTTCGCAACTAATATTCATTTATGGATAGTATTATTTTGTGCCAACTAAAATTGACAATGATAAATTTTTGTCATGAAACACATTGCATAAGTTCGTTGCATAAATGATGATAAACATTTTTTTTCTCCATGTTGGAAAATACAATTCATTTGAACATTTATAAGTTTGCATGGTCCTTTCGAATGGTATGTACTTTATCTATATCTTTAAAATGTCAAATGAAAACTTGTTAAAATTATCACTATTAAATATATTATTTAATATCTAATATTATATAATTCTAAAAGGTTCACCTTGTCTTTATTCAAAAGTTGGGTTATATTTTGATAGTTGCCAAATGTGAATTGATGTTAGCACATCAATATAATAATAACCTTATTGCAATGTGAAAAATAATTTATTGTTCATATTTTAAATCTATGTTAAAGTCTTCTACAATTATATTGTAACTAACAAGCAATTTACATACAACTTACAACTATACTGCAACTAAAAAACAACATAGTGTCATCACTACCTTATCATTGAAGTGCATTATAAACAACACATCATAACAATACAATGATTAAATCAGGCTTTACATTTACAAACAACTATTTAAATCCAAAACAAAATTAGAGTATATTAGTTTTGAATTTTTTCACACATAGGTTTGTAACCTTCACCTTTGTTGTTTTTGCATAAAAATCTACATTTGCACATGTAGTTGAAAGCTAGTTGTACATTAGTTGCAATGGTCATTTAGTTGCATGGCAGTTTAGTCTTCATAGACACAACTTTTCATAATTCAAACTAAAATATATTTAAATTTATTACGAAGGATTTAAACATGCACAAAACAATGAAATTGGTAATACAATATATACATTGGTTCAATCTTGTTAAAATAACTATTCAAATTCAAAATAAGGTGTCATAAGAAAAATTAAAGTACATTAGTTTTGAATTTTCTCACATGTAGATATAAACTTACCTTTGCATTTGTGGTCTTAACATAAAAGTATATTGAATTTGGATGTTTTGGGACCTACGCCATCAAGATTCACAATCAATATTTCATGTTAATTGTATAAACATTAACAACCTAACAACATAATATTCATATGTACAATAATAATGAATGATATTGTAAATGCACAAAACACCATATGTGTTGAATTTGAATTTTTTCCCCATTACATTCAAATATTAAAAGCTCTTATAATTTCACATAATCATCAAGAATAATACTTTGATGGTTTCAATTGGTTAAAAACACCCCAAAAAAAAAATTCTCAAACAAAAAATTGAGCAAAAAAATAAAAATCATTTCATGTTATCTAAATGAGAATGATTTTTTAATAAAAAAATTGAATGTTTCATTCTTTGGATTAAAAACTGAAATGAAAATGAGTATTGTATAACATGTTTCTTAGTTGCCTCATAGAAAATCAACAAGCTTAAAATTAAATAGAAGTGAACATCTCCTTGTTCATCCTTTATATATATTTTAAACATTAGGTACAAGTGCATAATAACTACAAATTTAAGTCACAAGACCTACAAAAACCTATTGCCATGTGTCACATGGCCTTGCACATCTTGTGCAAATTTGGAAATTGAAAATTGTATAGGTAGTTGAAATTTAGTTGTAAAATAGTTGCAATGGATTTTTAAAAAAATCTTATGATTATAAAATATATTGTAGCATATTATTGTGTAAAGGTGCACATAATTGTTTTTTTACATAAAAATATCATTTTCAAATAATTTCAAGTCTTTTTAAAAATCATTTAAGCAATGAAAAACACTAGGATGTACATTAAATTTATTTTTTTTGGGAGTGCTTTGTATTCATTGAATTTATCTATCTATTTATTTATATATTTCCATAACGAATTAGAAATATTGATGTAAAAATTCATCCAAGAATTTCAACATCAACTTAAATAACAACTTACCAACAATGAAATTAAGCAATGGTAGCATCTTGGTGCGGCTCTTTATACCCTATTTGGATCCATTAGGTTGGATCTTTTAACTTATATTTAAGACCAAGGCACCCAAGTAGTTTTCATTTTCAAATTTTAAATTTAAAAAAAGTTGCAAATATTTTTTGAAAACCACATTTTTCATTTAAAGAAAAAATTTCAAATTTGATTGAATTTTTTTTCAAAATAGCAGAAATTTGTGACCAAAAAAATTAACATCATTGATTTTCATGACAATTTTTTTTCACATTAATGCTTGATTACACATCTATCTATGAAAGAAGGTAGTTTGATTTGTTTTGTATTGTGACACTAAGATCTCCTAAACTGTGCCAATCATAGTTCATTTAGTGCTCTTGGTATCTTTGGAAAGCTCTCGATGAGTAGGGGTGCATTGACTTGGTTTGAAATTCCTTGGAGTTACAGTGTGGAAGCTATTGATTATTGGACCATTTTTTCAATGAACACTAAATAAAATCAGAACTAAAAACTATATTGGAATTTGGAAACTTTCTTGGTGTTGTTGGAAAGCCTTGGGGGAGTTAGATTTAATAGAATTTATTTCACAATTTTTTGAGCCAAGTTGTGCAAGATATTGATTTTTGAGTGGATTTTGTTGCTTGAAATTCAAATAAATTGCAAAAATTGGGTCTTGGAAGGAAAAATTAATTAAGCCTTCAATGTGTTCACACTTGGGCCAACAACATAGGCTATGCTAATGTTCATAATTTGTAAGAAAAAATGGGCATTGATCCAACAAGGTGCATGTTGATTGGCCAATGCATGAGAAATAAACCCTAACCATCATTAAGCCCAACTCTTGTATTTGTGTTTTTGGTGTATGTAAAGACCTATGCAAAAAATAATGTTGTATTTGTAATTAACCTTACAAGGTTTTTTTTGGTTTTGTTTTCTGTGTGCGTAAGAGTTGGTCATTTCAACAAATGAAATGTTCATTCCTACCTTTTTTTTCTCTCTTCTTTTTTATGTTGTTATACATGCTAGGTATTGTGGGATAATTTAACAATTTTTATTTATTTTTATGTAGGTCTTTATGCTAGGTAATAACCTTTGAGCATGGCATTACCCTACATGTACAACCTTTGGCAAACCATTAACATGAGTGTGTCAACTTACCTTCTTTCAATCCACTTTAGAGTCGATATCAAATTTAGAATCTTATCTTAACCATTTCTTTATGCAAAGAAGGTTTTACCATTTCTATCAAAGAAGGTCTTGAATGGTTTGTTATGGAATGTGCCATGGTTTATTATGTCGTCTTTAGCCTTTTCATCATGGGCAATGTTTTTAAAAGGCGTCTTGGCAACTTCTTAATTATTCAATGTTAAAATATTGTTTTGACAAATAAAAAAGATGTGGGTAAATTTTTCTTCCATTCCACATGGCCCAATTGTTTTTGTGTATTAAAATTTTATTGTCTAAATTTTGTGATTGACCAATACAAATTTGGTCCATCAACATTTTCAATAGTCAATATGAAAACATCTTAATGTTTTATGTGTAGTTCAATGATCATGCCAACTTTAATGTCTTCAGATTGTATGACATATACCATAAAAGAATTGTTGGAAATTTATTAGTGTAAAATGGAAGCAATTTATTTAGAGCAATTTTTGTCCACAAAATAAGGAGGGAGCTTCCACTTTTAGGGGGAATTTCACGTTTCAAGATGGAATTTCTAGATGTTTTATTCTTTTCCTCATATAACATTCTAGTATCAAAGAATTGTTTTGAACACAAAAGAGTAGAACTTTGGTGGTGTAGGTGTGTTGAACTTTGTTGCTATAGCAAACAAGGAATTCATGCAAAGCAACAATAAAAGTATGTTGTTGAAACCTTTTAATTTATCAAGAATGTTGATGTAGAGTACATGAGAATAGAAAAGTGGCAAGCAAGAAGAAAAAAACGAAAAAAAAGAAGCAATGATGAAACAAGCAAGAAGAAGAAAAAAAGGTTGAAAAAAACACGACAAATAAAAGCACTATTGCTACTACAACCATGCATAATATCACTACATGCAACAAATGTACGTTGTTGAGAACTTTGATTCCACGAGAATGCAACATGGGAGGGAGTATATGAAAAATAGAAACTACAACCAATAAGCAAAAAAAATACAAAGCAAAAAAAAAAAAGCAATGGAGAACAAACAAGAAGAAGAAAAAAATTAAAAACAAGCCCAAGAAAAGAAAAGCACACTAGAGCAAAAGCCTTCAATGCAAGCATCACCAAAATTAGAGGCATGCCCTTGGCTAACTATCACCTTGGGCTAGCCCTTTATTTTGATAATGTCCTCATCCTCCAACTTTACCCTCCACATAAAACCAAGTTATAATCTTGCATAATCTCTAAATTTAGCAACCACTAATTGATCATTATTTCATTGCCATTTTCCTCTTAGAGAATATATGGATTAATGTTGTCAAGTTTATTTTAATTTATAGTGTTTTTTTTGGCCATTACCTCATTTGTCATTTCTCTCTTAAAATACATGGATTAACGTGGTCAATTGAGTTTAATTTGATTAATTAATAGTTTTGTTTAGAGAATTATGCAAAATATTGCAATTGGTTGAGACAACTAGATACTTTTATTAGAATTTTTATGCTGAAAATTTGTTGAAATATTTTTTTTCAAAGAAAAAAGAAAAAAGAAAAAAAATTGTGTATGAAATTAAAAAATCTTTTGAAAATGTTTTATTTTTGACATGGAATATTCATAATTAATCAATTAATTATTCAACAAATAAGACATGTGGTGAAGCTAACCCTTTTAGCTATGGTACCTAGCTTTCGTTTGGTCCCACATTGTGAGGAATATTCACTAGGTCCTACTTTTAAAATATTAACCTTCTTGTAATAGGGTTTGCTAGGGTTTATGAGAATTTTAGAGGATCAATGGAAATAATGCTATATTAAAGGATATATTTTTTCAATATGCCAATGGGGTTGCTAGATTTGGTGATTTAAATTTATTTATTTAGTTATTTTGAGTGAACTAATATTCAACCCCAACTTCCTTCCTTGTTCACACTCTCTTCAAAACACCAACTTCACTTTCCTTAAAGAGATTCCATGTTGATGAAAAGCAATAAAATAAAAAATTCTTCAAACTTTTTAGGGTTCTTAACTTTTAGGATTCTTTCTTTCTTTCTTTCTTTCTTTGGTTCTTTTATGAAACCTTTTTTTTTCTTGCCTTTCACTCTACTTGTCATTTCAGGTGCCACTTGTGTGGTGTGCAAAATTTATGAAATTATAGATGTCCTAGACCTAATTATAACCCTTTGTTTCTCATGTTTGTTTGCAAGGCATTTTTCGCATGGCAAACTTTTTTCACGGTTTACCTTTGGAGGCAAAATACTCGTTTTTTTTTGTTATCTTCTTGCTTGTGTATATGCTTTTAGCTTCCAATGCCTTTTAGTTTTAAAATTCATTCATCCAAAATTTGAAGCAAGGTGACAACAAGAAGGTTAGCCCATGTTCTTACTCTTTTTGCTTTAATTTTACCACAATTTTTTTGAATCCAAAAAAGTAAAGTTTAAGAAACAAATGAAATCATTTCGATTTCTTTTCTTTCTTCATCATCTTGGGATTTTGTCCTTAGAATTATCCCACATCTTAAAGTCATCCAAAATTTTAGGCAAGACGACAACAAGAGGGTGAGCCCTTGTTCTTGATCTTTTTGGCTTTAATGTTCGCAAATATTTTTTAAATCCAAAGAGTGAATTTTGAAAAATCAAATTATTTTATTTTAATTTATTTCCCCCTTAAGTTGGGATCAAATTGTACTTGAATTATCCCCCAATTAAGCATAAGATTTCAATATTTTGCCCTTAATTTTGGAGTTCACTTTGCATGCCATAATTAGTTTTGATTATTGATGTGAACAACAATGAAGTTTCTAGCATAATCCAAACGAAGTCAACATGCATTATCATATCAACATGTTGGATTTAAATCCATTGACGAGGTCACATTAATTCATTGTTGAATAGTTTCTTTTGTTGATACCCAACCAAGAATTGAACACATTGTGTAAGAGATAATGAATTCATTTCCAATTAAGGCGATTGATGTTATTTATAATGGCCACAAATGATGTTCTTTGTTCTTTCATGAGAATTTATCTGTAAAGTCACCCTGTCTTCATCCTGTCCTTCACACCCTATTCCCCTGTGCTCTCACCCCCAATCTCCTCTTACAGTGGTATCTGCAAAGTAAGGAAATTTTATTAAATCACAGTATGAAATGCGGTATCTGCAAAGTAGGGAAATTTTATTAAATCGCAGTATGAAAATGCTGAAACTCAGCATTAAATGCACAAGGTTCGAGAATCATTGGTAGTACAGGTAGGAGCAGTCAAAAGAGCCTTTGCAGCAGTGGAGGCGCTCAGTCAAAAGGAACGACACGATGAAGCTCATCGTGAAGCTCTCAGTTTGCTACCAAAATTGGTGGAAAAACTAGTTTGGGTCCCAATTATTTTTGTTATGTAGTATTTTCATTCTCAGTTACGCGTTTTGATGCCCTATTATACCAAAACTGGCCGTTTTCGCCCCCCCTGATCGCGTGACTTTACGGATAACTCTAAATATTGTTTTTATTGAAAAAAAACTGCCATTTGTGCATTGTTGGAGTGTGTAGGCATAGGAATAAAAGGGTTGTTGAATTTTAGGGGCATTTTTAGTGCAAGTGACCATTTGAATGCATATATGATACAATGTCTCTCGCATTGTTCATGATGTGAGTCTAGTCTTTAAGGGCTGATAATTTGAGTGTACATTTAACCTTGTTTACAATTTTTGAAAAAAAAAATTCATTCATTGTGAAATAATAAAACAGCCTTAAAAACTAGATCATATAAGTAATGGGATAATGGAAAACTTTGTGACATAGGTAATATATTTGGATCCAGTGTTGGCCAATTTTTTTGGTCATAATAGACAAAATCATGGTTGCTATTTAATGATTTTTTTTTGGGTATTAATACATTGCCTAAAGGTCTATTTTTAAGTGAGGCATTAGAATGTGACCTTAGTTGATTCTAATGGAAGGAACATCTACAACAAATGAACTTTTACAAATGTTTAATTAGATAAGTTGAATCACTTAGGTCGAGAAATCTCCCGAAAGTTACCAACGGTTGCTACAAATTGAAATAAAATGTATCTAGTGTTTCTTTTTCAACATCGTCCATGTGGTGTAACTTGGATATCCAAAGAAGTTGTTTGCATGGCATGGCAACAAAAAGTCGTAAATATTTGTACAAATAATGTTATACATAAAAAATAAAATTGAAATGTTAAAGGATCCAAACAAGATAAAGTATAAAATAAAATAAAATGAGTGTCTTTAGTTTTATTCTTCACCATGCATATAAAACCAAAAAAAAAATGTTTTAACAAAAAAATGTTTTTTTTCAAAATTTTAAAAAGAAAAAACCCTTAAGAATATGTATGATCTTTATATCCTAATAGTAAAACAACAATGAGTTTTAAAAACTAAAAGAAAATCTTTTTTTATTGTAAAGTAAATTCATAATTGGGAATACTTTTGATCTACTTTCAAAACTTCATGTTGTTAGCAAATTTTTGGCCTTTATTTAAATTATTTAAATTTATTTATTGAAACTTCATGTCAATGGGGGTTGTCGTGTGTCATGATTATTATCATTTTTCAAATTTCCATTTTCCTTGTAAACATTTCAATTTTTCTTTTGTGTGTTATGAAAACTTAATTTTATGTTTGTAATCCAACTAAAAACTATTCATGGTTAAAAACTAATTGATTATTTAATAATTCAATGTTCTTTTTTAATAGCATGTCATATGGTATTCAACCCCTAATAGTTTTAGAGGGATGATTATGGCTATTTCAATTAAGACTCCGCATCCTCAATTTTCACGCAATGGCAATATATTTAACATAATTAACACCCAAGTGAAGATTATGGACACATACAAATAGAATGAAAAAAGAAAATCCAATATATAAATGGAGATATTTCAAGAAAAAATATAGTCAATATTGAAGGATCAAGTAAAAATTCTGGCATGACATTTATAAAAAATTATATTAATCTAGTAAGCTAGAGAGAGAGAGAGAGAGAGAGAGAGAGAGAGATAGAGAGTTTCATGGAACACTTTGAGTAACACACAACACATGGTGAGTGAAAATGTGGGACCAAATGAAGAAATAAAGATTTAAAAAATTTAAAAATAAATAAAAATAAAAACTTCATTCATTCCATAGTTTCACCCTGACACAAGGCAAGCCAACAAAAAAATATAATAATAATAATATAAAAAAAAGGATTACCAGAGTCCAACCTGAGTTAGGGTACTAACTAGGTAAGACATTTCATGGGTTCATTCACAAGTGTCTTAATGAGCTTGTCAGGGGGGGGGGCATTGCCAGTGTACTGGGTCCTGGAAAGGACACTCTTGTGTACCAAACAAGGAGCACGGTTTAGTACCATATTTAAATATAATAATTTGTTGTTCAAAATGAGGAACAACATTATAGATATATACTAGGTACCCACTGTACCCCAATAATAATAATAATAATAATAATAATTTTCACAATTATTATTTTTAAAAATTCCCAAAAATGGCCAATTTTTATTTGGGAAAAAAAAATTAACACAAAAATATGTCCCTAATCTCCCCCAATTTCCCCCAAAAAAAATTATCAAAATTTTTTTCTTGAAAATTCACCACCAAAAAGAAGGAGGAGGAAGGTTTAGGGTTTAGTCGTGAATTATTGATTTGTTGTAGTGAAGAAGGGTTTAGGGTTTAAGGTTTATTCGTGAATTATTGATTTGTTGGGATGAAGAAGGGTTTGGGGTTTATTCATGAATTATGGATTTGTTGTTGTGAAGAAGGGTTTAGGGTTTATTTATGAACTAGTGATTTGTTGTGGTGAAGAAGGGTTTAGGGTTTAGGGTTTATTCATGAATTATGGATTTGTTGTTGTGAAGAAGGGTTTAGGGTTTATTCATGAATTATTGATTTGTTGTGATGAAGAAGGGTTTAGGGTTTAGGGTTTATTCATGAATTATGGATTTGTTGTTGTGAAGAAAGGTTTTAGGGTTTATTTGTGAGTTATTGATTTTGTTGTTGAGTTAAGGGGGTTTTGGAAATGAAGTGAGGTGTTTTTTGTGTTGGGTTAAGGACCAAGAACGGGGCCATTCTTCTTGGCAAGGGCCTGTGGCGTGAGGGCAGGAGTTGAATGTGGGACCCAAATTCCTGGAACTCGGCCGTTTGGGGGTCCTTATTACTAGTTACCCTAACAAGTTGATACCCGGTGGGTCTCAGAAAATTTTGAAAAAAATACCTAATATTTGATACCCCGTGTGTAAGCAAAGTTTTTTAAAATTCAAATATTCGGTTTGGTGAATAAAAATAAAAATAAAAATTCAATATCCGGCCAACATGGGTCCTTTACCAAGCATAAAATAAATGAAATTTTCCAATGGCTCTAATTTTGTTTTGCAAAGGAAATGAGGTTAGGCTACTTGTAAGATTATACACCAACTAGTGTCGTGGCACTAGCCGGAGAGAAGGATGTTTGAGTGGCCATGATGAACTAATTTATGAGTGTTGGCTTTGAGAACTAATGGGTGGCGAGATGGATGGACGGAAGGATGGATGGATGGATGACATGAGCTAATTTTACGAGTGTTGGCTTTGAGAACTAATGGGTGGCGAGATGGACGGATGGATGACATGAGCTAATTTACGAGTGTTGGCTTTGAGAACTAATGGGTGGCAAGATGGATGGATGGATGGATGGATGACATGTTTTGTTTCTTTTGTTGCAACTTCCAATGAGGTTGCGGACTTGAGTTCTAGGGCATGAGAATAAGTAGGTACGTGACAAGTGACAACAAACGATGGAACAACATTCATCTATCTACATTCATCTATCTATCTATCTATCGATAGCAAAATGCAATTCATACCCTTTGTTACGAATGCAACACTTGATGAATTGCATGTTGAGCATGGCAACCAACTATTGGTTTGAAGAGCTTCAATTCCCAATTGGTGCTTTAAATTTTTCTCCTCTTTATACAAAAAAAAAAAAAAAAAAACATACGTACTTTGAGCCCATGCTACCTTATCGGAGGAGGCTTGTACATTTTATTTTTTTCAAGCAAAAGTTGTCAACTTTTCCTTTAAGACAACAAAGGAGAAGAAGGAAAAAAAAAAAAAAAAAAAAAAAAAAGAAGAGAGAGAGAGAAAAACAAGTTGCTAATAGTGGTACCCCACTATATCCCATAACCCCTTTGTGTGCAAAAAAAAATCACTCTTTTTTCAATATTAAAAAAGCCAATC
>Ga0209208_10003666_pt1 | contig 21973 bp, 18 predicted proteins | sample S1TSphfallax_3_FD_187694 | JGI IMG/M metagenome (GOLD analysis project Ga0209208, IMG submission 187694) | Host-associated microbial communities from peat moss isolated from Minnesota, USA - S1T2_Fd - Sphagnum fallax MG (SPAdes) (version 2) | ecosystem: Host-associated > Plants > Peat moss >...
AAATTTCTCAAGTAGGTCCATTGGCGAGGATCCCGAGCATTAATTAGCATTAAATGATGACGGTCCTACTCAGGCTATAGCATTTTTAAAAAAATAAATAAAATGGCGAATTTAGTAAAACAATGCAAGGGCGCCTCACAGTGACCGAAGGTCGCGGGTACCCACTGACGGACGGACATATTTGAGTTTCCATAATTCTTCTTTTGTAAATGGCAAGGTCGGAGCTCGACGGGTGCATTATGCACCGTGTTCACACTAGTAGTACAAATTTTCTCTTAGTGATTTAGGTTTCTGCATTCACATAGCTGGTTTTACACAATCATTGGTTGTTTGGAGCAACGTGTCCTGCAAGTTTTACTACTACACAATCATTGGTTGTTTGGAGCACCGTGTCCTGCAAGTTTTACTACGAATACCATTGTAGGGTAGAGCAGCCCATGAGTGATAACTTAAGGTAGGATTTGCAAGTTTTACTACCAATACTATCCATTCTAGGGTAGAACAGCCCATGAGTGATAATTTAAGGTAGGGTTTGCTCGCTATTTTTGCAGGAGGGCCCATTGTTTATGGTGTCCAAAGAGTAGATGGAGCCCTCCTCATGGGACATCTATCGCACTGAAATTTGGCAAAAATGAACTGGAGGCAAGAAAGTTATAGCCCCCCTGCCCCCCTCCAAGTAAGGGGCGATGTTTTTACAGAAAATTCTGGACCAAACAGCTCATAGCCTATTTCTGATCCCCTCAAAAAAATCCTAAAATATTTCTCTGTTGCCTTTAGAGTTAAAAGATTATTCGTAAAGCTTAAGATGGCGATTTCAAAGCAGTTTAAATCACTCAATTTGAGAAAAAAATGAGAAAGTTATGCAATGATGAAGTAGGAGGGGTCAAAATGAAAAAAAACGAAAAAAAAAATTGTTGTGTAATTCAAAAAAACATATTTTTTTTACTGCTCTTTTTTGGTTGCTCCAAAGAGGAGCCACTCTCCCCTATGCATGCTAACTAAAACAAAGAACAAAAATCAGTGCATAGGAAAATTGAATAAGTAAAAGAAAATTGATCTCGAAATAAAATAAAAAATGATGTAGAAACAAGATATCCCTGAAACTCAATTTTAAGTACTTTAAAAAAAAAAAGAAAAAAAAAGGCAGATGCCTGAAATTGAAATTGAAATTGAAGACGGTGTCTCACGACAAAAATTCTGCTCAGGGAGATTCCTGAAAATGTGAAGGAAAAAGTTTTTACACTGCTTCAGGGCACCTCAAAGTCCATGCTATTATTGACTTGCAATGTATCCAGAATCCGTGCACTTCAAGTTGTATGCTACTGACTTTTAAGGGTACCAATGACCACGCGCATCAAATTTTGCACTATTGACTTTTAAGGTAACCAATGACCATGCCATCAAATTTTGCACTATTATGACTTCTATGCCAACTAACCTCACTTGTGTGTTAATCGGTACAGACAAGTGGTTTAGGGCGGCAATTGCAGATGGAACGAAATAACCGGTCGTTCTCAAGGCGGTTCTCACACATGGTTGTGTTGTGGCTGCCAAAAGATCAAGAGAGCCCGTTTTGATAAGTAACCATGGTTCTCAGAAAAGCTACAAACCCAATTTAACCTTTGTTATCTGTAGTTTTCAATAAATCTACGAACCTGTCCCATGAAACGTGACACATATCACAAATCATTGTTGATGTTTTGTCACAATTATATGTGCTTATGTGGTGAACCAATCCCCTAGGCATTGGTTACTTTTTGATGCTTTGAATGCAACAATCACTATGAACTTCAAATTTAAAGAAGAATTTGGAGTTTCATCTAATTTGGAAGATTTAATTTATGATGATCCTATTGTAGCTTTGGAGTTATCATTGCTTACATCTAACATTAGGAGGGAAGTTTGTGGGGTCTTAGATGGTTTTCTTTCATTCTTTAAGAAATATGGCAAAAATAAAGCAAATAACATTTTGTCCCGTATGGAGGGACATGACTAATAATTCTCATTGCAGTTTATCGATTATAATAAAGAACAATTGTCACCCTAAATTGTAATGCCTCTCGAAACAATATGCTTTTACTTGCAAACCCATAGAAATAGATTAAGGATCAACAAAACGACTTACAATTTATAATAACCAAAGATAAAAGACTTGCAAAAATGGAACAAAATAAAATGATTACAATAAAACTAACATAATTTTCACTAGAGTGTTAAATTTTCTAGGTTCAAAATAACTTCAATGCAAGTTTTGTTCCATTCTTGATGACATTTACTAGATTTCTTCGAGCAAGTAATTCGTTTTTTGCAAATTTGCCTAAGTAGATTTAATAGACATATTTCAAGCTCTTATAAATTGTTTCATCAATTTTGGCATATTGGCACACTTTGGAAAAAACATGACCATAAGAGGTTCCTTGAAAGCTTTCTTCCAAACCTAAAGTCTCACATTTGATAACAAATTTCAAAGCACTAGTCAATGTATTTAAATTTGAACCCTTATCTTTCACATATGCTATTATTTTACTTTTCAAGCCATATACATCAAACCCTTAAACAAACCAAGAGTTACTTGTTTTGGTTTGTAATCAGATCCCAAAAAAAGTATGATCATGGCAAACACATCATGTGCACCCTTGAACATCCATAGATCAAAATTGGCTGTAACACAATAACATTCATTTAACAAAGGCAAAACATATGTTTCTTTAGTTTTTTCCACCAATTTAGGCAAAATGGTGTGTGAAAAAAAAATTTGGGAAAGGAATTGAACATGAAGACATAATTGCAACACCAAATGTTTTAACCACACATTCTTTACAAATTGCAAAGGCAAGTGATTTTTCAATATCAAAAAATGTACAATTTTCCACAAACACTTTTTACTCCACATCATCTTTTTTTGAAGGGATCTTTTGAAACAAAACATTCAAATATGGAAAAATGGAAATATTCATTTTTTTCTTTGCAAGTTGTCTTTCAACATTTTCTCTCCTTTGATTATCAATTTCTTCCCAAAACTTTAAAAAAATTATTGAATGGTTTACATCAAGATGTTTCTACAAACATGAACTATGCCATCTATTTTGTAATATGTTATTAGACCTTTCCTTAATTATTTTCTTGCATTTGAAAAGAAAACATGTTGAAAACGACAGAACAAACAATGCATCATTTGAGGAACATCAAGGTTTATTTTTGAGTTGTTCTTAACACAATAAAAAACTAACATAAGACATTTTTATTATGAAGATGCCATTTTTTTCTTTGAATTTGTAATTGTTCCAAAATGTGTTTAGTCTTTTCTTCATCAGTTTCTTCACATAATCTTGAATTTTACTAATTTCAATTTGCAAGCTTGGAAATTCCTTTTCTTCCATTATTTGATCAACTTCAATTTCATAATTTATGTGTATTATAGGTTTTTCATTTTGCCTTGTTTGGTTATCATATTCATTGGACCTTTCCATCTTTCACAACTGTTCTACAAGGCCAAAATGTGGAGAAAACTTAGGAACAAATGTGATGTGTTGTTGTGTGATGTGATGATATTCATGTGCACAATTAAGTACGATGCAAAACATTTAAAAGTAAACAAAGATACAAAACTATCAATTTTTTTGTTCAAAGGATTTATGTTTGGTTCCAAAACAATTTATGACTAGCCTTGCGCCAAAACTAGAAACACGTTTTTTTTATAAAAATGAAAAAAAGAAAGGAAAAAAAATGAAAAAAAAACAAAAAAAAATGAAAAAAAAACTTATTGGAAAAAAAATTCACTTTGTTAACGATTCCCAACCTACAAGAAGGAATGGTGGGGGGTAGTACAACTCCTTTGACCAATAACAACACATGGGTTGGAACATGAAAAAAATGAATAACAACAAGCATGAAAAGGAACAACAACAAAAGATTTTGTACATGGTTATGAGTGCAAAGAGGAGTGGCAACAAATGTGAAGAGGATTAACACCAAGTGTGAAGAGCGAAGCAACACCAAATGCAAAGAAGGTAGGAACAATAGTGAACATGAATGGGAACAACAATGAGCACAAAGAGGAGAGCCATAATGCGTGTGAAGAGGAGAACAACAATGAGTGCAAAGAGGCGAACATGATTGAACGTAGAGAAAAAAACAACAACAAGAAAGAAAATGAGAACAATAGTGAATGTGAAGAAGAAGACAACATTACTTGAAAAAGGAAACAACATTAAGTGTGAAAGAGAGTAGTAGTGAATGTGAAAAGGAGCAACAACAAGTGTGAATGAGTGACACACTCCCAAGCTCCTTGATAGATTCAAATGTGAGTCTGAAGTGAAAATAACAGAAGAGTAAGGAATTGGGGACACGCTCTTTAGCTCGCAGCACTTTGGGGGTAGAGGGGCGTGCTAGAGCTTTGGGATGGGAGGAGGAAGAATGACAAGCACTTAATCACTCACACGGACCTGCACAAAACCAAATAACAAGTTGGTTAATGCATAGGTGAAACATTTTTGGTGCTATGACGAATGATAGGCAAACTTGGACTCACAAGACTGACCACGGCCTGAACTTGGGGGAAGCCACCACCTTCCCCCTTATAGTATATTCTGTGCCTCTCCACAAGGCCCACATCCAAATGACATTTTGTCTCGGGACTCTCAAATGGGTGTCCTAAAATTCACAAAGGTTGGACTCTTACAACTTTGGGGCCCCATAACTTTGTGTGCAGACCTCCAATTGAAATGAGGTCTGAAGCAAAGTTGGAGCCCTCGTCAAGAGTTTTTCAACAATATGTCGCACACCACCTACACACAAGGAAATCGGGACTCCCGACCCTTCTTTTGGCCATAACTTGTGTTTTAAGTGTCCAAATGAGTCATGTGAGTTCATTTTAAACATCTACATTTCAATAGCTTTTCAATGATATAAAGAAATTTTCAATCCAATTAGTTTTGACTCCTGCAATCGCTCTTTGAAAATTCGAAAGTCCACTGAGACTTTAACTCCTAAAGTGGGAACTCACTTGGGAGTGTGAGGGTTCATTCTTTCACACTCTCTTGCACTCCCAGAACATGAAATGTGACTCGCGGGCCTCCCTCTTGGCCCGCACCTTCGCAAGCCTTTGCCTTGGTCACGAGCCCAAGGCTAGGGTTGCGATAAGGAGAATAACATTGAGTGCAAAGAGAAAAGAATAATGAATGAAGAGGAAAACAACAACAAGTGAAAAGAAGAGTAACAATGAACACAAAAAGGAGAGTAGCAACAACCTAAAATGGGAGCAACATTAATGATGCAAAAAAAAGCCTAAAAAGGAGTTAAGGCTTGAGTTGAAACGCGAACCTTTTTTTATTATGGTTTTAGGGTTTTTAAAAGGTTTAATGGCAATGTTCGCATTTTTTTCCATTTTAACAACCTACACCTTAAACCCTAAATGTAATCCCCTCTCATGTCCATATTTGGACATGAATTTGATATCCACCTTAGATATCAAATTTTTACATTTTTTTTACTATGTTTGGATATTAGGTGACCAGATCTCATAATTTTGAGATTCGAAAATAAGGATATCACCTTGGATATCAAGAATTTTGATATCCAATTTTTTTTACAAGTGATATCTTGAGTGATATCTATGGGGATATCTAGATTTTCAGGATATTTGCCCAACACTAGTATCAACACTACTATTTCCCTACTAGTTTGGTATGAACTGAGACAATACAAACCTCATACAACCCCCCATACTAATACCAGCCTAGTAAGAACTTTGGATAACCTAGTATCAATTTTATACTTGTCTCAATATTAGGTGTATATTATATATCACATACTAGCCAGAAATTTGTGTTGGACGCAATACGAGGATTAGACTTGTATGAAAGTGTAGGGTTGGGGTTTGATCACATTTTTTCAAATTCAAGAACCTCTATACCCGGTTTTTGAACTGAGTCCGATTTCATGTACACACTCCACATTCCCCAATGGTAAAGATTATGTGAGTACAAAGTTTTACTACAAATTAAAATAGGGGTCTAAGTAAATATAGAGTTGAACAATCAATTAAAATTACAAAATTAATTACAAAATTTAGTCTACTTAATAAATTTTGAAAAAAGTCGATTTTTCACATATATATCCTTACCCTGTTTTCAAAAAAAATATTTTCATGATTCCAATTTTGGATGTAACAAAACATTTTTTCCATGGTCCGATTCTTGTGTCAGTTCCAGCAAGTTGATGTCAACTTGGGTCCGGGTTGCAAGAAACTGACCCTGAACCGCCGGTTTTTACCTTTCAAACCGCCAGATACCCTCACAACACTGGAAAGTACTCAGAACCGAGTACCAGCCTGGTATGGAAAAAAGGGGCCATATATCAACAGGGTCTAGGGCTAGACTGGTTCAAAAGTCTATTGGAGACCGACACCGTTGGTGCAAAGCTACCTAGCTTGGTTAGTTGTGGCAAAGGTGTAGAACAAAAAAGTGTTGCCTGCCCACGCACCATCCATCTTGCAGCTGGGCTGGTACCGAACCTAGATGAGGAAAGTATATAGTTGACGTTTGATATTATGAATGATCATCACGAAAGTTGTTTTGGAGTTTTTGGTTGTAGATCAGTGGGATTTGGTACACAGGCCACAGTTTTTAAGCATCTTGATTGGGACAACGCCGGGAGTGAAGACTAGGGCGACCCAGATTGCACTGCTGATCAGCTGCAGTTGGTGATCAGGTAAGTAACAGTTGAGTGTTTTGGGAATTTTGTGTTAGATCCAGCTCAGACCTCTGACATACCTTGCTGCAGCTAGCGTTTGCTGTGCTAATTTGTGAAGCTGTATTATTAAGCTTAGCATTCTCAACCTATTTTGGAGCTGTGAGCGCAGTCTGCACGTTGAAGTACAGAAGTTTGGAATTGGACAAAGGGATTATTACTCATGAATTCCGACGAGCGTGCCATAAGCCTCTTGGAGACGAGTCGGCAGCTACGAGGGCAACCGCCTTGGCAATCGAGAGTGCCATTCTTTATGGAAAACTGGAATCGGAATCGTGATGTGGGTGTCGGTCAAAGTGTTAGCGGCGAATACAACATTCACAAGCCCAACGATGGTATTGCGTACATCCACATCTTGCTGGACGCTACTTCATCAACCCGAATTTCCTGTCCAGGTGCAGAACGCACCGAGGTGTGGGAGCAGCTGCTCAAACAGTTCGAGAAGCTCGTGAGGGAGACCCTGCGCCCCGGGGACGTGGTTTACATCTGGGCATTCAACACCACGACGACGCAACTGTGCAAGTTTGAAGCCAAAGACTTAGATTCCAAATCTGAGTCCATCCGACGGCAGTACAAGGACATTCTGCGTGGCGAAGGCAGCGGCGGAACTTGCCTGTACGACGCGGTGGTGGAAGCCCTGAAATTTCAGATAGTAGAGGAAAATAATCGGTCTACCGTCGACGCGGATTGCTTCCTGGTACCCTTCACCGACGGCATGGACAACAGCAGCAAGACGAGTCTGGAAAGCATGATGCTACAGATCAAGGTCGCGCCAATCAATAGGCTTCACATCATATTCGTCACGGCTAATCTTCCACAAAACTCGCCGCTAAAAGAAGAGCTGCAAGCGGCGGTTAATGTGAAGGCATTGATCGAATACGAGACAAGCAAGGCCGAAGACATGAGCCGGGCGTTCGACGATCTCCGCACCCAAATCAAGGCGATTCTCACAATCACAGTCTCGCTCGATCACGGCAGGGTCAGACATTCGATCAGGAATGTGGAATACGGTTCCTCTTCAAGCGAAGTTGCGGAGAGAATGAGCAGAACCGTGTACGAATTACGTGATTTCCGTGACGCCTTCAACCAACTACGTTTGGGCTGAGCGCAGTTGTGGTAGGGACGGTAGTTTGGTGGGGGCTCCTAAACGGTCGTTTTTTTCTGGAAACTTTTGGATCCAAACCTTTTCAATGGCCGGTTCCATCTAAAGAAAGAAAAAATGGACCGTTTATTCCCACCTTGTTGAACCAGCCCTTTTTTTCAATGTCGAAATTTCGTCTAAGAAAATCCAAAAAATCAAGTGATTGGGAGGGTGTCAATTGCCAAAATCTTTTTCAACTTGGCCATATTTCTATATTTGGTTCTATGTGTGTAGCCAAACAAGAAGTGATTGGGAGGGTTTCAATCGCCAAAATATTTCTCAACTTGGCCATATTTGTATATTTGGTTCTCAGTGTGTAGCCATAAATATAGCCAGATTAAATTGCTTTCCGAGTTTTTATTTCCCTAATTTATTTCCCTCGTGTTCTTGTTTTGCGTTATGTTATCTACGTCTTGTGTCTACCTTGTTGTCAAGCTACCTCTTGTCACTACAGAAGGATTTGTACACTCCACTCCTTATTTATAATGATTGAGTTTATGGTTGTTTACATTCCAGGTTTTGTTTGTGCTTCTCTTTCAATAAAAGTTGCGGTTGCTTTGTGTTTAGCATTGTGCTCTTGGCTCAAGAGTGAGCTTGTTACCCAACTAATTTCTCCTTAAAAAATCATTCAAAAAATTTAGTTGAATTTTCAATGACACAAATATCTAAAACCTCCATATCTCTCACACCTTAGGTCTAGAAATTACAAAAGCACCTCTACAAAATCCTACTTAACAAAACCAAAGTTGCGCCCAATTTCTCTAAAAGATTTTTTATTTAATTTTATTATATTTTCAATGACAAAATTGTTCAATATTCAATAACTCTTGGACCAAAGGTATAAACATTAAGAAATATTCTTAGTGCATTGTTATTCATTGAGGGTTTTTTAATGTTACCAAGTGTGTGGTACATGGCATCATGGTTTGGGAGATCTCCACATGATAAATAAAACAAACAAGCTACCTTCAACTTCAGTAAATGGATGTGGAAAGCTAGTGTTGGATTATGAAAGTGTTAATGAAACATTTTTTTCTTCTTTGCATCATCATTTGCTCCTTATTGACTAGATTACAAAGGATCAAAAGAGCAAATTGATTTCTCATTGTGTAAGGGAAAGCCTTTGCGATGGCATACACCCACCCATACGAGGGTATTTCAAATGAATTAATTGTATGTACTCTAGCCTTCATAAAAGGTTATAAGTAAAATGAGCTGCAATCATTTCCACCAATGATATTTGAGAACCTCAATGCAAGTATTATTAATTTTTTTCAATTTTGTGTTAAAGGGAGCCCAATTTGGATATGATTATGGTTTTGCAATACTCACATCACATGGACCTTGTACCATGTAATGCAATACCCAATGATTCTTAGGATTGGAATCTTTTATTATTTCATAATACTTGCACAATTCAATAGATACATTAAAATCAACATCATGTAAAAATGTAATACCTCATCATGGTTTAAGGTTTAGGATTCTAATCTTTTGTTGCTTCGCAATACTCGCACAACAAAGTACATACACTAGAATTAACATTAAACCAAAAAAAAAAACTTTCATCATAGTTTGACATTCAAGATTCTAATCTTCTATTATTTTGCAATACTTGCACAACATAATATATATGTTATAACTAACATCATATAAAAAAATAATACCTTCATCACATTGTGACATTCAGGAATGTAATCTTTTGTTGTTTTGTAATACCCGCACATCAAAGTATGTACATTACAACTAACATCACCCATAAATGCATTACCTTCATCAGGGTTTGACATTTAGGGTTTTTATTTTTTGTTGCTTCACAATATTTGCACAACAAAGTATATACACTAGAACTAACATCATATAGAAAAACAATATTTTCATCGAGGTTTAACATTTAAAATTCTAATAGTTTGTTGTTTTACAATATTTGCACAATAGAATATGTACACTACAAATTAACATCATATAGAAAAGCAATACCTTCATTGTAGTTTAACATTTAAGATTCTTATCTTTTGTTGCTTCACAATACTTGCACAACATAGTACGTACACTAAAACTAACATCATACAAAAATGCATTACCTTCATCAAGGTTTTGCAAGTTTTTTAGTGCTTGGCAATACTCACATTACATGCGCCATATACCATAATTAAACTTATTGAGATCAACATTACTCGCATCTTGGTTTGGCATAATGAAAGGTCTCTTTTTGTTGGTATGCAATACCCCCATGTGTCGCTACTTTGTATGTTTATTTGTAGTGATTTTATGTGGGGTTTGTGAAAATTATTAGGATGAAAAATAATTTATTGTTATTATTTCACAAATATCTCTTTTATATTGATTTTGAAAATGGATTTTGAAAATTGGTGTAAGAGTGGTTATGGTTGCTTCAACTTTGCCTTTCACATTGAAACAATTAATCCAGAGACAAATGCATGGAATAAACTTTTTACATTGGTGCTTTGTACAAGTACCATAAAACCTAAAAGATTTTCAAATCTGGGTAGATGAATTTTCAAACTCATCATTGTGGACACCATTAAAAGAAAAAGGGCCATTGCCATCTATGTATAGAAGGCGATCAATGTCTACAAAACCCACCCCATCAATCATGTTTTCATCGTAACCCTCATATTTTTAAAAAACATTATGCACTTTCAAATATCTCAAATATACAAACATGGTTTTCAACCGACCATGATTGCTCCCATACCATGTGCCACAGTGGTTGATGATATATATCGTCGATGGTAAGGTCGGTGCATGCCAAGAGAATAATAACTTGGTGCTTGCAAAAATTCCCATGCAACACCCATTCATATGTGTAGGATGCATATTCAATGAAAGGAAAGTTTAGATTATATATGACATTGAGATGGGTTTGACTCTTCATGTTCTAATCCATTAGCATTGTCTTCACTTTCCAAAGTAGGTTGAATGACATAATGTGTGCAATCAACCTTGCTTCGTACACATTTGTTGCCACAAGTCATCAAATAACCTTGTTCTTTATGAATTCACATTTCTTCATCTTTGCTTGGTGCATGTAGTGTTGTGCCATAATCGTAATGAACCTCCACGCCAACCAATCAATGTGACGTCCCTTGAAGCCTTTTATATCAAAAGAGAATCAATGCTTCAATGCCCCATGGTAAAATTCTATGTTAGCTTGTGTATTTTGATTGGAATGTGGCACTTGATGAAAGCCAACCATCCACAAATCTACACTAACATGCACATTACACATGAAAGTTAAGGTTTTAATTCCATAAGTGTCAAAATTACCTTTAAATATTGGGTTGGAAATGAATTAATTACACACCAAGTTGGCAATAGTAAGCCAAAAAATATCAAGTCCATGTATCATTGGGTTTAAGGTTATTAAACATTCCATCATTTTTTCTTTCTCATGTGCTTTGAACAATTTGACAGTCTCCTTTAAATTGATGGACATGAAATCACCAAGTGAAAGCAATTGAATATTGCAACCCTTATTTCCACATATTTTATTTTTTCCATAGATTGTAAACACCATGTTTTCAACACATGCCAAACACAAAGAAATACTAGGACATGATTTAGGCTCCACCCAATCTTGGAATGCATTAAAAAAATCACTTGAAAAATGAAATTTCAAACATAATGGGAAATAATATGCAACCTTGTGTAAACCCCAATTGGTGAAAATGTATAAAAAATATGAAGGTAAAATAGAACCCATTGTAATGTTGTAGTTTTTGTAGGGCATCATCCATAATAAAACATGAAAGTTTCCACTTGAACATGTTTGCCACAAGTTTCACTTGTAATGGAATTAACCATTGGATTCCAAATCTTTACAAGTTTGTTGGCTTGTGATGACTTAAGCAATTGGCACCCTAGTGTGATGAAGATCAAATACCATCAATGTGAATATATGGTAGTTCACATCATTAGTGCCAAATGTGGTATCCATGGAAATATCCTCATTATGACCAAATTGGATAATGTCTAGGAATTATGTAGGTGTTGAAATCCCTATGGTGAAGGACATTTGGATCTCATTCACTTCACCTACATCTTAGAAATAAAAGACATCATCAGGGTGAGCACATACCCATGATTGAATATAAATTTCCAAGTTCCAATGTAGGTGCCAATTACCCTTCTTATGTTTCTGATCCAAATAGGCAATGATTTGTAATCATAAAAAGTTGTCCCTAATCATGGGCTCCCTTGCATTGATTCATGCCCCACCAAATTGCCTTGTGTTTGTTATAGATTTGCTTCATCATGTGCCCTAACTCCAATTGGGTCCATATATAATCCTTCAAAATTTGCGACACATGTGGAGCATACAAAGACATTTGTGCAACAAAATTTAGGTCTTGCGCACTATGGGCTAGATCTCCATTGGCTTGGATGAATGTTCAATAGTAGAAGGTGATTTCCACAATATTAGGTCACATGTATAACCTTTTGATTGGAAAGTGGACTAAACAATCATGTTTTATGGACCGTTGTGTTGGAATTTTCATGATGGTTTTCTAGTCCATACCCACACTGGTACTTTAAAAACATAGTGAGACAAGACCATGTTATATTAAATGGAAAATGGAAAAGAAAAAAACTTTGGTATGAGTTGTCGCATATACTAAATATGACCAAGGTGATTATTGATTATTGGCTACTTGACCTTTTCTTGTGGGGCTAAATTTTTGTGTTTGTTCCATTCAACTAGGGTTTGCATATCCCTTCGTTCACCCTCCAAAAACTTTGATACTCTTCCTTGGGCTTCAATTGCCACCTTGTTTTGGGCCCCATGCCTAAATCCATTTTTTCACACCAAGTCAACATTGGAGAAAGGTGATTGTACCAAGCTTTGGATTTGAATGGATTAAAACATTAAAGTTCACCACATGATGTAATTTTCAAATTTATCACATGTGCAAGAATAAGTGTCACATTATTTCATATTAGTATTATTTTTTAAGTTGTAATGTACTAACCCACAAGCTCTTAAATGCAAATGGACAACAATACCGTCACATATAATTTAACCCATCATTTACCATATTTTTCCATACCCCTTGATTGGGACAATTAAAAACCCAGCAAATCATTGACATTACCTTAACATGAATATTAGTTATTTCAACAACTTATAAATGAAAAATGAAACCCTAATTTTTAATAACAAAAAAAAAGTAATATTGTTATTTAGTTTGTGAGAGTTCAATTTTTTTGAAACCTTCCCTTGGAATTGAAATCCAACCCCCAAATTGAAGTTGCAAAACGGCCAATGAATTTATAACAAACCTTCATAACGAACCCATCCAACCAATTCTATTGCACATTTAAAAAACATGACTTTAAAACATTACACCCATGTATTGCAAATTCTTAGGTTTCCCCAAAAATCTTGTGCCCTAATTTATCATGAAAAAAAAACCCATAAAATTTGGAATAAAATCTTTGCATAATAAAAAATAATCTATAAACATTAAACATTAAGGGAAAAAACCCTAAATAAAAGCAAATACATGATTTTGATGACTAAATAATAGTGCAAAAGATTTAAAAATATATAAAAATTAAAAACTTAATTGAATAAAATAATGAAAAAGTTAAATTCATACCTCTAATGAATTAGAAGTTGTCTTCTCTCTTGTTCAAACAAGGAAAAATAGATTGAGCTTAACCCATAAACATGGGTTTTGAATAATATTTCTGTTGAGACATCATTTAAATCTGAACATGTTAAGCAATCATTGTTATAGATGTGGACCTTTGTTTTGCTTTAGGCAGGGGGATTTTGAAAAATGGAATGCTCACCATACAAAACAAGGGGTGTGTCACACTATGGCCTTTCCATTTACATCAAAAAGTATCTTAAGGCAAAAGAAATATTTCACCATGCAAAAATATAATCTTCAAAAAGCTCCTCTAAAAGAAACCAAAATCCTTCAAGATATCATAACTCTAAAACTAATCTCAGGGCTCAACACAAGCCAAAATATCATCTTTCAAAAATCCTCATAAAAAAATAGACCTACTACACTAGGGGCCAAAATCCCTTAAGCTACCATATTTTGTGTGGGCCAGAACCGTGTGTACCGTGGGAAAGTTGATAGATTCTAAAACACACTAATCATGCACACTTTACACTTGAAGTCCCAACTAAAAAAACTTGGGCCAACTTTGAGCATTTTGGCTTGTTGTTTGGCACCGAAGTTAATAATAAATGCTCAAAAATTGGCCCCCCAAGGGTTGCAAATTGGCTTCCCAAATTCGGTGGTATCCTTTTTTCCAGCCTTTTGGCCAATACACAAAGCCATACATAAAGTTCGGCATTTATAATAGCTTGGGGCAGATTGAATTTTTCTTTTTTTCTATTTCAGCCTTGACTCCTAGTGTAAAGCCCTTGGGATTTACACGAATAGGAATGCTTGATTTGGGTTGAACATTGGCTTTGACAACTAGCATAAAAGTGGGCCTAATTGCACCAAGTAGAAAGAGTATTCAAACCCACGACAAACCACTTTCAATGTTGGCGGCCAAAGTTCACTACTTAGTGATTTTTTAAAAATTTAAAAAGTAAAAAATAAAAGTGGGTTTTTTGGGGTTTTCTGTTGCTAGATTTGGAAAAAAAATTGAGAAAGGAGAGAAGGAGAGGATTGATATAGAAGAGAATGATAAAGATAAGATGGGTCAATGTTTTTGAAGAAAGCTTGAGAGGGAAGAGAACAAAAATTGAAATGGGAGGGAGACACCATACCACCAAATTATCATTGCAAGTAGGTGTGAAGGGTAGGGATGAAATTGAGATAGGAAGTGGTAGGGATGTCATAACATCCATGGCAAGTGTTAATTGTATAACACTATGTTGGTGGCCAAAGTTAAATTACTTAAGACCTAATTGTCAGGGGTGTGTGCACTTTTGCCACTAGGTATTAAGGTCAGTTAGTACATTCAAATCCTAACAATTTATCACCAAATTATCATTGGGTGTACATAGGTTCAGCGCATTCTGGAGCAGAAATTGTTTTTCCTAGAGAACAGAAAACACAATAGAATTGGGTTTAGTTAGAATAAGGGTTAGAATTAGGGCTTGGATTAAGGTTAGGATTAGGGCTAAGACCCAATGCTTATGTACTGTGCCTTTCCCCTCTGGCTGCCATAGCCTGAGCACTGGCGCTATGGCGGTGTCGCTAGGAGCAGCAGCGACGATCGAAGATTTGGAGCGCGCTCACTCGCTCGGGAAGATCGATCGGAGTCGGAGGAGGGAAGAAAGGATCGTGGTAGGAAGAGGTGAGAGCAATCTGGACTCGTTCTATTTTTCTGCGGTGTTGTTTTGTTCCTGTTTTATTTGAAAATGGCTTCATGTTGCTGATCTTCTTCTTTTTCTTCTTCGTCTTCTTGTGGTACCTAGTTGTCAAGCTTGCATCCTTTTTGTCTTTTCTGGTTTTCTTCTGGAGTGTAATACCTAAGTGTGGACTGTTTGTCGTTGTTTCTGTTTTGGTTTTCTTTTAGCTCTTAGATTTTGTGTGGCTTTTTTCTTTTCTTTTGGCAACACAGGTGGTGGTGGCAGGGAGCTAGAAAGTGTATGTTTTGTGTGTTGTTTGTTGACAGGGATAAATTTTGCTTCTACATCTCTGTCTAGATCCCTGGCCATAGCATACTGAGCTTGTTTGTTTGATCGTTGCTCCGAGTAGGCATTAGGAGCATTTTAGGGTTTTTAACGTGCTTGAGGAGTTTTTTTACCGTATCCAGAGAGCAATAATTCCTTGTCGTAGTTTGCAAAAGAAAGGGTTATGCTTCTTGTTTGTAGCTTGTCTTCCTTGACAGTAGCGGGAGTGAATACCTGTTAGGGCAAATCTTGTTGCTGTTTGTACTTTTGTTTTGCTGTACTGTTTTTAGGTTCCCTTGATGTAGACTGGAATGGTTGAAATTCAGCAGCATTAGGTCTCAAAGTGTTCCCAAGAGGATGATATCCTTGTGTTTGCAGCTTCTCACTTGCAATGTGAAGTTGTACTTGTCAGGGTTTTTTGGCCTTGCAACTTGTGGTAGTTTAAATATTGCAATGAGGATTCTTGGTTGCAGTGACTGAGGGTTGGAAAATGTGCAGTTGATACTTGGAGCTTGATAGTGGTTCAGGTATGGGTACCACCAACATTTTTCAATTTCGATCCTGATGTTTCTTCAACTTTTTCCAGCAGGTACATCGAGCATTGATGAATAATGAGGAGGAAGGAGGCCTCTGCCAACTGAGGCAACTGTATGTAGTGACAAGGAAGAGATAATCCAAGGTGAAGGGATGGCATTGGAAGGCAGTGGTGACTTAAAGTTGATGCTTGCAATGGAGACAGATCCTCCACCATTGGATAATGCTAGGGCAGAAGACTGGCGCAAGGCACTTGCAAAAGTGGTTCCAGCTGTAGTTGTTCTCCGTACTACTGCCACCCGTGCATTTGACACTGAGGTGGCTGGGGCAAGCTATGCAACAGGGTTTGTTGTTGACAAGGAGCGGGGAATCCTTCTCACAAATCGCCATGTCATCAAGCCGGGCCCAATTGTTGCTGAAGCTATGTTTGTGAACCGGGAGGAGATTTCAGTGTTCCCTCTCTATCGAGACCCAGTGCATGACTTTGGGTTTCTTTGGTATGACCCTAAAGCAGTGCAGTTCATGGAATATGAGGCAATTCCACTTGCCCCTGAGGCAGCAGCAGTAGGGCTTGAGATCCGAGTGGTAGGTAATGATAGTGGTGAAAAGGTCTCAATATTAGCAGGGACACTTGCAAGGATGGACCGTGATGCTCCTCAGTACAAGAAAGATGGGTACAATGACTTCAATACATTTTACATACAAGCAGCTTCAGGGACCAAAGGGGGATCAAGTGGGTCACCTGTGATTGATAACAATGGTCGTGCTGTTGCCCTGAATGCTGGTAGTAAGTCCACAAGTGCGTCAGCTTTTTTCCTTCCTCTGGAGAGGGTGGTGAGAGCACTGAAGTTCTTGCAGGATAAGAAAGACAGCTGTCAGGATGGGTGGGAACCAGTTACTATACCTCGAGGCTCCCTTCAGATGACTTTTTCGCACAAAGGGTTTGATGAGATTCGCCGTCTTGGACTAAAACGTGACACTGAGAAGCTGATCCGTGAGGCCTCTCCAACTGCTGAGACAGGAATGCTTGTAGTGGAATCTTTAGTTCCAGGAGGTCCTGCCCACAAGCTCTTGGAACCGGGCGATGTTCTACTCCGTGCCAATGGTGAGGTGGTAACACAGTTCCTGAGCTTTGAGATTCTGTTGGATGATAATGTTGGAGAGACTCTCAATTTGGAGCTTGACAGAGGGGGGGCAATAGTTCAGGTCGCTTTACAGGTCCAGGATTTGCACTCCATCACACCAAGTGTATTCCTGGAAGTGAGTGGGGGAGTTATTCATGCTCTCTCTTATCAGCAGGCCCGAAACTTCCATTTTTCATGTGGACTAGTTTATGTTGCTGAACCAGGCTATATGTTATCCAGAGCTGGAGTTCCGAAACATGCCATCATCAAGAAAATGGCAGGAGAGGAGATTACAAATCTGGATAAATTTGTTTCTGTTTTCTTCTCCCTATCCCCAGGAGATCGTGTTCCACTGGAGTTTGTGAGCCATGCTGATCGTCATCGAAGCAAGTCAGTGTTGGTGACAATCGACCGCCATGAGTGGTATGCATTGCCCCAGCTGTACTCACGAAATGATGCCACAGGCTTGTGGGATGTGTGCCCTGCTGAGCCTAAGGGGAAACCTCTTGTACAGACAAGTCATGAGGATATGGAATTGGAGTCATTGTCAGTGCCAGTTGGAGTCCCTGAAGCAGCGAGCTTAAATGGTGAAGTGGCAGATCACCAGTTACATGAAGGGAATGGAGTTGCAGAGGACATGTTGGTTGGTGCTACACCAGTCAATGAAGCAGAGATTGAAGGGGTTGTGTTGCCAAAGCGCCAAAAGGTGCATGAACTCCTGCCAACAGAGGAGCCAAGTTCTAAAGGAACACTGGGCATGTCTGCAGAGGTGCATAAGATTATGCCATCAACAAGTTCATCAATGGCAGAGCATGCAATTGAGCCCACTCTTGTGATGATGGAAGTGCATGTTCCACCATCAGCAATGCTTGATGGTGTTCATGCTCAACACTTCTTTGGGACTGGGGTGATAGTGCATCACTCACAGGACTTAGGATTGGTGGCAGTTGACAAGAACACAGTCGCTATTGCAGTCTCAGATGTCATGTTATCCTTTGCTGCATTCCCAATGGAGGTTTCAGCTGAAGTAGTATTTTTGCATCCTGTACACAACTTTGCACTGGTAGCCTACAATCCTGCCACTTTAGGTACAGCAGGGAGTGCAGCAGTTCACGCTGCAGACCTTGTTCCAGATCCTCCAGTTCGAAGGGGTGACTCAGTCTATTTGGTTGGACTGAGCCGCAGCTTGCAAGCAACTTCAAGGAAGTCAATAGTCACAAATCCTGGAGCTGCTCTAAATGTGGGGGCAGCTGACTGCCCACGTTATCGGTCCATGAACATGGAGGTCATTGAACTTGACACTGACTTTGGTCACACATTTTCTGGTGTTCTTGCTGATGACCTGGGAAGGGTGAAAGCCCTCTGGGGAAGCTTTTCAACTCATTTAAAATATGGGGATAGCTCACCAGAAGATCATCAGTTTGTCCGTGGAATACCTGTTTATGCAATTAGTGAGGTGTTGGGAATGATCATCAAAGGCAACACAGGACCTCCCCTGCTTATCAATGGTGTGAAATGGTCAATGCCACTGATGCCGATTCTAGAAGCAGAGCTTTACCCAACCTTGTTATCTAAGGCTCGGAGCTTTGGTCTCAGTGACAGATGGGTAGAGGCCCTAGCAAAGAAGGATCCAGTGAGGCGGCAGGTCCTGCGTGTAAAGGGCTGTTTGGCAGGCTCTCGGGCAGCAAGTACTCTACAGCAAGGTGATATGTTGCTGGCCATCAGTGGGCAACCTATCACATGCTTTCGTGATGTTGAGATTGCTTGCCAGAGTCAGAATTTTACTTCCAGTGTCTCTGACCATACACAAGATGGCAAAACCCCAAATGTTCTTCAAGTCACTGTATTCCGGCAGGGTCATGAGATGGAAGTGGAGGTAGGAATAGACATCCGTGATGGTTTTGGCACCAGAAGAATGGTGAATTGGGCTGGTTGTGTCTTACAGGATCCGCATTCTGCAGTTCGGGCATTGGGATTTCTACCGCAGGAAGGGCATGGGGTATATGTGGCAAGGTGGTGTCATGGCAGCCCAGCTCACAGATACGGGCTATATGCACTTCAGTGGATTGTAGAAGTGAACGGAATGCCAACACCTGACCTTCAGGCGTTTATTGATGTAACCCAGGAGTTAGACCACTGTGCTTTTGTGCGGGTGAAAACAATCCACTTGAATGGAAAGCCTCGGGTTCTAACAGTGAAGCAGGATTTGCATTACTGGCCTACTTGGGAACTTCATCTGGATCCCACAATGGGTGCTTGGCGCCGAAGGGTACTCAAGGCACACAAGAAGTAAAAGCTCTTTTTTTCATGCTTGACATGTTACTGCTGGAACCTTGCTGAGTAGTAGAAACTCTGCTCCAGTGTAGTATGCTTCAGCAATGTTGCATGTGACAAGGGCAAGCTGCATTTGCATGTTGCATGCAACATGTGACAATGGCAAGTGTAGCATGCTTTAGCAATGTTGCATGTGACAATTTCTTCCAGTACTTCCACATTGGAAATTTTCTTCCATTGTGTCACAATGTGTTTTATAATTTCTAATATTGTATTGATGTAAAATGTGCCTGTTCAGCATCTCCTTATTTTAGGGTCCAGCTGCAACACTGCCATATTTCCTCATGACATTCATCAGCAGGTCAGAAGCAACTTTCATGCATTTTCTTATGCTGAAGCAAAAATTCAAGATTCCTACTGCCATGGTGCTAACAAATATTTGATATGCATCTGCTCAAACTATGCACTTATTAGGGTTTGCAGTTTTTGCTGTCACAATGATGAATAATTTGTCGAACATGTTTTGAGGTATGAACTAGAACTAGTGATGGCTGGCTCTTCCTCTTTAAGATAACCTCTGGTCTTTTGTTCTTGACACATAATAGTTTTGGGAGCAGGGCCCTTCTGTCGGTTCTGAAATGCCCTTCATACAGTGGGAGGGTCTACCATACAGTGTGAGTGCATGCTCTCTTTGCAATCATCTTGCCGGCTAATGCCCTAGTTGCGGGGCATTACACCCTAGACCTTGGGCTCCATCCTTCACTTGCAGGGTGTAATGCCCTGCTACTAGGGCATTACCATAGTCTTAAAATGGTTTAGTAGGTTCTCTGAGTATGGGATTGAACTTAGTTCTTCAAATTTTTAAACCTTATAGTTTTACTTTTGACAATTTTCAAAAAATTCAAGAACCTTTAGGCTAGTTGGATAATTGAGTCCAGCTACATTACACACTCCTCAAGATTAGAGATTGTATAGATATGAAATTTTACAATTAACTAAAACAGATAAATCATTTTAAAAATTCAACTTACTTGTCAACTTTTCAAAAAGGTTTGACTTGCTTGCTTAAATAGTAACAATCTAGATTTTTCTTAAGGTTGAAATGTGGGTTCTGGTTCTAATAAAAAGTTAATTTTACAATTTGACTTTTGTGCTAGTTTCACCGAAAGGGTGTCGGTTTAACTCTAGGTAACAACCACCTAAAGTTCAACCCTTGGGTTTAATATTTGAAACTAGGGAACCTGCCACACGTTGCATCAAGTTTACCCTAAAAATAAAAGGAATTGAGGTGGTAGGCTAGTGAGGTGGGAAGGTAGCTTGTGAAAAGAAAGGTGGGTGCAGTTTAAGTTATTGTGGGTAGAATGTTTAGCAGATTGGGAAATAGATTAAGCATTGACCAACACAAAACAAATTAATATTTGTGAGCAACTTGAAACTCTCGTCAATCCACAAGGGTGAAGATCATTGTGCATTACACTCTTTACTCCTCATGCAAATGTTGATGATGCCACTCATAAAAGCTCTCATGAAAGAATTTTAATGACCACAACAACACCATTTAAGTCTCACCATGTTCTCACAACTGAATTAGTGCGACGACTCAATTTGAGATTCAAATGGTAGAGACCCATGTTCCACCAGGTCAATTGTATATTCATAGAATGACCAATACAACAAGAATAACTTCTTGTCTTGTTGCTTATGTAAACAGTGCTGCCCAATCTTTAGTATTCATCAAACGAAGAAGACCAATTGAGGACCAATTGTGGCTCCATGTTTAATTGGACAACTTTACAATCATCACCATCCCCCAAGCCTTCAGAAACTTTTCTAGTTTTCATCAGATAATATGGCCCATTGTGTAGTGCAGTTGAGGAGTATAAGAGAGTATAAGATTATGCTTATAAATTACCTACTTATGTATTGTTAAGCATTTCTTGTGTTAATTTTTTTTTTCTAATAATTTTTTTGAAATTTTAATTAATATGGAAAGATGTGTCATTAGAATCTTGTGTTGATGAGTACAATGGTGACAATAGTTCAAAAAATATACACATTGATTGGTGAGTGGATTACAATTGTTGAAAAAACAATGAATCTTTTTGCTTGTTGCTTCAATTCTTTGTTAAATCATTTTCAAGGAATTTTGCATGTTCATGCAGTCATGTTCTCTTTGTCCCTTTGGTTGGATATAATTCATCCATAATAAATGAATGAAGTCATCCATTCTTCAATTGCATCTGTCTATATGATACATCCATGTTATGATACATATTGTGTATAATATTTATTTTAAGATTGATATATATATCATCCAGAAGAGGTGCATGGTTCTAATCTACTTTGACTTATTGTTATTGCACACTCTATGGAAAAAAGGCATTAAAACTCTGAAGTGAAAAATAAACAAATTCCTCTTTCCTATTTAAGCCAAAAGGAAGTCAAATGAGGGAGATGATGGATAGGTATTACAGTGGTGTATATGAAAAAAAGCATCAAAATTCTTAAAATGATAAACAAAGAAATTATTCTTTC
>Ga0209208_10003667_pt1 | contig 21972 bp, 14 predicted proteins | sample S1TSphfallax_3_FD_187694 | JGI IMG/M metagenome (GOLD analysis project Ga0209208, IMG submission 187694) | Host-associated microbial communities from peat moss isolated from Minnesota, USA - S1T2_Fd - Sphagnum fallax MG (SPAdes) (version 2) | ecosystem: Host-associated > Plants > Peat moss >...
AAGAAGCGAGCAACTGCCGGCTGTTTTTGGTAAATATATTGCTGTCACTCCTGCCTTCGAGCTCTGTCATCATGGTCAGACTTCTGCATCCTGTTTTTGCGCACTAGAGAGAGAGAGAGAGAGAGATTCTGATTTCTTTGTGGATCAGGTTTAAGGTGCTTCTTCATGGCCGGACGCCGCTCTTATCGGAACGAAGTCGAACGGTGTCGCTGGCGAAGCTGAATGCGTTCGGCACTTCACTACTTACTATCTTCGGTTCAAGCTTTTTGAGGTTCTTCCGCAAGCACGTTGGTTGTCACGGGCTCTCAAGCCCATGAACCAATTGCAGGCAGGCTGTTGTTGTTGTTGAGACATGGATGTGGTTTGTTCATGCTTCATGTCAGTATGGCTCGAAATCGCTCAAGCCAGCTGACGCCGAGTCTAAAATAGCTGCAATTTCAAGCTGCTCATTGATCTCCCCTGCACGCGACGCGCTCTTTTCAACCAGTTTGTGCTCAAGTCTTCTTCAAAGAAAACCGTATCTGGAGCTCGAATTGTACAGCATCTGAAACGCAAAACAAAGGCAGGTTGCGACGGGAAGCTAGATTGTTTGTGCTGGGATCCCGATAAGGATGGGAGCGGGAAAGGGAGCAGGTAGAGGAGGCTTAGAAACCGTGAAGAGAGCGTGCAGAACGCTCTTCTTCATGATTCTCATGCTGGCCTCGCTGCTTGTCTCCTCAGTGCCTCTCCTTGTCGCCATCGCAGACATCGCCATCCCTTGCACCGTGTTGTCGACCTTCACTTGCTGCGAGTCTTGCCTTTCCTTCAGAATCGACTGGTCGACCTACAGTTTCCGCTCCTCTCTTGTGGATATCCCTCTCATCTCCGTCATCCGCTCAGTCGCGGCAATCTGTAAGGGTCTTTCTTCTTGTATTCTTCCTCCTCCTCTTCCGCACTCGTGTCTCGACGTTTCTGGTTTTGCCGCTCGTACATGCATGCGTGCAGTGTTTTCTCCTCTTCTGGCCTTGCTTCTTGTGCTTTAGAAGAACTTCTTCTTTGTCTTCTTATATCTCTTGTTCTTGTTCTTGTTCTTTCTTATGCACAGGTGCTTACTTCGTATGCGAGGTACCGAGCCTCTGCCATGGCCCTTACTTAGGTATTACTGTGATCTCCGGGATTGTCACTATGGTGTTCTTGTCAGCCAAAGCTTGCCTCTACAACACCTTTGATTCCAGAAACGGAATTTCGCCTGTTGCAGTGGTGGATGGACAGCACCGTTTGGGCTTGCCCTTTCTATTGATATCCTCTGCCGTCTTTGCTCTGGTCCACATCATGGTGGCCTACAAGTCAAGATGTCAAGCTCGCCGCAAACTTGCTTTCTTCTTGATGGATTCAGAATCGGTGAGTTCATCATCAATTCTCTCTCTGCTTGCTTCCTGTATATGTTCCCAACAAAAATTCTCTGTCAACATGTGAAGCTCATTGCTTGCTTGCTTTGTTCACGATGGATGCAGAATGGGTCATCATCAATTCTCTCTGCTTGATTTCTGTATATGCTCTCAAATTTTTTTCTCTCTTTGGAGATTCATGTGTATACTAAAACAGCAGCATCTGTGTGTTATTTGCAGGTTTCCGTCTCCAAGATGAGTGGAAACCCAAGAAATCCTCGGGCTACTTCCTCTCCTCTCCTCTTCAGGAAGATGGACTTGGATTGCAGTAGCTTGGTAGGAAAACATGATGGTGACAAAGATGTCCCTGCTCACATGCTTGCAGATAAACAGAGCCTCTTTATGGACTGTAAAGGACTTGTTTTGCATTATAAAGTCATTGATGGAGGTCTGTATCGCAATCAAGAGGATGATGATGCTTCTACCGGTGGCACAGGATTTCATTCAGCAATAAACATGAATCCAGTCTTCCAGACAGCACTGGCATGGAACCCTTCTGGTAGAGCCTCCTCACTTCATGCTCCTTTGCTGAGCAATTCTTCACCTCGGTTTGCAATCCCTTCAATTGTCACTGGATGGCCAGCAATTGGGCAGCAGACAGGAGGGCAAAAGCCATCAGTGGTGTTGGAAAGCTTGGAATTTGTATCTGAAGGAGATTCCAAGCTTGTAGAGCTGTATGAAAAGGACACAGGAGTGGTGCTGCTCCATGGATTTGGGGGTGGTGTATTCTCATGGCGACATGTTATGGGCTCCATAGCAATGGAAGTTGGATGCCGTGTGGTTGCATTTGATCGGCCTGGCTGGGGCTTGACATCAAGGCCAAGAAGATCTGAGTGGGAGAAAAAAGGGCTTCCAAATCCATATGATCTTCATGCACAAGTGGATCTGCTCTTTGCATTCTGTCAGGAGTTAGGGTTGAGATCAGTGGTTCTTGTGGGCCATTCAGATGGTGGCTTGCTCGCTCTCATGGCTGCTGCAAGGGCTCTGAAGTCCAAAGACTCTATTCAGGTAAACATCACCTTCGTGAATTCCATCTTTTTGCACTTATATTAGTGACATGAGCTGCTGAAGTCTCCAATCTTCTTGCAGCAGGCATTGATATTGGAATTGCGTGCGTTGGCAAGCAGGTTGAGGTAAAGGGACTGGTATTGGTAGGTGTCAGCTTGTCAAGAGAAGTTGTTCCTCCTCTTGCAAGGGTGCTATTGCATACATCACTTGCTCGACACATGCTCCGGTCGCTGCTTCGGTCAGAGATTGGGCAAGTGACCACACGCCGTGCATGGCATGATGCTTCCAAGCTCACCTCACAGACTCTTGATCTATACAAGGTTTGCATTCTACACTGTGTTTTGCTTCTGGAATCTTGTTGTGCCACTGCACAGGCTGCAATTGCAATCAAGTTGTGATACTGAAGTTGAGGATGGGATTGCAGGGGCCTTTACATGTGGAAGGGTGGGACAAAGCACTGGCAGAGGTTAATAGGGCCTGTATGACTAGTGCAGTCTTGTCCAGTGCTAGTGCAGCAGAGCTGATACGGTCTGTGGCCAACCTACCAGCCCTAATTGTTTCTGGGGTCCACGACAAATTGGTTCCTTTGAAAGCTTCCCAGTCCCTTGCATCTCAACTTCCTCTCTCTGTAAGTCTTTTATCCTGTTGGGTCTTTTTGGTTTTGAACAGCACTAACTTGGAGGTTGATTAGAAGTTTGAGAAATATGCATCTTTGTTGGCAAAACCCTAACTGGGATATTGGCAAAATGCAGAGACTGGCAGCAATTCCTGGGTGTGGACATCTACCACATGAGGAATGCCCAACAGCCTTACTCTCATCTACAATTCCTTTTATTTCGCGGTACCTTCATGAACAAATGATGGATCACCTTGTATAACATGGGTTTTCTCTTGCCCTGATGATTTCAGGGACTGATTGAAAGAAGTTAATACTCTTTCCAGTTTTGAGAGCCACCCCACAATTTTGTAGCAAATTAGTTAGGATTGAAATCAAGTACACAAGTACAGCATGTCATTAATTGAGTTATGAATGAGTCCTCATTGTACCAATCTTGCCAAGTTAGCTTGACCATTCTCTGCCTGAAAGAGTGGTGGCTCTCTGGGGCGAAGGCTGGGTAACCAGCTTGTACTATATCACTGTATTCTATTTCAGTCAATCAGCATGGGCTTGACAGGAGTTCCTCCTGGTCAAAATAATGCTTTTGTGTTTCATAGGCACCTTTGTGTACAATGGTCCATTATTAGTAAAGAGTCATTAAGTGTTTTGCTTCATTGCAATTTGCAGCATTTCATGTTGAGAAGCAACCTACTCTCAATGGTATATCCATATATTATTGCTCCTTTTCAGTTCTAGATTGTTTCTGGTTGTACTGGGCTGACAACAGAGCATGATCTTAGGATCCATGATGCTGCCCATGTCTTATTGTCAAGATTAACAGTGTACAGTCCTCAAATCCTCACATTTGCAGATGCTTGATCTTCTTCTTGGCACTGGTTTGGTTTGACATTTTGTTGTGGAAGTAAATAAAGCACTATTGTTGTGTTTTAACTCTTTAGAAAGTCTCCAACTATATTAGAGTACACACTTCTCTGAAAGTGATTGATCTTCTGATCCCCAGAATTGCTTAAGAATCTGTCATTATTTTGGGTTAACTAACTGCACACTATCATGTATCTTTTTCATGATGCAAATCTTTTCAATCCTGACATTTTTACAGGTCAGAAGATCATGTGGCTTGATTCACCTTTTGAAACTGGCAATTTGAGCTTCAAGCCCCCATATTCTTTTATCTGTTTGGCTTCTTGTGTTGCTTGTGATAAATAGTATTATGGAGGTATCATATGTGGAATTGTTGATTGCTTATCAATCTAGTGGACTTTTGACATAGGAGTGTCAATTTTGCAGCTTTCAACGGCCAAGAAGTGATGACAAGTGTTCACTTGTTCTTTCTGCCTGTGGAATTGATTTTTGTTGTGTGAGAGAAGAGTTGGAATCTGCATTTGAGACGTGGTGAGATTTTGTCAATGATTGTGTTGCTCTGGTGTGTGCTTTCTTCTGTAAAGCAGTGTGGTGCTCTGTGATTTTGTGATTCTGAGGTTTTGCCACTCATCCTGCTGTTTTTATCTGTGTTCTGTGGTTGGGATGAGGGACTTGTTTCTGCTGAAAGAGGCTATGGGGAGAGAGGAGCATTCTTGTAATCTCCTGAGCTTCAGAACTTGCAGACTAGTGCTTCACTTTGTGCCAGAGGGTCTCAAGATTCTCTTGACCTCCAATTTTATCCAGGATCTGTTACAGAAACAACTTAACAACCACAACTGAATTTCTCTTTATACAATTTATATTCAGTGACAGAAGCTTGTGAGATCAAGAGCTGTAGAAGTTTTCAGTTAGTAAACACGAGCATGATGTGTTATCTTCTGGTGGAGTCATCATGAAGGATTGCGAGCTGCAACCAGGGGGCAGGCATGCCTCAATAGAGGAGATAAGTCCATGCTGGGGCGCACCGTGGATGTGCTTACTTCAGGGGCAAATACCAGAATATAGCTGCTGCAATGGTTGACCATGTACCAATCAACAAAACTGCCTTCAAATGTACTTGCCACCTGCAGATCGGTAACTGGCATTGTTGAACAGACAAACCCCTGAGTATTCCTAGTGTACGCTATTCTTTGATGGATGAGATGTTTGCAGGCAAGAGATGGAGTGTGGGATTACTGATTGAGGATTTTGGGCAAGCTGCCAAATGGTTCTTTTCCTGGTTAATGAAACTTAATCTCCCATGGTCCATCAACATATCTGTGCTGCTATTGCTCAACATTTTTGAGGTAAGGTTGGATTTTACTTTGTCTTTCTCAAATTTCTTGTATGATGAAGGCTTAATAGCAGCAGCAAAGACAATTTGGATCTCTGGCAGCTTGCATTATGAAGCACAGCTGGTAGCTTATGAGCTGTGAACAGATGTGAGCAAGATACCACACTGCAGATTACCTACCACAGTTGTGTAGGCAGTTTGTGTAGTAGAATAGGATTTTCAAGATCAATATGGGGAGAGAGAAATCCTACCTGGGAGGATTGTCATACTGTGTTACTCTGCACCGAATGTCTCTTCTTTTCACAACAATCAGGAAGAAGGTTTGGATGCCTGCTTACCAGTATGACTCTGTTCATTTTCTTCTGATCATTCTTGTCTCATTTCCTGTCCACTGGACAATGTCTACATACAAGTAGTGATTGTGATTGTTAGAACACCCAACTTCAAATATGAAGGTTTTGGTTTCAAAGCATCTTGCTACATAATGCATCTTCTTTGTAATGTATTATTGGAATGTGATCTTGTGCTTGCTGTTGTCTATGTGAGCTTTAAGATTCTGGTCTCTGATTTTTCTCTCTTTGCCAAGAATTCACCAAGTTCTAAATCATATTCAAGCTCTGCTGGTTAGAAAACTCTATGTGAAAGTGCACATGCTTTGGGTTGATGCTGATTTCAGTATTGTGTTTTGTGCTGCAGTTGACCACGAGCTCTCTCATGTATTCCACTTCTCAAATAATTTGTTGAGATGCATTCTGAATTCATCTGAAATGTGCTGGAATTACTCTTTTAAGTCATCTACATCAAGTTGATGTTAAGATTTGGAAACTTTGCAAATGAAGGAGCTTGGTTATAAAACCTCAATTTTCCATGCAGGATAAGGCCATCTGGAATTTGGCAATGTGCACAACTTTCCCAAGGGGGGCCAAATAGATTTATCAAGATGCAATTCAGGCTCTGCTTTTTTCTGTCATGATCTACTCCTATGTCTTTACTATGTGGTGTGGCTGTTTCATCTTCTATCATTTGCTGGGACCAGAAGGCAACAAGGTTCTTGTTTTGTGCAATCTTTTAGTGAAACAATCACCTAGAAAACTCGCAAAGAAATCAACCCAGAACTTGGGCCACTGTGACATGAACAGAACCTGATAGCGAGCACACTCAAATACTTTCTTCTGACTATGCTCATTGTGCCAAGAGCGATCTCAGTTTTGTTATAATATGCATGTATGCAGAGAGTAGAGACTATGAAATGATATAATACTTGTTCGGTCCCTCATTTTGAGGAATGTGCACCAGATGTTATTGTGAGTTGTAAGTACATTTTCTGGGAACCTCATGAAACATTTCCTACTTTAACTATTGCTAGATTTTGTGCTGTTCTGCATTTTGAGGAATGTTCACCAGGTGTTCTTTTTTAGAAACCTCATGAAACATTTCTTTTTGAACTGTTGCTGGTTTGTTGCACCTGTTAGAGATTTCCCAATGTACTTGGAGGGCGCTTTAAATCCATAATCTTCCATCCTTTCACACTGGAGGGCATCTTATGTGTTTGAGTGGGCTCTTACATTTTTGTAAAGGCTAACTGATTTTTCTTTGTATGATGAATATGAGATGACATGGTGTTCAGATGGGTGTCACAAGAATTTGGTGCTGTCCTCTGCTGCTCTCTTCTGTGGGTGCCTTCTTATTCTGGTAATGCTCCCATCTGAGGGTTTTACATAAGGATGGGCAGAAACACTATACAATGTACTTTTCATTTGGTTCCGCAATTTGAGGAATCTTCAATAGGTTAATTACATTTTGAGGAATGCTCACGAGTTTTTTGAAAACCTTTTCTTATCTATCTCAGCTACAAAATCTATTTACCAAACAGGACCTGAGTCTCTTCATCAGGTCTCATGATCTGGAGGTCTACCTATTTTGTATCCTTCATTGGTGACTCAATGACAGTAGAGCAGCACTGGGGCTTTCTCTTCACCCATCTCAACAGGTTTCAATATTGTTGATGTGCTTTCTCAAAATCAAGCACAACTATTTTTCTGTATCAATTTGTCCAAAATTTTTGCTGCAGAGTGTGTGTTGGTGTCCCATTTACTGTGTCCCCAGTTCTGATTTCCACACCACATCTTTCAAGCCCTTGGATAAATCCTTGTAGAACTGCAAACATGCAAACATTACCGTAACCCACGATCAATGCTATGAGAAAAAACCCCTTTGAAACTTCACATAAATGAAAAGCAACTGAAAGCATACACCACCAGTTCAACAGAGTTGACACACCAGAGTAGAGTTTTCATACAGCAATGTTTTGCTCATGAAAAATTGACATGAAAAATATGGTCACAGTACAGATGACAATACAACAACCATTAGAAGAAATGAATTTGTGAAAAAAGTTCACACATTTCAAGGACACAACTTTTTTCTTGCACCTGAAACCCACTTAGTAATGATCAAGTCTTTTGATCTAAGAGTGCCACATTCAAGCATAAAAACAACAGTCCAAAACAGGTATCACAATTTTGGTATATTAAGTTCACTTAAGTACAAAGAGAACTCACACTATGGTACTCCAGAGTGTCTCCATTTGCTTTGCTTAATTCAACCATGAAAAGAGAGGGCGCAACCTCAAACACCTGCAATCCCATGTCATAGTCTTAGAACCAAAACATTTGTGCACTTTGGGACAAAACTCTCAACTCAGAGATTAATTAACATAGACTAATGGTAGCAGAGTTGTTGTTTTTTTGGGGCAAATTTTCACCACTTCACAATGCAAAAAATCCATTGCAGCTCATACAAAGGATTTCTCATGAAAAAAAAGTGCCAAAGTTGCCCTATTTTCAAGGATATTTTTTTCTGAAATCACCATATTTTGACAAAAGGTTCCAGCATGTTGCCAAAATATATTAGGATTCTTAAAACAATTCTTACTTACACTTTGAACTGTAGCCATCACACCATTTAACCGACATACCAGACACTGTTTTCCAGGTGAGGGTCATGAAGCAAGGCTGAAGTTTTACCCACCTGGGTAGCCACTGAAAGATGCCCCTTTCGGCCATGTTTATCTCCTCTCATTTTCATCTTGAAATCCCGTGTTTGGACATCAAACCCAAGTGGCTTGGCAACCTCTTCAATACTTGCAATGATTTCATTCGCAGGTTTTGTGCTTGTGAACCTTGTCTCACCTTTTCTTGGATCCTGCAGTGTCACCATGTACACACAAGAATTAGAGCTCAATCGTCCCTCATCTTTCCTCTTGCTTCTTTAGTGTTTTAGCCTTCAATGAAGAGTTTCATCTGGCTGCGTAGATTATCAAGTTAAGAAGTATCTGTGACACAAAGAGAACAAAATCTTAAGAGACCCAAATTCTGCAATTTTTTGTTGCTTTCAATGAATGCAAGCTTACAAGTGTGATCAATTTTACCTCGGGTGTGTCAAACAAGCCGGAGAGGTTCAGCACATTAGAGAGACTGATGAGCTGAAATGCATTCATGATAGTAGGCTTCTTCTCATTCTTCTCCATTACCATGTGCTCCTGTTTAATTGTAAGACAATAACATGAAAACTGTAAGTCTCTTCACCACAGTCCACTTCTACTGAAACTCCAAAGGATGGAAAGAATTCTGTGTTTCAAGAATTTAGTGCCAAAAAAACAAGACTTGAATTAATCTGTTTTTATTTTTATTCTTATTTTCACTCAATTTCATGTTAGGTTGTACTTCATCCAAAATTCTGTGTGTACAAGGCATTATACCGCTACTGCTGGAGATGCTTGTATTGTTGATTTGCTGAAAACAGACTCAACATCATCGAGACTGATATCATCCTTCTGTTCAAATTTGGCTGGTGTGTAGCCTTTCTTGAACCATTCCGTCTTGTAAATTTGTGCTGCGGTTATCCGCTGCCCATGACACCATGATAAATCAACTTAGTTTAGGCACATTGAAGTTTTTTGGCACATTTTGTAGAGAACACACACACACACACACAAGTCACAACACAACACAACACAACAAACCCATATTGAGCTTCACTCATAATTTCCAATGCAGCAGAAATATTACTGAAAAACATAGGATTTGAACAACATCCAACACTTACAGTTTTGGGGTTAGGATCCAGTATCTGTGCGATAAATCTCCGGGCAGCTGGTGAAAACCAGGGTGGGCAAGTGAATTCAGCTTTGTGTATCTGCACCAGATTCTCAGGTATGAGTTGGAAGGGGAAACTATCAATCTCTACAACAAAACATGCAAATTGTGTGTGGAGCTTCTTCTTCTTTACCCCTTAAGAGTTTCCTTATTCACTTGGTCTCAGAGTTAGAGATTTTCAAATAGACCCAAAAGAGCCAATCAACTGGTTGCCTTGATCTCTAGCATTTAGCCCCTGATCAACACAACATGGATTTTACCCCAACAAATCCAAAACAAGAATTAATGGAAAAAAATACCTTTTACTCTATTAAAAAAAAAACATACCTTCTTGTATAAGGTCATGAGACTGGGTTCGTCAAAAGGCAAATAGCCAGCCATCAGCACGAACAGGATGACACCACATGACCACAAGTCAGCTTTTGCGCCATCATAACCTTTATCATCTATCACCTGTGATGGCATAAGAATTGCATCAGCAACTAATGTACAGTAAGTTAAAAAGATTAAAACTGAGTATTATAACATTGAAATCAATTTCCCCAAAAGCTTGTAATGCCACATTGCTTTTGCTTGCCACATGCGTAAACACTTTTGCCAACCACAAGTTCTAATGTCACACTTCTTTTGCTTGTCACAACATGTGATTTTTCTCATTTTCTTTTCTATTAATATTTCTTTTTGATGTTGGGTGCGTTGAACTTAGAGGAGCTTCAATCATGCACTGTTTTTAAAAGTCTATTTAGCCAATGATATGATGCAAACTTCTATTTGGGGAAGTGTTCAACATCACCATTTTTTTGTTGTTGGTGATGGGTCAATCAAAGTGGCTCATTGCAATAATAATTAAAACTTGAACTTTCAGATGTACCCTCAAAACTAATTAATAGACCGTATTCACTGTCTCATGTTATAGTAAAGGGGCTTTAGAAAAGGTTGTGGCTAGAACTCCATGTCACTTTTGATCAAGAAAGCACAGCAGAATAAAGACTGAAAAACTGACATAATTCTTTTTTGTAAGAAACAAAAAAAAAAAAGCCATGGAAGAAATGAAGGTAAAATAATAGGGTCAAGAATATCAACCTCCGGTGCAACATAATTCGGAGTTCCACATGTTGTATGAAGTAGGCCATCTGACTGCATAAAGAATCAAATAACAAAAAAAAATCAATCACCATCCACCGAATTTTTAGGATGGCTTCTTCCCTACATCCTTCAGTTACAGTTCAAATTTTTGGGCAGTTCCACGTGAGGAATGTATTGAAAGGTGAATTTGCATACTCTATAATTTCATGGGTTGCCCTCACAGAAAAGGCTCTACACTTGTTAATTCACAAGCCTTCAAAACAGGAAGAATTAAACTCATGGGTGGTCTTCATAAACAGGATTTATACACAAAAAACTTCAAAAAAGGAAATCTGTGGTATTAACTTTCACTCGTTGCAGAGATGCTAATGAATCCATGGGAGAAAGAGAGAGCCATACTCTAAATTGCTGGGGTAATGCACTCAGACCAAAGTCGGATATCTTGAGATTTCCAGCAGCATCCAAGAGCAGATTCTCAGGCTATCCAAACCCCATAAAAAAAAACCAAGCAACACTATTAACAAGCATAGTATGAAGAACTATCACCTAAAAACCGGTTTTCGAGTTTTGAGTTCTGCTTCACAGTTAGCACACCTGTGAATTCCTCCACAAGACTTTTAAAAAAAATTCCAAATATGATATGAACTATTTTTCTTTTTCACAAAACTCCTTTGCATGAGTAGCGCTGAATATTTCTTAATTGTCAAGTGGTGAAATTTTTTCCAAAAGAAATGGCTGCTTGATACTGAATGCAACAAAAGAAAATTATGATAAATGATTCATACCCACCTTGAGATCTCTGTGATACACTCCCCGACTATGGCAGTAGTCGACTGCATCAATGAGCTGCTGGAAATACTTCCTAGATTGATCCTCTCTCAATCGGCCTTGGTTTAGCTGAAGGGATCCACCCAGCCCCACAAAAGAAAAAAAATTAGGAAAACTTCAGACCACCAGCAGCCTAGTAGTTCTCAAATCTAAAAAGAGTGAATTCTATGTACACATTTTGTTTGTGGAATAGTCTGTCTTTTCTTAAAACAAAAGAACATGACATTCTTGTGAGGGGGGTTCTTGGTGAGTCTTACAATTTTGTTGAAAAGCTCACCACCAGTGACATACTCCAACACTAAATAAATCTTTGTCTTGCTTGCTAATACCTGCAAATTTGCACATGTGTTGATGATTGATTACCATTGTCAAATTCAATTCCATAAACCACAAAGACAAAAATTCCATCAAATGCAATTTTTTTGAAAAGAAGTACACTTTTCTTCTAATCTACCCATGATGATTCATATCCTCTTTTTCAAGAGAGCAATTTTCATTGAAATGGGCACTGGCTTACCTCGAAGATCTGCACAATGTTAGGATGCTTCACAAGCTTCATGGTGGAGATTTCTCGCTTGATCTGCAAGTAATAAAATCAACAAAGAGAAAAACAATCAAATCCCGGAGCAGCAACAATACTTGTAATTCTACCAGAATTATTATTATACAAACCACCCAGTACAAAATCTGTGCAGATACAAACAATTTGCACTATGGGAACTGAGAAATCTGCAACCAGAATAGTATGGGGGCAAAAAGTTCAGAAGCATTTTGCTGAAATTTTTGCTGCTAAAAATTGGAGTTTCATTATTTTCAAGCCACTAACTAGGAAAATTGACAAACTTTGGGATGCAACATTAAATTTTCTTCATGAAGGAATTGCAATCTCTTGCAACCCAAGTTGAATCCCATGAAAATTCATGAAGTTCCAATTAATTCTTTGTGAAAATTTCATTTGTTGCAAGAAAATTTAGAAGACAAAGAAGAAGAAAACTTTGACATTGGAAAGAACAAGTTTGCACTCTGAAAGTGTCAAATTTTGTGTAATCTGATTCTCTTCATGAAAAACCATGTTTTGCAAGAAAATTATTATAATTTCTTGATGATTTCTTGCAAGAATGTCTTTGTCTTTTTGTACCTTCACGAAGGACGAAGAAGGAAGAACAAGAAGACAACAACGAGATGTTGATGAAGTAGTTCATGAAGAAGCTGAGGCGGAGCTAAGATATTTTGTACCTGTTGGATCATCTTGTGTTTGAGGATTTTGTCTTTGTCGATGATCTTGATGGCAAAGCTTGCACCAGTGTCCACATGTCTGCCATACTTCACCTTAGCAAATGTCCCCTCCCCCAATGTCTTTCCTATTTCGTAATTCCCGATCCGCGTCCGTTGCTGTAGTTGTTGTTGTTGTTGTTGCTGTTGTTGTGCAGCGGCACTCATCTTCATGCTTGCAGCTTGCACTAATTGCAGCAGATCTAGATTGCCTGCAACAGCAGCAGCAGCTCTAGTTGTTCCTGGTCCCAAGTTCTCCTCCTCTTGCCCCTCCTGCTCCTCCTGCTCCTCCTCCTCTGTTTTTGTTCGTAGTAATTAGGATTTTCTTGCTGCTGGAACATTCATAAGCGATGATGATTAGCTTTCCTCCTCTGCAAGTCTAGGACGAGAACTACTACTACTACTACAGCTCCTGCAATCTGCACCAGATTATTGTTTTGTTTCATGGTCGAGTACACATAACGTCGGCCATGACCTGCAGCTCATGCATGATGATCACGTGCTGCATGCAGTAGAGCAGCTGCTTTCAAGACACTAGAATGTTTTTTCCCTCGCAAGAATCTTAGTAACTACAATTATTAATCTCCGGCAGCCGGATACTTTTCTGCATGAATTATTGTTACGAGCATCTCGAGCTGGAGAGTTGCAGTGCAAGAAGCAACTTCGTGTCGTGAACCAATGCAGTAGATATATACTAGTGACTAGATTACAAAGAACAGCAGTGATTGTCTCCACCGCGACTAGCTAGCTGCATCATAGCAATTATCCGGCGAAAATTCTCAATCCGAGCATAAAAATTCAAGCTTCATTCTCAGAAAAAAGCTGCATGGAGCAGTCGAGTTCATGGATCTAAAGCTACCTGCTGCACTCACCGGGTTAATCTAGAACGCGGCTTGTAGGACCACCGCAACGCTCATACCGTCGGGACCGGCATCACAACGTCGCCGCTGCTGCTGCATCGTCCTCCATGAAATCCCACAATATTCATGCAGCTCATTTCCGCTTGAATCCTCATAGACTCCGTCTCCCCCCGGACGCGGCTTGATCCACCAGAAGCGGCTTCGGGAATATTGTCACGCCTGCGGCCGCAGCTTGTTGTATTGTAGCTACAATAAGATATGTGTTTCCGAGGATGAATTGCCAACCTTCTCGGGTGCTAAAGATCAAGATCTTTCGATCATCCGCTTCCCGCCAGCAGCTAGAGGCAAAAGAAACAACCAAAAGCTCATTCAAAGCTCGCCCCGAGATTACTGTGGAAGTTCTCAAGAGACCTGACCTTAGCAGCGAACTCTGACTCAGAAAACTGCCTCTTTCCGATCACAACCACAAGAAGAATGTTGCAAATCACAAGCTCAGTACTTGCTGGGTCCTGCAGTACTTCACAAATCTCGTCGGCTCAGCAAAAAAAACCACACACAAAAGCTCGTCTCTATATTATTTCAGCGAACTGGCTGCTGTGAGGACTGCAGCTGTGGACTAGCTAGCACCAATTGAGGAAATAAAACCCGAACAAGATTTCAGAAACAAAGCTCTCGGAAACGGAATCGCTAATCTCTACGCCTGAAGATTCATAAAAACAATAAGAAAAAGAAGCTGAAATCTTGGAAAACTTCTTCTTCTTCTTCGCTGGAAAGTAGAGAAAAAAAAATGAAAATCCGAGATGGGGAAAGAGAAACTCGGAGTTTAAATACACGAGTGATTTCTCTCGGACAAAACCACGGGAAAATCGACGCGACAAAAGCTCGAGGAGCAGCAGCAGCTGGCTCAGATCACAGCTCCCTCGCTCTCCGCGAAGAACGCCGGAGAATTACCCGCCCCCGGGACCGGGCCGGCGACCTGACGGGCCCGGCGGCGCTGTCCCCGACCCTCGTACACGCGTCACCGGCGGCGTCCGAACCTCCTTCTTCCGAACCAGATTGCCGAGCCTCTTTAGGTTGGAGACCTAGGGCTTTTCCCTCCTTTAAAAAAATAAAAGCTGCCCGTTTGATGCTTTTGGATATTGCTTATTTCTGGGTCATTCTTTTTTCTTTTCTTTTTCTTTTTTTGGGGTACTTTGGAGGGGGCGAAAGGGATTTTTTTTTTGGGTTAGGTAAGGGTGGTTTAAGGGGTAGAGTTTATTTTTTTTAAATTTAATTTTTTAAAAAATTTCTGGGATTTTTTTCCTCGTAGTTCTTTTTTCCCTTCATGGGCCAAAGTTCTGTGCAAATGATCTGAAATTTTCCTTGTCATTAGAAATAAAGATGAGGGATAGATTTTAAAAATAAATTAAAAATGAACAAGAGGTTTTGACAAACCTTCCTTGCAATTTAAGGACTTGTGATGTTATATTTATAAATTTCCAACTTTGATGGTTTCCTAATCAAGATTTTTTTTTTTCCTAATCAAGCTAAAAATTGCAGAACGAAGTTGCAAATTTTCTAATTTTTAAAATATTCAATTAAATCAAATTATGAAGTGAAATCAAAGTGCTAAAATCCATTCTAAAATAAAAACATAGTGCTAAATGTTTTTCCACAAATTATGAGATTATTATATCATACTAACCTTGGGCACCACAAATGGTTTTTTTTTCCCCCCAAATTTTGTCATGTGGCCACAATTGGCAATCATCCACAAGAGGAAATAGCCAAATTCGGCTACAGATCAGACAGGACAGTATAATTTTTCTCAAAACCCTGTTATGTTATGGCAATGTCCAAGAATCTACTATTTAAAATATGGCGAGGAAAATTTCTTTTTCCAGTGTTGCACTGGTATGACCCTTTTCACATATTAGCCGGATATTGGTAATGAGTACTTTCATACCCGCCTGGTACTGGGTACCATATACCTAGGTTGTGCCCTATATACCAGTACAACACTGGTTTAGGCTAAACCCTAAACCCTAAACCCTAAACCCTAGAAATATGGCTACCTGATATTGAGGATTTTTTCCAAAAAATTCCTTTGTACCCTCTTGCCATGGACCCTTTTTTTCTTTTTTCTTTTTTTTTTTTTTTGGTGTGGGGTCGCTGCATTTCGAAATTTTGCCCCCCCAAAAAAATAGAACTGTGATGGCGGCCCTCAAATGCCATGAAATGCCCCCACATGAGGCTTGCTTATACGACGGGCGGGCGGCAGCCCCGCCCGCCCACCTGTATAAAAGGAAATTTCTAGTACTTCGGTTTTGAACTTGCCATATTCGTATTCCCGGATGTGGCAAAAAATTAGGCATAATTTTTTAATGGCTAATTTTTTTTTTAAAAGTACGGTACCAAGGTCCAAAAATCAATTAGAAGTGGGGTCCAATTTGAAGCAACGTGGACCCTTGCATGGCTTTGCCCAATAGAAAAGCCAAATGAAATCCAAATGCCAATAGCCAAATATCCAAAACCCAATAGCCACCAAATGCTCCACCTCCTACCATTTCAAGTTGTCACAATTGGGTCCACAATGAAATTTTTTTTTGGGGGCCTTTTGGGTCTTTCCTAGTCCAAGTCTAAATTACACCCGGTAAGAAAAAAAAAAAGGCCCTAAATAATATTCCATGCACAAAAATGGCCCCATTTGAGAAATTTCATGGGTGTTCTTGCTCTACCTAGTGTCTAAAGTGGCCCTAAATTTAGCCGCCCACCAAGCTTTTTGTGGAGTACAATCATTTGGGGTTTAACTAGGGGCCCTACAAGTGGTTGTTTTTTTCTTCTTCTTCTTCTTCTTCTTTATTATGTCATTTCCAAAATACTCAAACAAACATGTGCATTCAAGGGTACAATTTTTCAAAAGGCAATGCACACCAAACACATATGGATCAAAAAATAATACCACATACAATGCACCACATTTTAATTCAAGCCTCCAACGAGTCTTCGGGAGTCAAGCAAGAGCTCCATTCATGACATCAACAAAGGTGATCGATAAAACCGTTGTACGAACTTCAAAGTCATGATATGTGCAATCCTTCTCCTCCACGGTTATGTTGAGTCTCCACCCACGGTTAATTTTTGCACCCTTCATTTCCCCTTGAATGGCAAATTCATGTGAAATAAAATGGGTTTTAAAATTTTAAAAAAATTAATTCCATAGTAGTACCTCTACCATTTCATGACAATTTTTTATATATTTTTTCCGTTTTTCACTTTGACACTACAAATAAAATTTTCTGAAAATTCCTACGCAATTCGGGTGAGAAAAAAAAAATGCCAAGTAATTTTGCACTACTTAGATACACCGTTGCACCACCAAGCTTTAGGGCAGGAGGGAGTCAAAAAACAATTAATATAAAAATCTAAACAATTTCTAAACCTTTTGGCATTGAAACTAGCTGATTTTCTGCGGCAAAAAGAAATAAAAAATATTGAAAATAATTGAATTACTCTTGGAATGGTAAAAGGCACTACTACAATATGTAATTTTAAATGGTGATTTTTAGGCTTCTATCCGACAAGGAAGAGCCTACACAAGCATTACCTTTCATATCCGTGAAGTATTTTTTCATAGCCAATCAATTGCTCCATTTGCTTCATCTTAGCGAATAAGATAATATTGTTATTCGACTCAAGTGGTTGCACATTGTCGAGATTTATGGGTTCCCTTCTATGTCATGGTTGTACGGAAGATAGGTTCTAGCAAGTTGCCAAAATATAGTAGGATTCTTAAAATTATATATATTTTTTCTCTAACCTATAGCCAAATTTGGCTAATTTCTCTTGTGGATCATCTCTGATGTGGTTACATCACCAAATTTAGCCAAAATAAGCCTAGATTATTGTCTTCTCTTTGAGGCTACCTATATAGGTTACAAGAGAAAGACTTTGGGCAAAACATATTGTGAATAAATTTGTGCTACTATTGGGTTGGAACCTATTGGGAACTTGGGGAACTAATTGAGAACATAATTACCCAAAGTGTTACCATGTCCTCAACTGATTTTCCCTTCCAACACCTGATTTTTTGGAATTTATTTGAATTTTCAGCTGCAGAAATCACTTAAAAATCAAATATCTACCATATTCTGAATCCAAATCTTACCAAATAAATTCCATTAAATCCTCTTATCAAGATCTTTCCAACAACACCAAAGTCACATTCCAATTCCTTCGAAATTTTCAGCTACAAGTTAATTTAATTTTAATTTTCAGTGAAAAAATCATTCAATATTCAATACCTTTTGCACTGCAAGTCCAAACGTCATGGAACCCAGCCCATGCACCCCTCGTCGTCATCATCGAGAGCTTTCCAAAGACACCAAGAACATGATTGGAAGCATCCACGCTCAGTGGATCTCGTAACTACAAAACAAAACAAAACAAAACAAACTACCTTTTCTTCATAGATAAATAGTTAGGTCATTGCTGATAAGATGATGTGTGCTTGTTTGCATTGCATAGGGGAAAATCCATGACAATTTCATTGCATTTATCGGTTGCCATCTAAGAAGCACCTCTTAAGTAACAAACAACTTCACTATGCAAAGTTGGCTTCTCGATTTCATTGCTTATATGATGTTTAGGGCTTGCAAAGTTGGCCTCTCAATTTCATTGCTTATATGATGTTGAGTGCTTGCAAATTTGGCCTCTCAATTTCATTGCTTATATTACGTTTAGCCCTTGCAAAGTTGGCCAATGGGTTTCATTTTCTATTGCCATATAGTATTTAATGTAGGGTAAAACCCCAAGCTGAGGGCATTGTCAAAAGAGGAGGCCTAAGATGATGGGAGTATAGTCAAGTATGGCCTTGCATTTTGAGAATGTCCTTCACCCATGGATTTACCCATTGTAAAAGATGAGGCAACAAAGGGTTATTGTAAACCTAGACATATACACATATCACAAGGGCATAGGAAGGGGATGGGTTTTATACCTACGAGTAGAAGTAGGTATAAGATCCGTCCAACTCTTAAGGAGTATGCATAATAAGGAGTAGGTTCTTGTGTAGGTGGGATTTTCAAGAGTATTAGATGCCCTCCAAATACATGCCAAGAGGCATGCTTTACACAACACAAGGAGGAAAGATGGCATGTGGGTTTCATTCCCCAAGGGATTTGGGAAGTTGAGCACAAAGCTAAACTTGGCTTTTAGAACTTCTTAATTTGTTTCTTCAAGTACAATTTCTGGATTTTCTTTGGTACTGTGCTCTAAAATAGTTCATTCCCATGAGCCCAATTTTTGGTCCTGATTCCACATCCCTTATCCAAGTTAGGGTTAACCCCATGTAGCTTTTGAGAGGGGAGGACTCTATAAACAACAATTATCTGTATGGAGTACCTAGGCTGGTTAGGCTCTAATTAATTGAATTTTTTGAAATTTCTAAAAATTTGAAAAAATGTGTGCTTGCCATGCCAAAAAAATTGAATGAAGTTCTCAAGCACAATAACTTCATTATTTTAGTATAATATTAAATTGTAATAATTGTTAATTAAGGTTCTTTTTTATTATACTTGGCCAAGTAGGCTATTAATCAATTATCAAAAAATCAAAAAACTAGTTAATAAGTTATTAATAACCATTGATAACCTTATTTATAACTTGATCTTTTTTCAATAACTAATCGACATTGGTAATAACATTAAAGTTCAAAAAATCAAGTTACGAAATTCCATATTTCTGAAACTATTCCACTAAAATGGGAAGATTTTGCAAAGTCCATTTGGATACTTAAATTGATGTTTTTAAAAGCCAAAAATTTAGTGAAAATGTTTTAAAAGGTTGAGAGTGAGATCAATTTCACTTGGATGTGAAAAGAGATGTTAATTTTAACATATCATTTAAATGGTTTTTTATTTTAAAACCAATTCATTGAACAAATGTATTAGATATGGATTCTCATAATGAACTTGTTTTTTGAATCATTTTTTTTGTCCACTCTTGCACATGTTTCTATTCACATGATACTATGTGAATTGACCAATGCGACTATTGCATCTTGCATACCTCAACCTTGAACACTAGAAGAAGGCATATCCATTGCCATGGTGAACCCTAAACCCACCAACCGGTGCACAATGTAATGTGAATGGTGTGTGGATGAATAATAAACACTTTTTCATTGCATTCATGTTCAATAACTAACCACAATGGTTAATTATCTAGTTACGAACCATTCACATGTATTTACGTACTTAAGCCCACTTGAGATGGGGTCTAGGGTCCTAATTAGATAGGATTGCTCTATTTCATTGGACTTTGAACCTTGGACCCTCATCCATTTGGTGGTCGATTAAGTTCTATAGTGCCTTACCTACTTAATAAACCACCTACATTCGCAACCTATGGTTAAATATTTAAGGTGCTTCAATAATATTTACTCATTTGTATAGGTGGGTAGAAGGTTGTGTGAGGTAGAAATAAGAGGATTTCTTTATAGGTTGCCAAGGTTCATCCACAACTAACTACTTTCCAATGGATGGTGCAAAGGTCGGTGCTCATTGATTGGGGGGAGGGGCCACATAACCCATTCATCCATTGCGCCTTTGCATAACTCAACAATGAACACGAGGGAGCATATCGATCCCGAGGATGTGTAGAGTCCGAATTATGATCCAAAAATGCTTTGCTTTTTGTGATACGAAGCATCATCCCTTGAAACCTTTTCGAGAAGCATCATCCCTTGAAGCCTTCAAGCACGTTGCATTGAAATGAAAGCTGAGGACTTTCTTACTTTAATGTGATGATGCACTTTGATATTATTTTTTGCTTGGTTGAGGGACAAAAGCAACTCTTGAATCATCTTCTTTTTCCTTATACCAACCGTTCCAAACCCTAAAGAGTAAATAAAGTCATGTGTCTCACTCCCGGAGGACTTACCGGTCGGAAAAGCCAAGCCAAGCAAACCGGTTACAATCTTGTAGCCCACTTTGCTTTCAATGGGCGGCACGAGGCCGCCACCGGACAAGGACTTTAGTGTTCCGACGTAGGCACACACCCCTGAATGAATCAAGTTCATCTTACGTTTACGGGGACACATTTTGAAGTATGAAAAACAAAAAAAATTGGCGGCCTCCCCCGAGTGAGGAAATAAGAGGTAGAATTGTGTCCTCTATGGCATGTTTTCCCTCTAAGACATGTGGTCGGCCACTTTAGGTGGTGAAGTAGCACGGGTGTGTCGTAACTTGATCGGGTCAAAAAGGAAATGACGGAATTGGTGGCCACCTGAAAAACATGTAAAATCCATATGGTAGCCGACTAATGGGTGGGTGACGTATCAACTTTTGAATGATACGGTGGTCCTCGTATTGGGTCCAAAATTGATTCTCGGCCGCCCCAATGACCCAAGTATATAGTATATACTACCTTTAGAACCTTGGCATCTTTGGCACATGTCCGCTTGAATATTCAAAAAAAATCTTGATTTTCCGAAAAAGTACATTTTAGAAATTTTCGAAAGGAATATATATATAATTTGTGCCGAAGTGGCCAAGGTACCATGGTATATAGTATATACCGGTGTTGGTTGACTATGAGACGGGAAGTGCCCCCCTCCCCCCCCCCTCCTCCACTCTCCAATGGAGTTACCTTGCGATTTATAATCACAAAATTCATTTTGAGAAAAATGGAGTATTTCTCACCAGAAATTTGAGGCAATATTGCCAATTGGTGATGAAAGATTTTTCATTTTCCTTCACAAAAAAAAATTAAAAAAAAAAATCTTTGAGATTTTATTTTATTTTATTTTTTGGTGTTTCTAAAATGAATATAATTTGTGCGGATGCCTCGAAGGCATACAATATTTTGACACCCCTATTGCGCATCTAGAGATGAGGTGTGTCGGATAACAAATGCCCAAAAATGATGAGTGTGTTATGGAATAGAGAGACCAGCTATTTACGACAAAGTGACCTAAGAAATCTAAACATGATTCAACAACGACCGAGTTAACACATATAAAACTTATCCATTGCACAACCCCAAGGGTGTCAATGTGAGTTAGAGCGCAAGTTGTTTGGAGGTCGATCAATTCTCACTCAATCATTCATGGAGGTTTCAAATGAAATGAAGCCCCGGTTTGATTCTTTGATGGGTGGTCGTCTCAAGCTTGCTTGTTCATGTTGCTAGGGTTTAGTTGATTCTTTGGCTACTTTCGCCCCCAACTTGGAAGAAAGTTTTCAAGATGGTGGTGAGTAGAGAATGACAACAAACACGACTTTCCCAAAACATCTCTTCTAAAATTTTGTGATTCAATATTCCATGGAATATCAAATCTCCTCCCCCCACTCACTTTTGTGACTCAGCCAAAAAAAAAAGTATTGTAAAAGAATTGGAAGTCGCCACAAAGCTCAAGAAATTCATTTAAAATATTTGTTCTCCGCCAATGCTTTTGTGATTCACCCAAACATTTTTTTTTGAAGGAATGAGAACTCACCACAAAGCTCTAGAAATTCATTTAAAATATTCTTCACTTCTTATC
>Ga0209208_10003668_pt1 | contig 21970 bp, 17 predicted proteins | sample S1TSphfallax_3_FD_187694 | JGI IMG/M metagenome (GOLD analysis project Ga0209208, IMG submission 187694) | Host-associated microbial communities from peat moss isolated from Minnesota, USA - S1T2_Fd - Sphagnum fallax MG (SPAdes) (version 2) | ecosystem: Host-associated > Plants > Peat moss >...
TGGCATGATGCCAATTGGAAGAAGGGATGGAAAGCAAAAACATTTATTGCAAGAGGCGTTGCCAATTTTTGCTCAAGAAGGGGTCTTACATGATTTGATTGTTTGGAAGACAAAAATATATCAACATTGTGAAGACAACATCAACAAGATGGGTAGAAAGGGTAAGCTTTCTATTATTTTATTTCTACCTATCATGAATTTGTTGTTGAATGTGCTACAAAAAATGAGTAGTAGGATTTACTAACTGCAAAAAAAGAATTGCATTAAAGACCTTGGGGTTTTGCAGTTTGTTGTTTTTCTTTTGAAATTTAAGTCTGTTGTGTTGAGTACATACAATTGGGAAAGTAATAGTGGACATCATTTCCTATCCACCTTGTTTTGCAAAAGATAACAATTTTTTTTAAAATGATTGACAAGATATTGTAGGTATTGGGAGGTCCAAATGGCAAAAGTAGGATTTACAAATCAATAATGCAACAAAGTCGAAATCATTATGTTGCACTATACCTTGGGGAAGTGTATGAGACACTTGCATTGGAAACACATTTTGATGTCAAATGCCCTAATTTCCCCATTGAAAATTGGCCTTCCTTTCAATGCAAGTTATGCAAGACTTGTTACAAAGACAAGAATACCCTAAGCTACCATAGAATGATGATGCAATGCCCAAAATACAAGGGCAAGGAGTTGCTGAAAATGTACTTGACTTGGACCAAGTATGAAGTGAAAGAATTGACAAGGCTAGGGGAGAAACATGGCAAGACCCTACCAAACAAAAGTAGGTGCCCAAATAATGATGCAACAAAACATCCCAATAAAAAGGTTGCATCAACAAGTTTAAAATCTCGAGATAAAACACTACCACCTCCAAGGCCCATATATAAAAAAAACAAGGTGGTTGTTGAATTAAATAATGATGGAGACTTTTTTTCAATTCCTTGCCAAGGTACATATGATTCCAAACTTAGCATTCCTTTTTTAAATCTCTAGTTCATATAAGAACTTAGCTTGTTGCATTTTTATTTTCCAATTTTAATTTATAAACACTTTGTTTTTTAGGTTCATTTTACAAATGAAGATTTCCAATTCCAGTTGTTAATTAACTAATTATATATTTCCCACTATTATTTGTAGATCTTCATAATGCCCATGTAAACAATTGATACCACACTTTTAGATTCCCAAATTTTCATTCACTTTTTAATGGGATACCTACAGGTGTTGCCAAATCATTATAGACTACCAAAACCATTTTCCAAGCAAAGATACCTATAGTGGAGAATTTTGCAATTATAAAACCAATATGTTATACAAGGAAAAATAAACTAGATGCAAATTTGTTTTTGTGAAGTGACATATTTAATTCTTTCTATGAAGGGAATTAAAGGCCTAAATTCATTTGAAAGCATTAAGCGATTCAACCTATGTATTGGAAAATCTATTGTTTGTTTTGGATGGGCAAACATTACCACAAAATGGTTTAACACATATAAGCAAAGTTGACATTGAAACAAAAAAAGGAAAACAATTGAAACATTCACAATCGAAAGTATTTGTGATTTAACCTTTCCTCTCATGGAAGTACAAATGAATGAGCTTACATTTTATTGTTAGAGATGAATAAAGTTATGGCCTCGACAATGTTTGAAGACCCTAAAAAAACCCTAACTCTTTTTATGAAGATGGAAACTAAAGGTACCTTAAGAAACACATTTGTGTCCACATTTGGAGAATGGTACCTTTTTCCACCAATGAATTTACTTCTTCCTGCTCACTATCATTATTATGCACGCTAAGTTCAAATGTCTCACAATCACTCATTTGTAACATGGGTTCCTATTATTTATATTCAATGTTTTGTAACCTTATTTCTTATTACTTGTACAACCACTATTCTCCAACTTAGGTTCTTATTAATCATAGTCAATGTTTTGCAATTCAGGTTGTTGTTACTGCAAGTCATTGTTCTCCAACCTAGGTTTTTATTAATGACATACTTATGCATGTAGGTTGTTAGAAGGGTTGAAAGAACAACCACAATTTTTGAGATTGTTGTGAAATCTTTGAATGCATGGACTAAAACTAGTTGTGGAGAAAACACCATGAAATGATTCATAGAGATGAAAAATCTTCAAGAATACCTACAATATGTGAAAAAAAAAGGAGTATGATGCAAATAGGGCAAGGGTTGCAGAAACACTTAAGAGGAAGAAAAAAAGTATGCCCAACAAGAATTGCAAATTTTGACCAACAAATTAAGGGTATTGAGGAGAAATCTAAGTGGGGGTGGTCGCCTTTATATTTGTTATTGAAGTGTTATCCTTTGCAAATTGGTCTTCAGTGCCCATGGCATCACATAAAAGAGGAGTTGGAAATCATCACTGAGAGCTTGAAAAGGAATTAAAACCTTTTTCATTAAACAAAACATGCCCGCATATTGTTAGAGCTTTCAAAAAAAATTGTAAAGCATTGTTTGGCAAACAACACCCCTTGGCACATCCAAACAAAGGGCTAACACAACGCACTATCCTCCATTATGTTCGTGATCAAACCGACCCTATGAAGTTAACCATTGTTGTGCAGGATGTAGTAGACTACAAAATTCTTTGGTTCCCAAAGATGCAATATGGAGTTGAAGATGTTTTGCAAGTTCGAAAGGACTTGTTGGGTCTACTAGGTTTTGAACTTGAGCTACAAAACCCCGTGGTTGAAAAAATATGGGAGTTTACGGCTAGAATTGCTCATAAAGCAATCTTGAACATACGTAATCTTGGACTAAGCAAGTAGTTGAAAGATATGTGGTGTGGTTGTTCCATCGGGCTAGGTGATAGGCCTACACTAAACGAGGTATTACATCTTCCAACTAGTATTCCAAGTTTCATTTTTTTCTTGTTGCACAATTCCATTAAATATGCCACAATGTATGCCATAATGTGCTTGTTTGAATGTTATATTGTTAGGTTTTCAACAAAGCCTTGGTGTTGAAAGAGGAGATAGACATGGGTTGGGTTTTCCCAAGAAAGGCAAACTTTGGAAATGGTAGTGCTTTCCATGATAGGGGAGGTAAATGCTAAAAGTTGTTAGCAAAAATTATGGATTTCCAGCTTCATGCATTGTCCCTTAAACTAGGGAAGGTAAAATAAACAAATTAAAACAATGTTGATGTCAGTGTTGCCATTCGCAAATTGGACGATGCAACAACAAAAGGTATATACACATGTTTCATATTTCCACTTATGTTTTATTACTTTAGTTTTTAAATCATGACTAGTTACTAATTTATGGTTTACATTCCAATTTTAGTGATCTAATGTGTAATCACTCCCTTTTACATGATTGAATGACCAGATTCTGTCAACAACACCTACTACGATAAATACTATGCAAGAACTCAAAGAGTTTAAAGGATTAGATTTGTTGTGGACAATTGTAGGTCATAAAACACCGAATCAAAACTCTAGCCATTTAGTTGGTATTGACTTGCAATCTTACATCAACAATCCCACCCCTACATCATTGTTCCCATCAAATGTTGTTTCTATTTGCCCTTACTAGGTTCAAGTGAACACCATCCCTTTCCATTGATCTATGGCCTCTAAGGCAATATGCATTGAGCCCCTTAAGATCATTGTTGAACTTCAATGACATGTTTTCCCAAGGTGTGCATTTTTTTGAACTAATCATAGAACTCAACCCAATAGGTGCAAGCAATGTGTTGACATGTATGGTGGGATCAAATATTGGTGAATCAAAGGACTACATATTTGGGCCTATAGAAGATGGGGTTACCACACAATCTAATGCCTTGCCTAAAAAAGATAAGTAAGTCAAACTATAATTCCAACAAAAAATGTAGATTTGCATTATCTATTTTTTTAGATTAGTTCATTTTAGGATTGTTAAGGAGGTATGATGAATATATGATTTTGGATGGACAAGGCAGTTAAGATAGGGATCGATCATGGAACTTTGTTGGTTTGAATTTTTGTTGTTTTGGGATGTGATGTGACTTGGGTCGATAGTTCAAAAGGTGAGAGTTCTGGAGAACAATGGGGGAAGACAAGACATGGAGTTTAGATAATAATAGGAAGAGCTATAGGTACTTGCTATAGAAATCCACAAATTTTGTTTGATATAACATAGATATTAAATGTTTTTTTAGATTTTTTTCAACAAAACATGGGATTATGTTGTAATTCAAATTCATGTTTTCAATAATACAAAGAAGCATAGACTTCTATAATGAATTTTATGTTCATCTTTTGTGTGAATTTTTTGTAGTATCAAATTATGATGAAATGAATTATAATGTTGTTTTTGGAGTTTTTTATAATGTATTTTGAAGTGCATATTCTAGTTATATGTAATAACCATGAATATGATGTTGGAATGAATGATAATGCTAAACTTGTTGAGACTTAAGACAAGACTAGTGAACATATGCATGTGAAATGCAAATCTATTATTATAGTAATGTGAAATATTCTACAAGAATTTAAATTTCATTTATACCATTCAGTGACCATCTTGAGGGGAATTTTTTTTTTCCTATTCTTTCTTTCAATAATGGGAAATTTTTCTACAAATTTTGTTGTATATTGTAGATGAAAATGTTAAAACGAATAATGTTTATTCTTTTCAATTTAAAATATTAAAGGGTATGTTAGAAAGTATAAAGGTCTATGTAATTGACACTATAAAGATTACAAAGCGATCTATAGACTTAAAAAAAACAAAATATTATGAAACAAGAGGAATCAGATGGTGACTTGAAGTTTATAATGACAATTGGACTTGGAGGCAAATCAATAAATTATTGAAAGTGAAGTAGAAGACAATTTTGAAAATGGAGAGGAGTATGCAGGGCTTATAGAAACCCCATATTAGAATTTGATGTTGGATAGACAAGTTCTGAGAACACAGGAAAGGCATGTTAAGCACAAGGCATTTATACCTTAAAAAGTGGTACAATGAGACATATGGATTGGGGGTCTTTAGAAAATGCATAATTCTAGACAATAATTTCCATGGAGAGAGATGCAGTTGACTATTCATCCGAATGAACAAATGTAATATACTTTTCAATCGCAATTTGTGGTTTAGAGTCATAAAGATCAAGATAGAATAGTGACTTATGTGGTATCTAATCAACCGAAGGATATTTCAAATACAGAGTCGGTGACTAATCGAGGGAGGGATGTTATAGGAGGTATACAACCCAAGTTTATGTGTCAATCTACATCTCCATGTTACTATGAACTAGTGGAACACTGGGAGGTGGATGAAAACACTAATGTTGATGTCGCAACCCCACTTTGAGGCAAGTGTGAGGATGAGACTCATACTTCCAAAAAGTGGGAATTGGGAGTCCTCCGAGACTCCCGCAACTTCAGAGCTCAACAGCAGAGGGGAAAACACCTTGCCTTGAGGTGTTCTTTATACCGTTGGAAAGGTCTTGAAGTGTAGATGTCCAAAATGGCCTCGCATGAGCCATTTGGACATCTGCAGCCCAAGTTATGGGCAAAAGAAGGGCCGGGAGTCAAACTGCCAGTTTGACTCCCGACCACTAAAAGTCGAGAATCGACCCGATTCCGACGTCTTCAGGAGAAGTGCTACATGGCGTTGAAAAGCTCTCAAGGAGAGCTACAAGATTGCTTCAGACCTCATCCCAATTGGAGGTCTAAGCAAGAAGTTATGGATGCCCAAAGTCTCAGGAGTCCAACTCGGGACAGTTTCGGGACTCCTCCTTGGAAGTCTTGAGAAAAAAATGTCATTTGGATGTAGCCTCCGCGGAGTAACGCAGAGAATACTATTTGGGAGAAGGTGGTGGCTTCCCCTGAATTCGGGTCGTGGTGAGTCAAGTGAGTCCAAGGTCGCCTGTGGCTTGTCCTAACACCAAAAGGGTGCATAATGAGTTTTAACCAACTTGTGGTTGGTTTTGGATTTAGCACCGAATAACTAAGTAGCTTGTCCCTCTTCCTAGTTTAATCTTGGGACTTCTAGCATGCCCCTCTTACCCCCTTTAGTGTTGGAAGTCGGGAGCGGCTCCAAGTTCCAATTCCTTCCGCATTTCCACATAGTTAGACCTTCAAGTGGGTCTACCAAGGAACATGGGGGCGCGTCAATTGATGTGTTCGAGGAGAATGAGGAAAATTACCCACGATCATCTGGGTATGTAGAGGCATAGGTGAATGCATTGGATGAAGTACCACAATCATACTCACATCAAAGGAATTTAAAGTTGGATATAAAAAAATACATGGTCGAAACACGGGATCATGAAAGTGTGGATTTGGAGATGATCAAGTTACTTTCAAAGGCCTATGCATTCTATGAGGAAGAAGGACATGTAATCATGAATTGTCCTTTTTTCCTTTTCACATCAGAACATGTATTGTTAAGCATGTGGAATTACAAAATGTGGTAAGAACATTAATGGATTAACCACATGAATAGGAATCAGGAATTCTTGTAATTCATAACAAATTTTGAAGCATGGAGTTGGGAAGCCAGTTGGGACCATAGAGTCAACATATTTGTCCACCTATTCAAACTAGGAGCAGAGAACTAGAGGGGTATTCACATCCACATACTGCACCATAGTGGATACCAATGGGTAATCATAGATTAGAACATCATCGATTTCACATTAACATAGTTCCACCAATAGTGTTAAAAGTGGTAGTTGTTGAAACCCATAAACAACATGTTGGAGTAAGAGTTATTGAATCACTTTATGAAGGTATAACAACCATAGGATTGGAAATGATTATTGTGTCGAACATAGATGTTGTCAAAAGGGGAGTACTAATTGGATCTATAATAAAATTAGGTAGCGGATCAAGTGGAGTTTCAGTAGTAAGGAATTTGAGTTGAAGTTCAACACTACCAACAACTACGACTAGAGTTGTTCATACACCTTGAATGGTGTTTACTAATCCGATAATGACTATTCATGTGAATACGACTACAAATGGACCATTGATGAATTCAATGGCTACTAGAGGGTACAAAAATGCAAATGTCGCAAATCTAAGAGGAGGATATTGAGGACCATTTGTTGTAACTACACCAATTCTTGATCACATAGATGGCCATTATGTTAGGCCAAACGAGGTAGTTCTTAAGTATTCTAATTTTTTTTAAAATGTTGATCATGTCAGAGTGTTCAATTTTGTAATAAAACCAAACATAGAAACTTTTGAGAGTATATCATCAATGTGTTTAGTTATACGCTGAGAGATACGGCATTGGATTAGTGCCACAATTACATGTCAAAATTTCTTAATTATATTTTTTTGGAGCTTACACAAACATTTTACAAACATCATTGAAAATTAGAATGACGAGCAAATATACATGGAGTTAAAGAACATGAAGCAGGAGATTGAAAAGGTGGAGGTTTACAATGAGCGGATTTAGAAGTTGGTTCATGGTTTACAAGTAGCAACCATAGATAATTTTTTAACTATTGTGTGTAAAGCAAGTTTGCAATCATACCTTAAAATTGTGACTACATGGATGAAACGGTCAAAACTACAACATAATGAGGCGACAATGTTGTGTGAAAAATGTATGACTATTACAAAAGCAAGGAGTGTACTATTAGTATCACAAAATATCAAACATGCAATAATAACAAAAACACAAAGTAATATAGGGAAGACTAATAAATATTACACAAATTATGGGATGAAAAATCACAATGTGGAGACATGTAGAAAAAAGAAAGAACAAACCATGATGGTAACCACAAAGGCAACACAACCAAGTCAAAAAACAAAAAAAACATTTTCATATGCATGTCACATATGTGGTTTGAATGGACATAAAATGACAAATTGTCCAAAGTTTGTTGAGATGCAAAAAATTGAAAAAATGAGATGTTTCATGGGAAATCTGTGATAGTAGCAAAGGTTCAACTTGTCTCTGAGACACAAATAGTCATTACGGATGTGAATGTGATGGATGTTAATGCAAAGTAATTAAAGAACATGTGTTTATGGACAAATAGCCAAGAAAAACAAAGAATGTTGTTGATTAGGAGAAAGAAGAGCAATTATAGTAATTAATGGCAGAGATAATTCAACATATTCAAAAAACACAAACCTAGACAAAAGTGCCATCCATATCCATGGAAAGATGGAACATAACTTGGCCAAGTATGCCAAATAATACTCCTATGGATGCATAGAAATCTTAGGAAGTAGTGAATTCACAAGGGAAATTCATCATAGTAGAAGATATTTTTCTAGACATTGGTAAGTAGATGCTAGAAACAAGTTAAAGGATGAACTTAGGACAATTGCTTAAAATAACTCATGAGCTAAAAAGATATCTTTAACATAAGTTGAAACCAAACAAAACTCATAAGGTAAGTAAAGCAACCACAAATAAACAAGTTGGTTTTCCAGTACCAAAAGTAAGGATAATTACTATAATAATAGATAAACATATGGTAGTTATCCAAGTATAAATTGGGAAAAGTATGATAGAGGATGTGTTGCTAGATGGAGGTTTTGGAGTTAAAATTATCATAGAATAGTTGAGATTGAAGTTAGGGTTTCCAATGCTTAAATTTGCAACATAAAATCTAAGAATGGCAAATTAAACAATCACAAAACTAGTGGGGTTGATTAGAGATTTGAAGATATTTGTTCATGGTATTCCTTACATAACTACATTTACTATATTTCTTAATAGTGTGGTAGATTCTAGTTATTCCATGTTGTTCAGGAGACCATGGTTGAGGGATGTTAAAATGGCACATGATTGGGGAAGTAACATTGTTACCATACAAAAGAATGGGACAATCATAATAATTATAGTTACCAAACATTTGGGAGGTGAAGTAAAAAGACCAAAAATGTTACTGTGCTACGATTATTAGAATGGCATCACAAATGAAGAAGAAGATATCATCTTTGTTACAAAGCCAAAATTGTTTTCCATAGGAACAATCAGTTTACCTAAGATAATTCAATTTGTGAAAACAACAAATGTGGGGATCATGGATACAAATGTGAAAACTAGTATTTCAAAATAGGGATTTGAAATATAGAGCACAAAAAAAAAAGATACTTGGCAATAGATATGATTTAGAAGTAGCTCTAGAGGATAAGGTGTATCTAAAGACATACTACAAACATCAACCAAGGAGTGTTGTAGAGGATGGAACTCTAGCAAAAATCAAAGCATAAGTATTACAAATAATTGGATGGACATTAATTAAAGATCAATAATTGATGAAGCTCAATCTAGAAACTAATGTAGAACCACAAATGATGAAGATTGATGCATAACTAGAAACATGCAAGGTGTTGGAAATGCAGCATTTGTTGAAAGACTTCAAAGATGTTTTTGCATGGACATACAAAGATTTAAAAGAGATTCCGCCAAAGCTAGCATAACACATAATTCAATTGGACACTACTACACCACCAACACATCAAACAAGTACAAATTAAATCTAAACTATGTTACAATAATTAAACACAATATAGATAAATTGTTAACAGTTGGATTCATTGAATTTGTAAAAGAAGCTACATGGTTGTCATGCATAATAGTAGTACCCAAGAAAAATGGCAAATGGAAAATTTGTATAGATTTAAAAAAACTAAATACAGCCATAAAAAAGGATCCATACCCATTACCTTTCACAGATGAAGTATTGAACATAGTAGCATGGTATGAGGCATATTCTTTCTTAGATGGATATTCAAGATATCATCAAATATCTATAGCTCTAGAGGACATATTAAAAAATAAATTTAATATAAACTAGGGGGCTTTTATATGGAAGGTGATGTCGTTTGGAGTTTAAAATGCACCTCCAACATATCAAAAAGCTATGACCAAAACATTTAGAGAGTATTTGGACAATTTTATGAAGATATTTCTAGATGACTTTATAGTGTATAGTGACATGGAGAGCCATTTGTAGAAGCTCTGACTATGTTTTCAAAAGTGCAAAAAAAATGACATTAGTCTAAATGTAGACAAATGTGCATTTATGATATTTTCAAGGATGATCTTGGGTTTTATTATTTCCAAAAAAAGGAAACTACCAAATCCAAAGAAAATATAAGTGATAATAAACATGCCACCATTTAAGAATCTCCAACAAATTCAAATATTCAATGCGATGGCACAATTTTACAAATGTTTTATAAAAACCTTTATTGTTATTATGGAACCTATTACTAAACTAACAAGAAAGATAGAGACTTTTCTTTGGATAGAGGAATATTAGAAGGCCTAAAATTTAATTAAACAAAAGTATATTGAAGCACATATATTGATATCACCAAATTGGTAGGTGGAATTTCATGCTCGTGCATATGCATCCTTGTTAGCCATGTGGGCTACATTGTCTCAGAATGTAACAAGAAAAACTGATCAATTAATAGTGTATGCTTCTAGGCTACTGAACATAGTAGAACAAAATTATAGCACAACGAAGAAAGAGGTTTTAGCAATGGTTTTTTCTTTGCACAAGTTTAAACATTATTTGTTGGGCAATAAATTTTTCTTTTTATGTAGATCATATGGCATTAGTTTATTTGGTCAACAAACCACAAATTTCAAGGAGAATAACTAAATGGTTGTTATTGTTTTTCAAATATGATTTCATAGTAGTGTATAAACTAGGCAAAATTCATGTAATTATAGATGCATTGTCAAGATTATCATATATTACAAAATCCATATGTGTGCTTGATCAAACCACATATGCAAGTTTGTTTTATACAGGACTTGAATGATGTAAGAGAATTTTTGAAAACATGATAGCTTGAGGGCACGTTATTGGTGCAACAGAAGTGAAACCTTTTACACTAAAGAATGATGAATTGTATAGAATTGGTCAAGACAATAAACTATGACAATGTTTGACAACAATAAAAACACAGATGGTGATGAAATAATTATATGAAGGACTTTCAGGAAGGCATTTTGTAAATTTGAATAATGCAAAAGAAGATATTAGATGTTAGATATTGGTGGTCAACTGTGTATAAAGACGTGCATGATTACTATAAATCTTATGATACATGTCAAAAAACAAAAGGATTGGTAACTCAAAGTCTTGCAAAGTTGGTCACAAGTCTTTTAGAGGAACCATTTATGAAATGGGGACTTGATTTTATGGGGCCAATTAAGGCAGTAGGAAGATATATAAAGAACAAATATATTCTTGTTGCCACAAATTATGCTACTAAATGGGTGGAAGCAAGAGCATTGAGAACTAATGTAGCAATAGTCACATGAATTTTTTTGTATGAGTGCATATTAACTAGGTTTGGATGTCCTTTGATTATAGTCACAAATTAGGGAGTTCATTTCATTAATGATGCCATTAAGTGTTTGATAAATCATTTTCTAATGAAACATGTGGGTTTTACAACTTATTATCCTTAGTGGAATAGGTAAGCTGAATTTACTAACAAGGTATTTGGGACATTGTTGACAAATTAGTTAGGGAATATAAATAGATTGGGATGAACATCTATCTACAATGTTATTTTCATACAAAGTAGCAACAAGGTATACACCATATCAATTGGTGTATGGATTACATCCATTAATGCTCATATAATACATCATTCCAATTGTTGGTGGAAATGAAAAAGATAGTACTTTAATGAAAGTTTTAACTACCAAAATTACATAGCTCGAAAAGTTGCAAGAAATTAGAATGCAGGCTATAGAAATTGTAAGAATTCACCAATGGAGTAGAACATTCTAGAGTCAACAAAAGAATCCGAGAAATAATTTAATTTTGGTGATTATGTTTTATGGTTTCCAAAGGGTAATAAGTCACAACTTGAAAAATTTACTAGGAAATGGTTTCAATTGTACATAGTATAGTATGTGTTGCCAAATAACATTATGTTATTGGTGACCATTGCGAAGTTTGAAACTAACCTCATGTTAATTAATGTGAATAAGCTCAAAAATTTTAAATACATGGAATTTGAAATTTAGAAGAAAAAAAAACAATAAATGCCAGTGGACTTCAAAAGGCGAATTCTAACATAAAGGAAGATGATGAAGGATGTGAAATATAGAATCCACATATGAAGAATGCTAAAAATAAAGAACAAATCACAGATCCAACAGTTAACACAATCTTTATTTTTTATCTATAGATGAATAATAATTGCAGAAGTGCAAGATTTGGGATGCAAAAATCTAAAGATGATATATCAAGCATATGAATTAAATCAACAACGATATTTATTTAATCATTAGGAGTATTAGCACAATCATTAGAATTGTGGGCACAATCAATAGAGAAATCAATATAGTCACCATATGTGTTTTCAAAGTCAAATAAATGGGCATAATCAGTAAAAGGTGTATAGGGTGAATGAAGTGGAGTCAATACAAATAATGTAGGGAGATTATGGATGTGAAGTAATCAGAAGATGAAATTTGCGACATTCATTCATAATGATGATGCTAAATGCTGCCACGTGGCTATAAAAAGGACACATAAACTTATAGTGATGGGTCGTATTAATTTTGAAGATCATGTGTTAATTAAAAAACAATGGGTAGATGAAAAAATGAATGTGACAGGTGAGATGTTCAAAGATGAAAAAAAAAGGTAACCAATGAAAGTAGTTTGCATTTGTTGTTGGAAGTTGTGTGCATTTTTGAAGTTTTGGAATTCACAATAAGAAAAATGCAAAAAATGCAATTGAAAAACTACATCAAATAACAAGGGGAAAGGAAATGCAAAGGAGTGAACACAAATGAAGGCAAGAAGAGGAAGTGGAATTGTTGGAAAAAACATAAGTAGAAGAAGAATTGAAAAGAACAGAAAAAAACGAATGTTGAACATTCAATTGTTGGCTATAAGGTCGTTGCCACATTCATCATCATTTTCAAAATGTGCTAAAAGGAAAGTCAAGATAATGAAAAGATATAATTTGCGAATATGATAATTTAAAACATAAATGTAATTGGAACATTTGTAGTTGAGTTTTTGTGTAAAAGTTAACGACATTGACATGCAAGAAAGTAGACAAGATTAGGAGCTACATTTGTAGATCTAGTGTGCATTGAAGAATTAGAACAAGATGAAGTTGAAGACAAACATTTTTTGGAGGCACATATAGTGTAGAAGGATGTAAGGGAAAAGAACATTATTGCAAAGGAAGAACATCTATCCATATAAATGCAATTGAAAATACAACAAGCCACATAAGTGGAGATAATGGTAAAAGCATAGCGAAGGGCGATGAATGTCACAACCTTAGCCTTTGGTTTACGACCAGGGCAAGGGCTTGCAAAGGTGCGGGTCAATTATGAAGCCCGGAAGTCACATTTTATGCTCGTAGGAGTGTAAGAGAGTGTTAGGGAATGAACCCTCACACTCCCAAGTGAACTCCCACTTTGGGAATTAGAATTTTGGTGGACCCCCAAATCCTCAGAGAGCAATTGCAGAGGTCAAAACCCATTGGATTAAAAAGTTCCTTATATCATTAAAAAGATCTTGAAACTTAAATGTCTAAAATGGTTTCACATGACCCATTTGGACACTTAACACACAAGTTATAGCCAAAAGAAGGGCCGGGAGTCAAATTGGCAATTCGACTCCTGACCACTAAAAGTCTAAAATCACCTAGGTTTCCTTGTGTGCAGGTTGCATGTGACATACAATTGGAAAGCTTTCGATGAGGGCTACAACTTTTCTTTAGACCTCAACTTAATCAGAGGTCTTCACACAAAGTTATAGACCCCCAAAGTTGCAAGAATCCTAGTTGTGGGAATTTTGGGACTCTCACTTGGGACTCCCAGGACAAAATGACACTTGGGTGCTAGTCCTATGACCAGGCACAAAGTATACTATAAAGCGGAAGGTGATGGCTTCCCCCCAAGTTTAGGCCATGATGCGTCTTGTGAGCCCGAGTTTGTCGGTGATTTGTCCTAGCACCAAAGTGCTCCAACTATGCACTAACCAACTTATTGTTTGGTTTCATGTAGGCGTGTGAGTGAGTGATTGCTTGTCATTCTTCCTAGTCCCATCCTAGAGTTCTAGCACGCCCCTTTACCCTCAAAGTGTTGCGAGTTAAGGAACATGCCCCAACTCCTTAACTTTTTGTTGTTTTTAATTTCAGACTCACATTTGATTCTATCAAGGAACTTGGGAGTGCATCAACGGAAATGGAGCAACATGAAGTGGAAGTGGTAGTGAAAAAAAGACACACAATCTTGGGAAGAACTACACTTCTAGAAAAAGGTACTAAAATCCAAACCTTGAGCGATTCATGTGGACATAAATGACATAAAACTATGACAAACATGTAGAGCGGATGGAGAATTGGAAGGATATTATTGAAGAAGAAGACTGGGCTTCTAAAGTAAGGCTTGTTCCTTTGTTTTGTTTCAAATGGGGTGGGAAGCACTAATGCCTAATGTAATGTTGGAATTTTTTAACACATTTTTTATCAAAGGCCCAAATATCTAATTCGAGCATAAAGATAAGGTGTATGTAATTATCAAATAACTTTAATAGATTTTTTTGGAATGTGTGTGGAAAGGTATGTAGAAGAACCAAAAGGATGGGTTAGTAAGTCACTAGTAGTTTAGGGATTATAAAATTCTAGACTTGCATTTACAAATTTTTCTACAAATTAATGGAATGCAAAAAGTTAGGGTCTGCCATATTTTCTCAAATATCCTGCCATTATATATGTCATTTATTAGAGCAAAAATCTAAAATATTTTAACAAAAAAATGTTATTACATTAGTGAGAGCAAAAAAGGGGTAGAATGTATATTGGGCACAAATTATATTCAATAGTATGTGTAGTGAGCTGGATACATTAGTAGAAATCAGCCAAAATGTAACCATTATGTTTGTGATTACAAGTGACTTGTAGTCGTTTACAATTAGATTTGAAAATATTTGCAACTACAAGATTAAATTTCAACTATTTTGGTCATTCTCACAACTATGATGCAACTATTGGAAAACATCACCTTGGATGAATGCATTCTAGGTCTATTTTCATCGATTAATACATTGATATGTCCCATTAGTCGCAATAATCACCAAATTTGTTACATCCTAAAGGTATTCTACGACAATTTAGGGGTGTATTTTTATGTATTTATTATGTGTGTGTACATTAAATATGCATATGTATGTCTATTATTCATATAATAAATCCCAAAATTAATATTTACATTTGGAATTTGTCATTTCAATTTTGAAAATAATATTTGAAGTTTCAAATATAAATTCTAAAATTGTTAGTTGTATTAAAATGTATATGTTTAAATCCATAATTATAATTCTAGTCATGAAATTTTCATTTAAAATTTATGATTATTGTTTTAATTTGGAAATTTCCTATTGAAATTCTTTTAAAATTTTAAATTAAATTTGAATTTGAATCTAATATTTTAATTCTAAAAATAGATATTGGAATTATTCTATTATTATTTGAATGCAAGTAAAAAATATTTAAATCTCAAAAGCAATATTTCAATTCTGAATTTAAAACTAAAAAAATTATAAAAAAACATTTCATCTGAAAAATTATATTTCAACTTTGAAAATTGTTGTTTTAATTCTATTTGAATCTCAAACTTGATATTTGAATATCAAAATTGTTATTTCATTTTCTTAAAACATTATTTGAATTTGAGATTGTTTAGTTGAATATGAAAATTATTATTTGAATTCAAAAAGCTTATTTCATCTAAAATTTGATATCTGAATTCTAAATTATTATTTTGAATCCAAAAATTAGTATTCCAATTCCGAAAATTATGAATTAATTATAAAAAATGGACATTTTAATTTTGAATATTTTTATTGAATATGAAAGAATATATTTCAACTCTCAAAACTTTGCATTCACATTTTAATTATTCATTTGATTTGAACCTTGAAATTTCAATTCTGAATTATTATTTTGGTTTCTTGAAATTAATATTTCAGTTCTGAAAATTATTTATTGACGCTAAAACTGGACATTTCAGTTTTGAATATTTTTATTTGAATTCAAAAAACGTATTTGATCTAAAAATTGATTTTTGAATTCTAAATTCTTATTTTCGAATCTAAAATAGTACTTCAATTCAAAAATATATAATTGAGTCTAAACATTGAAATTTTGATTTTGAATATTTCTATTTTTATTTGATATTTGATATTTCAATTCTAGATTTTTTAATTGTAAATTTAAGAAAATATTTGACTTGAAAGTTTAAATCAGAGTTCAAATTATTATTTTCGAATCTAAAATTAATATTTCAATTCTGAAAATTATTGATTGGTTTTAAAAGGTTTTTTCTACTAGTGTTATATAAAATAAATCACATTTATAAATGATTTTTTATTAATTATAAATTACTTGAAGTAATTATTTTTATTTTAATTATTTTTATATTATATAATTTATATTCTTACAATAATACAAATTAGTTAGTGTAATAAATGTTTCATTGCTTTAAAATCATTGTAATTAGTTGAGATAAGAATTAATTAGTATGTGCATAATTATTTTCTAATTGAACATAATTATTTTCAATTTTTAATTCGTAACTTTAAAACTGAATTAAAATCTTGGAAAAATAATAATGTAGTTATAATAATTATTTTAATGTCATTTTTTTAATTAAAAAATTCTGTAATTAATTATCTATGATAATTATTTTATAGTAATTTTACAGTAATTATAAATTTTAATTTTATGTTTAGAAAATTATTTTATATATAGTTAATAATTACCAAGAGAAAAAAAAATTGATGTATAAAAATTTTTTAAACACTAAATTTAATTATATAATAATTAATGTAATTATTTTACTAATTTTCTTTAAAATATGTATAAGAATTTACTTTCTAATAACAATTGGTAGTTCATTATTTATAATTTAAAAATAAATATTAAAAATAGTTAGTTACTAAATTATAGTATCTATAATTCAATCAGATTTTTAAAAGTTATGAAATATTTTAAATATTTTAGCTATTTAATTATCTATGAGATGTGTGTTAACAACTTGCGAATAACTACATTTGTTAAATATTAATAAGACATTAATCATTCAAGTAATTGATATTGAGTATTTTATATTTGTAGTGTATAGTTTATAGTTTAAATATATGTTAATTTAATCGTGATTAGTTAAATAATTATGTAATTATCTAATGAACCATGTACTTGAATTGTTTAGAAATTTAAAAAACTAAGAAAATAAGACATGAAGAAAGTTTTGGAGTTACAACTTAATTTGTGAAGAAGTTACAACTTCAAAATTTATCCCATATTGTTTGTTCTCCATTCCTATTTTGAACATTATATAAACAAGGGGTGTGGTCATATAATTTCACATTTAAAAAATTATGCAAATGGGATGACCTAATTAAAAGGATTAACCCAAAACAAGAAAAACAAATTATGCACAATTCTAAAGTACTTACCTCCCCAATCTACTTATCTACCTAGTTTGACCTACTCATTTAGGTTGACCTGTGTACTTACCTACCTAAGTACCTACCTATATGAAAAAATATTTAACCTAAGAATGTAAAATTTACCTACTTAGCTTTTTACCTAAGTAGGTAGGTAGGTATTTAAGCACCTACTTATGTACTTACCAACCTAATATTAATAAATTTTTATTGAATTCTAAATGTGCCACATGGCATATTTACATTGGGCACGTGTCATAATATAAGATCGTTTAAACACTTGAATTGAACATTTTTAGATTATTTCAAAATAATGATTATAATAATATTTAAATAATCAAATATTGGGAGACATGGCAACATGTCGTTTGCCCTTAATTGTGACCAAAATAGTTGCATTTATTTGCATGTGACAAATACGTATACAATGGAGTCAAAGGATGAATTCTTTTTTGTTGATTTTTTTTTCAACCAATACCCTTTGTCATTTGTGACTAATTTATCACATGTGACTTTTCTTAGGCGATTAAAGTGATTTTAATCACAAATGTCACTTGCGACTAAAAATTAATTGCAATGACTAATTGAAAATACATGTTTTTCTTCTAGTGATAAGGTCAAAATTGGTGGGACATCCTTCTAAATACATTATCCTCCCAAGGGCACATAAAACTTTAATTCGTTCCTCTATAGATGCAATGTTCTTTACAACATTATCATTGCATGTTTTCTTCACATGCTAAAAGCACAATAACACTCTGGTTCTTGGCCAAACATTCCTACATGGAAAAACACAATTTCAATAAAGTAATGTGCACCCCTACAATAATGGTAAAAACAAACTAAATTCACATTGAATATATGTTTGTTTTATTGTGGAGAATGTACTTAAAAATGGTGACACAAAATATAGCAATGATTATGTTATACATGGGAACATTTGTTACAAATGTAGACTACATATTACAATGGTATTTGCACTTGAGATTGTAATGGACACTTAAGCTTGTACCAAACTATTAAGCTAACACATTGTGAAATTCAATGCCCACTAACATACACTTGGGGTATTGTTTTACAATAAACAAAATAATACATAGTTTACATACTTGGGAGCACAAAACAAAAACTTATACCTAAAACAAAACTTGTGAACCAAAGTTGACAAATTGTAGCATATTTTGGTTTTATTCATATGAAGGTAAATATAACCTTTAAAGGCAAAATTGAAAGCACCACAGGTGTTAGCAAATCCCAAATGGGGACAAATAACCTTTGGTATTTATTTTGGGAAAAAATATTTTTACTTCCAAACTTTGATTTTTGCTTGAACAATGTCAACAATGGTAACAAACAACATCCAATCATTCGGCATTTTTTGTGATAATGATTAGAGGACTAGATGGAGGTCACTTTCTTGGTATTTTCTAATTACAATGAATGCAATGGGTATTCCATTTTGCCATTTGTCAAACACCATCACTATGTATAGAGGATATTACAAAAAACACAATGCAAGGTTAATAGGTAATGTTGCAGAACATAAAAGTATACAATTTCAAAATATGGAAAACAATGCCATACCCTACATTGATTGGTGCCAAATGTTGTGTTGAATGTTATTGAACTCCCTTGTCCATATTTCGTCATCACATCACATTGCCATGTAGTTTAAATTCCCAAGGTGAAAGGGGTGTCATCTTGGTTTGATATATTGAGATCTAAAGGGGCATGTTCTACATAGTAGAAAATTGATTCAAGATTTTCCAAATCCCACATTTTCACATTAAGTGGGTCCTTTCGATGTTTTTGCCCTAATTCATCCACCCATTTTTTTGCCAAGTTCCTAATGTCAAAAGGAAAAACAAATGTGTCACATGTAACAAGTTCACTTCACATTGCCTATTCCTTGACATATGCCTTATGATGTGCCATAATTTGAGCAGGGGACAATCCTTGCCTTATTAGCACCATGAGGTGTGCCTTCAGAACATTTGAAAGTTATGAACCAAAAATATGCCAGAATTCAAAAACATTTTTTCCATGCCATACTTCACCCAATTTGTTTTTATGTTCTGCGTGTAGATACACTACTATAAAATGCACCCTAGTTCACTATGGGTTTCACTAGATTTTGAGTGAATTTGGACATTTTTACTTAGTGAAATTATTTAACCCCTTAGTGAACATGGACCAATTGCTATGGACAATGAATTATTTCATTAGTTACTAGTGAAACAAGGTTACTTTCAAGTGAAATACAAATTTACCAAACCATTCACTTATTAGTTAATTAACTAACCAACATGGAAAATCAATTAAATTTTAATTATTTAATATATAATATTATTGATAATTTCATGATTTTTTTAATCTATGATTTATTGACACATGTCACTACTTAAACTAAGTTAAAAACGTAGCTTAAGTAAGTAAATAGGTCACATAATCAACCTAGGCACCTATTCTAGGAATTCGATAGGAGAATATTTAATCAACACACCATTGTTGACTACACATAACACTCATATAGTTTGATCCCTTGACCTTTGGAATAGGAGCAAACACCCTTACCATTAAGCCACCCCACTTGTTGTGATAATATGTTACATTACATTTTATTTATCAAATACTTCATTTTAAAACATTATAAAAACATAAACTTTGAAAATTCCTATCTTATTGAGATTTTGTTCAAATGAAATCATTCGAATTTACTTTTTTAAAAATTCAATAATGTACATAATTACATTTATTTCCTTTTGAAATTTTAAAATCATTTGAACAAAAAAAAAGTTGAATATCATTATTCAATAACATTTCAATTACCATTCTTTTGAAAATAAATAAAATTTAAACTCAATTAATTTCGGTTATTTTTTTAAATTTTAAAAAAAATTAGGGTTACACTATTTTTCATTCATTTAAATTATTTCACCCTACATTATTTACGGTTATTTATGGTTATTCTCAATTACTTTTGGTTATTTTTTTCTAAAACTTTTAAAATTAGGGTTACACTATTTTTCATTCATTTAAATTATTTCACCTTACATTATTTATAACTATTTATGGTTATTCTCAATTACTTTCAGTTATTTTTTTCTATTTCACCTTAAGCTACTTTTGGTTATTTTAAATTATTTTTGGCTATTTAAGCTTATTTCACCTTAAGCTATTTTTAGCTATTGTAAGTTTTTTTTAGCTATTCTACATTATTTTTGGCTATTTTAGCTTATTTCATCTTAGGTTATTTTTAGTTATTGTAAGTTTTTTTGGCTATTTTACGTTATTTTTGGTTATTATAAATTTCAGTTTATACTATTTGCAGCTATTATAAATTACTTTTGGCTATTGAAGGTTATTTCACCTTATGTTATTATTGGCAATTCTAGGTTATTATAAGTTATTTCACCTTAAGTTACTTTTATTTATTATAAATTATTTCACCTTAGATTATTTTTGGCAATCCTAAGCAATTATAATATATGGCTATTGGTTTTTCTTTTATTTAGTGCTATTGGTGGTTATTAATAGTTATTAGTACCTATTCTATTAGTGCTTATTAATGGTTATTCTATTAATAATTATTGGTGGTTATTTTATTAATGGCCATTAGTGATTGTTCTATTAGTGGCTATTATATTGGTGACTATTGGTGTCTATTTAATTAATGGATATTGATGGTTATTCAATTAATGGCTATTAGTGGTTATTCTATGAATGATTTTTAATTGTTATTCAATTAATGACTATTAGTTGTTATTTTATAAATGACTATCAGTGATTATTATATTCATGACTATTAGTGGTTATTCTATTAATGTTTATTGATGGATATTATATTGGTGGATATTAGTGCTTATTAATGTTTATTATATTACTGGCTATTGGTGCTTATTAATGGCTATTATATTTGTGGCTATTGTGATTATTCTATTGGTGGATATTGGTGGTTATCCTATATATTAAAGCAACAGTGGTGTCTATCTGTGTGGGCAGTGCCTGGAAGATTCTTCCAGTCACTGCCCATTCCCTGTGGAGCTGGTGACAAACAGGGCAGGGCAAGGTAGGGCAGGGCAGTCGCTGCGAGGGGCCACGCGAGGTGCCATTTCTATTAAAAAAATCCTTGGGGAAAACCAGGGGACTTGCATCTAATCAAATAAAAATACAATTTAAAAAAAATCATTATAGAACATATAAAAAAAACTAGAATTTTTTTGAAAAAGAAAATAGAAACAAAATAAATAAATAAATAAATAAATACATAAAAATAAAAAAAATGAAGATAGACAAAATAAGAATAGAAAAAATAAAAACATGAAACAAACATAAACCAAGAAAAAAGTAAAAACTATAAAACTATAAAAAAGGAATGGAAACAAATGAAACAAAGAAAGGGAAATACAATGAAATAATTTTAAGAGAATTTTTTTTTCCAAAACTAAAGAAACCAAATAAAGAGTAAAAAATAAGAAAAAATAAAACTTATAAATATTGAAGAAAAACCCTACTTGAAAAAAAATGAGG
>Ga0209208_10003669_pt1 | contig 21964 bp, 15 predicted proteins | sample S1TSphfallax_3_FD_187694 | JGI IMG/M metagenome (GOLD analysis project Ga0209208, IMG submission 187694) | Host-associated microbial communities from peat moss isolated from Minnesota, USA - S1T2_Fd - Sphagnum fallax MG (SPAdes) (version 2) | ecosystem: Host-associated > Plants > Peat moss >...
GGCGTGTTCCACTCGAGTCGGCCGGCGGTTTTCGAATCGAGATGAGCACGTCGGGCCGCTACGTGGAACTCGCCGTGCCGCTCGAGCGCGGCCCCTGTGAGGCGTGTCTCGCGGAGTTCCGGGATCCCAACGCCCGTCGCTACCGCTATCCGTTCATCAATTGCACCGATTGCGGCCCCCGCTACACGATCCTGCGGCGGCTTCCCTACGACCGCTGCAACACGACGCTCGACGGATTCCCACTGTGCCTCGACTGTGCCCGCGAGTTCACCGACCCTTCGGATCGACGCTTCCATGCTCAGCCGCTGGTGTGTGCCGCCTGCGGACCCGCGATGTCATGGACGGCGGGCGCGACGAGGGAGCGCGACACTCGCGCCATGAGGGCCGCCGTACGGGCACTGCGTCGCGGCGACATCGTCGCCATGCGCGGTGTCGGCGGCTATCACCTGCTCTGCGATGCGGCGAATCAGAGCGCGGTGCTGCGCCTGCGGTTGCGCAAGGATCGTCCGACCAAACCCTTCGCACTCCTGGTGCCGGCCCGGGGTCCGGATGGATTGGACGAGGTGCGCCGGCTCGCCGTCGTGTCTGTCCTCCAAGGCGACGCCTTACGCGAGGCGTCGCGGCCCATCGTGCTGCTGACTGCTCGGGTAACGGCGTCGATCGTCCCCGCCGTTGCGGAGGGAGTGGCCGAGGTTGGGATCATGTTGCCGTACAGTCCGATGCATCACTGGATCGCACAAGAATTCGGCGCGGCGCTCGTGGCGACCTCCGGCAATACGGGCGGCGAGCCGGTGCTCACCGAGGTCGACGAGGCGCAGCAGCGGCTCGGGCACATCGCGGATGGGTTTCTGCATCATGATCGGCCGATCGCGCGGGCCGCCGAGGACCCCGTGCTCAAGCGCATCGCGGGCGTCATGCGGCCGCTCCGATTGGGGCGCGGCACCGCGCCGCTGGAACTTCGCGTCACGCCCCCGTTTCAGGTTCCTACGCTCGCGGTCGGGGCGCAGTCCAAGGCGACGGTCGCGCTCGGTTGGGGCGACCGCGCCATCGTCTCACCGCACCTTGGCGACACTGCCACGCCGCGCGGGCGTGCCTTACTCGCACGCACGGTTGCCGAGCTGCAAAGCCTGTACGGTCTTCGCGCCGAACGCGTGGTGCACGATGCGCATCCGGGATTTTCCTCGACGCGGTGGGCCGCGCAGTGCGGGCTGCCGGCCACCGCGGTCTGGCATCACCATGCGCATGCCTCGGCCGTCGCCGGAGAATTTTCGAGCGCGGCACCCATGCTTTGCTTTACTTGGGATGGCGTCGGGCTCGGACCTGATCGCAGTCTTTGGGGTGGCGAAGCCCTGTGGGGAGCGCCGGGCTGCTGGCGGCGCGTGGCGAGCATTCGACCATTTCGGCAGCCCGGCGGCGAGCGTGCCGCGCGCGAGCCCTGGCGCAGCGCGCTCGCCCTATGTTGGGAGACGGGGACCGCGTGGGACGAGGGCGAACGGCGCGGCGGCGCGCTGCTGCGTCGCGCCGCCGATCTCGGCCTGAACGCACGCACCACCACGTCGGTGGGCCGCCTTTTCGACGCCGCTGCGGCGCTGCTCGGCGTGTGCTCAGTGACAAGTTATGAAGGGGAGGGGGCGATGCGGTTAGAAGCCTTATGCACGACACCGCAGGCGCCGGTCGCGCTGCCGCTCGAACTCGATGCGGTAGGTCTATGGCGCACCGATTGGTCGCCCTTGGTGGAGATGCTCATCGACGACCATCAATCGATCGTCGTACGCGCCGGCCGCTTCCATGCCAGTCTCGCCCAGGCGCTCTGCGACCAGGCGGTCGCGATACGCGCCGATAGGGGGGTAGCTCGAGTCGGTTTGGCCGGCGGCGTGTTTCAAAATCATCAGCTGACTGAATGCGCGACAACCTTGCTCGCCAGTCACGGGTTCGATGTGCATGTGCCGGCACAATTGCCCCTCAATGACGCCGCGATCAGCTTCGGACAGATCATCGAAGCGGACGCGTTGCATGGGTCAGGGTCCTGATTTGTCCGCGGCGGCCGAACTGCGCGAAAGCCACGTGAGTCTCGCCCACGGCAATGGTGGGCGCCTAATGCGCGAACTCATCGAGAGCGTGTTTGCGTCTGCGTTTGCAGATCCCTTACTCGACACCGGTGTCGATGCTGCCGCACTCGAGACGCGGGACGGTGAACTCCTGGTGGTGACCACTGACGGCTTTACGGTACAGCCCCTCGAGTTTCCAGGTGGAAACATCGGCTCTCTCGCGGTGCACGGCACCGTCAACGATCTGGCGGTAAGCGGTGCGACACCGCGCTACCTGACGCTCGGAGTAATCCTCGAGGAGGGACTGGAGATTGCGTTATTGCGCCGCGTGGTCGAAGCGCTTGCACAAGCTGCACGACAATGCGGCGTTTCGGTGGTCGCTGGCGACACAAAGGTCGTCGGCCGCGGCGACTGTGATGGACTCTATTTGTCGATGACGGGGATCGGCTTCAAGTCAGGCGACGTCCGTTATGCGCTAGATCAAATCCAGGCCGGTGATCGAGTACTCATCAGCGGCCCTGTGGGCGAGCATGGGGCGGCGGTAATGCTCGCGCGGCAGGAGTTTGGGTTTCGCGGGAATCTGCGCTCCGATGCGGCGAGCGTCTACAACGAGACCAGGGCACTGATGAGCGCGGGCGGGCTGCGTTTCATGCGGGACCCAACCCGCGGGGGGGTGGCGACCGTCGCGCATGAGATCGCGCGCGCAACCGGCATGACTGTGCACCTGTCTGAAGCGGCGATCCCAGTGACTGAGGGTGTTCAATCGGTGTGCGAATTACTGGGATTCGATCCTTTATATCTCGCATGCGAGGGACGCATCGTTGCGGTGGTGGCGCCGGAGAACGCCGCGGCGGCGCTCGCGGCTCTGCAAGCCGTGGCGCCGCAGGCTGCCTTGATCGGCGAGGTCGTGGCCGATGCGCCGCAAGTCATTCTGGACACGGCGTTCGGCGGTCAGCGCTGGATCGATGAACTAGAGGAGGATCCGTTGCCGCGTATTTGTTGATTAATCGCCGCTCGAGAGCGTTAACGAGGCTCGTGGCGTCTGCCAAGCAGTCTGGCAGTGCCCCACCGAACGCATTCGAAATATGGTCGACTGGGACGCAAGCCGGCGCTCGACATTCTTGACGAACGGTACGCAAAGGGTGATTTAACTCAGGAGGAATACCGTCGGCTCAAGGTTGAGATCTCAGCCACGTAACGCGCGCTATCGGCACGCAGAGCGAATCCCCCAAAAATTGGCCTCTGCGAGGGATCACGCGTCGCGACTTTACGTCGCCTCGCTCCGCGATACAGCGGCACAAGCACGAAGGCCACGGATCGGACCCGCGTGATCCACACCGTAACCCGCCTCCTCCACCGCCGATATAAGGCGATCGGGAGACATGAGTCTTTCATTGAAATGAATGGACGCCGCACCATCGGCGAGCGACACATCAACCTGTCCCACTCCGGGAAGGGCAATCAAGGCTTGCCTGACCGCGCTTGCGCAGCTATTTGAATGCATGCCCGTGACCGACAAGTATTCCGATTGCATGACGTCGTTTCTCCGACCTGATCAGGAGCGACGAAAAATAATCGACTTGCCGGGGCGCTTCCGTGCGCTACCCCACGTCGAATTCCTCAAAAATTCAACACCAATTCGTTCCGCACGCTGCGCACACCGGCGGCGTTCCATGCCACGCGATCAGACGCTTGACTGCACAGCGCGAGATCATAGGATGAGCTGGACGGACGAATTAGTTCCAATCGTGAGAGGCACGACCAGTGATTGCGGTTCTAGAAGCGGCGGCCGCAGGCCTTTGGTCGCGCAAGCACATTGCGAACAACGTGCTCGCCGGTATTGTGGTCGGCATTGTAGCGCTGCCTCTCGTGATGGCATTCGCAATTGCGTCTGGCGCGCGCCCTGAGCAGGGAATTTATACGGCTATTGTTGCGTCACTCCTGACATCGTTATTCGGTGGTTCGCGCCTGCAAATTGCCGGTCCGACCGGCGCGTTTATTGCGGTGTTATCGAGCATCACGGCGCAGCATGGGATCGGCGGCCTGCAGATTGCCACGCTGATGGGCGGCATAATCTTGTTAAGCTTCGGTCTTGCCCGATTGGGGGCCGTGATCAAGTTCATCCCGGAACCGGTGATTGTCGGTTTCACGGCAGGCATCGGAGTCATAATTTTTGTTGGGCAATGGAAAGATTTCTTCGGTCTTTCGCCGTCGCCGAGCGGTCTGCGCTTTCACGAGAAATTCTTCGCACTGGTGCAATCGGCCGCCACGATCAACCTATCGACCACGGGCCTCGCCCTGGCGACGCTGTTCATCTTGATTGTGGCACCGCGGTATTTGAGGCGAATCCCTGCGCCGCTCGTAGCAATGGTCGGAATCACGGCGATTCAGACCGGATTTCGATTCAAAGGCGTCGCCACTATTGGGTCAGCATACGGCGGAATTCCCTGGGGACTGCCGCCGTTTTCATTGCCCTCCGTCGAATTCGGACAGGTGCTTTCACTGGTTGGTCCGGCATTCACGATCGCTTTGCTGGGGGCCATTGAATCTCTCCTATCGGCGGTCGTAGCCGACGGGATGGTAGGTACCAAGCACGATTCCAATCAAGAACTGATCGGTCAAGGTCTTGCCAATATCGCCGCACCGCTCTTTGGTGGATTTGCCGCGACCGGCGCCATCGCGCGGACCGCGACTAACATTCGAAATGGGGCCACCAGTCCGCTCGCCGGGATTGTGCACGCCATTTTCCTCGTGGCGGTCCTGTTGCTGCTCTCCCCGCTCGCTGCCACGATTCCTCTCTGCTGTCTGTCGGCAATTTTGTTTGTGGTGGCGTGGAATATGAGTGATGTCCCCCACCTCCTGAGACTGGTTCGTGGCTCGCCGCCGCCCGATGTCGCGGTGCTGCTCATCACCTTCTTGCTCACCGTCTTCGTAGATCTTGTGGTTGCCGTCAATGTCGGCGTTATTCTGGCGTCTCTCTTATTCATGCGGCGCATGGCGCTCGCGGTCAATGTCGAGATGCAGCTCGACAAAGCTTCAGATCAGCTCGATCAGACTGTTGTTGCTGGCAAAATTCCTCGCGGCGTGCTTGTTTACAATATCGATGGGCCACTTTTCTTCGGAGCGGCCGAGAAGCTCGCAAAGACACTGATTAACATCCACCGTCCAGCCACGATCTTGGTGCTGCGTATGCGCCTCGTCCCATTCGTAGACGCAACCGGCATCCAGGCGATTGAGGAGATCGTCGGCGACTTCCTGGAGCAGGGTGCCACAGTTCTTTTGAGCGAAACACGCCCTAACGTTCTTCATAAGCTCGATCGCGCGGGCTTGAGCCGCCGCATCGGGGCGGCGAACATCTGCGAAACCTTCCCGCTTGCCATTGAACGGGCCTGCATGCTCAAGAATCAAGAGAATCTCAGTTCGTCATGAACTCATGGATACGCGAGATGTGCGCAACGTTGTGCAATAACTCCAGCGCGGCGCGATGCTACGCTTCGGGCTGGAACCGGTCGGTGAGCGCGCCGATTTCTTTCAGGGTGTGCTCGAGCAGCATGCCCGTGGCGCCCCCGATGCCGATATTGCCCGTCTTGATTGCCGCAAATGAGTGCAGGGCGATCGCGACCAGGCGTCGGTGATCGGCAAGATAGTCGACGAAGAGTTGTCGTTTGGTTTCTGTCTTGCCGTCGAGCGTTTTCTGGCGCGCGTCGCCAAACGCGGTGACGGCGTCCGCGATCGCGTTGTCGAGACAGCGATTGAGCGTACGAAACTCATCGGTGGAGATCTCGGTCGACCGTTCGACCGCCAGCGCCGTCACGGCTTGACACACATCCCCATAGTCGTGCACCACTTGATCGACGCTGAAGCCGAGTCGCAGCAATTCCGCGCCATGCAGCGCGGCTGCGCGGCCGATGGCCGTCGGCGCCGGCGTGGGTTCGGACTCGCCGCTGCGCTCGCTGGTGGTTTGCTCGCCTCGCAGGGTTTCGATCACCTGTTCAAGGAATAGGGGGACGCCGTTGTTGACCAAGGACGCGGGCTCGACGGGCTCGAAGCGCCTCGCCACTTTTGCTTTGCAGCGGTCGACCAATAGCTGACGATTTTCGGCCAAAAACTCGTAGAGCATTGCGGCAGACTAGCAGCGGCCGCCGCGACGGTCTGTATGCTAGCGCACACGGTCGGGTGCCGCGGTTATGCGAATGCAAAACCGAGCTTGTTCTGCTTGGCGACGTACATGGCTGCATCCGCGCGCCGGATCAATTCGGGCGCACTCGCGGCGTCCCTGGGGAACACGGAGATTCCGATGCTTCCGTTGACCCAGAGATCGACGCGGCCGGTCCGCCCACACACCTCGCAGGGCGCCCTGATCGCCGCCAGGAGCTTGGTGGCAATCATCGCGATGTGCCTTTGCTCGTGCAGGGGCGTGAGCAGGCAGAGAAACTCATCCCCGCCATAGCGGCTGATCGTGTCCTCGTCGCGTGTCGTGTGCGCGAGTCGCTGCGCAATCGCCTTGAGTACCGCGTCGCCCGCCGGATGCCCATGCGTATCGTTGATACCCTTGAAGCCGTCGAGATCGACGAACATCACCGCGAGCATCCACCCGTGCCGCGTCGCTTGGGCGATTCCATGTTCCAGCCGATCATTGAACAGCACGCGGTTCGACAGACCCGTCAGCTGATCGTGCAGGGCGGCCTTGCGCGCGCCTTCCTCCTGTTCGACCGCCGCGGCCAGTTGATGATCGATGAGGGTGCGTTCCCGGATTTCGTCCTGCAGCACGTGCTTGAGCACCGTGATCCTCTCGGCAGCCTCGTGCAGCTGCCGGGCCGCGGCCGCTTGGTTGTCGAGAGCCTGGCTGACTTGCGGCCGCTGCTCGAGGTCCACCACGGTTTGCTGCATGCCGGCACTAGCCGATGTCACCGCGGCGGCGGACTGCTCGATGAGGCCGTGTATCTGCTCGCTCTGCGAAAGCATTTCGGTTAGGATTTCGACCGGCACGACGTCAATTTCCACACTCGAGTTCGGACCGCGTCATGCCATGCTCGCCTGCGTTCATGCATGGACTATACGCTTTCGCAGTTGCTAGAAGGGCGGGGATGCGCGCGACTCGATGGCAGCATGGTTTCGGATGATCGCTCGCCGCTGTCGTCGTGCCGCGTTTTGCTATGCGGCGCGCTGCTCTGTATCGGCTCGGTGGCGCGCGCGGCATCGCAGAGCCCGGTCATCGAACATACCCTGCGGGTGCGGTTGGATCCAGCCGCGCACCGACTCGAAGTGCACGACCGGCTGCAGATCCCGGCGGTTCTGGTCGATCAGAAATTCAGCTTCGAGCTCAATGCCGACCTCGAGGTGCGCAGCCTCTCGCCGCGGCTGCGACTTGCCATCGTACAGCGTCGCGTCCGCCCCGACGCCGTGGCAATGCACCGCGAAGACCCGAGTTCGGACGACCCGGTGCGCGTCACTGTCTACCGCGTGCTCGGGGCGCGGGAGCGCCGTGACCTGACCCTCGATCTCGCCTACGCCGGCAGCATCGACTACCCGATCCAGGACCAAGGGCAGGCCTACGCGCGCGGCTTCAGCGAGACCCCCGGCATCATCGAGGATCGCGGCGTTTATCTCGCTGGATCGACCTACTGGGTTCCCGCGGTGCCGGCGGCGTTGTTGCGCTACCGGTTGCGGACCGATCTGCCCGCAGGCTGGAAAAGCGTGAGCGAGGGCACGCGCTCGAGGGCTGCAGTGACGGGCACGCACGCAGCGCCGAATCGGGTCCGCGAGGAGTGGGACGCCGCAACACCCACCGAGCAAGTGCATTTGGTTGCGGCGCGCTTCAGCGAGTACTTGCGCGATGCCGCGGGTATCAAGGCGTACGCATTCCTGCGTACGCCGGACGAGGCACTTGCGGCACGCTATCTCGCCGCCACGGCGCAGTACCTCACGATGTACGAGAGCCTGTTCGGGAGCTACCCTTACGACAAGTTCGCGCTGGTCGAGAATTTTTGGGAGACTGGCTACGGGATGCCGAGCTTCACGCTGCTCGGCGAACAGATCATCCGCTTCCCGTTCATTTTGACCTCGTCGTATCCGCACGAACTGCTGCACAACTGGTGGGGCAACGGCGTGTTCGTCGACGCTGCCGGCGGTAACTGGTGCGAGGGCCTGACCGCCTATCTTGCCGATCACTTGCTGGCCGAACAGCGGGGACTCGGCGCCCTGCACCGGCGCGACATCCTTCAGCGCGTCACCGACTTCGTGACGCCCGAGAATGATTTTCCGCTGACGCGGTTCCGTGCACGCGATGACGCCGTCACGGAAGCGATCGGTTACGGGAAGTCGGCGATGGTCTGGAACATGCTGCGCGGGCAGGTCGGCGATGCACCCTTCATCGCAAGCCTGCGGAACTTTTATCGTGACAATCGCTTCCGTGATGCCGGTTACGACGACATCCGCCGCAGCTTCGAGGACGCCACCGGCCGGGACCTGCGGGCGTTCTTCGATCAATGGATCACGCAAAAAGGCTTGCCCGAGCTGCGCCTCGATCAGGCCGCGCGCCGGGGGAATGAGCTGACCATACGGCTTGCGCAGGTTCAGGGCCCGCCCTGGCTCGCGCTCGACGTGCCGGTCGCGATTTATACGGCCTCGGGCGTGCAAGTGCGGTCCATCGCGATGCCCGCCGGGCAGCCGACCGCCACCGGCACCTTTGCCTTGTCCTCCCCGGCGACCCGCGTCGAGGTCGATCCGCAATTCCAAGTCTACCGACGACTGAGCCCGATGGAGACACCACCCACGCTGTCCAAAGCCTTCGGTGCCAGTCGGGTGCTGATCGTCGTGCCTGCCACGGCAGCCGATGCGACGTACGCCGGTCTCGTGCAGGCCTGGCGTCGGCCCGGCGTCGAGGTCGCCCTGGATCGCGACCTCGCGAGCCTGCCCCATGACCGCCCGGTATGGATCATCGGCCGCAACAACCGCTATGCCGCCAGCGTAGCCCAGGCGCTCGTTGAGGTTGGTGCCGCGTTGGACGCGGACGGCCTGCGCCTCGCCGATGGCGTCTATCCGGCCGACACCAAGAGCATCGTGGCCGCGGTCCGGAACGCGGAAAACCCGGCCACCGTCATCGTGTACCTATCGGCTCCCACCGCCGCCGCCGCCGATGGTTTGGCCCGCAAGCTGCCGCATTACGGCAAATACTCGTGGTTGGTCTTTCACGGCGATGCACCCGATAACGAGGCAACAGGCGAATGGCCCACGAGCCAGTCGCCGCTCGTCCATGGTTTCGAACCGACTCCCGCGCTCGCGGCGCTCCCGGTTCGGCCGCCCTTGGCCAAACTGCCGCCGCAGTCGCCGCCTTGACCGAGGTGGCGCCGCTGCAGCCGCGCGCGTCTACCCGATTCCGCGCAGCAATTCGGCGAAGGCGCCGGCGACCAGCGGATAACTGAAATAATTGCCTTGTGCTTCGGGGCAGCCGTGCTCCTGGAGGAATTCCAGCTGTTCGCGGGTTTCCACGCCTTCGGCGATGACTTGGATGTGCAGACTCTTGGCCATGTTGATGACTGCGCTCACCACGCTGGCGTCGCCTGCGTCGGTCGTGACGTCATGCACGAAAGATTTGTCGACTTTCAGGGTATCGATCGGAAAGCGGCGCATGTGGCTCAGGCTCGAGTAGCCGGTCCCGAAATCATCGAGTGCGAGCCGCACGCCCACGGCTTTGATCGCGGCCAGCACCTCGGCAGTCGAGGTCGGGTCCTGCATCAGAAAGGTCTCCGTGAGCTCGAGCTCGAGCATGCCGGGATCGAAGCCCGTTTCCAGCAACAGTGAACCGACTTCACTGACGAAATCCTTGGCGCGCAATTCCACCGCCGATACGTTGATCGCCAATCGGATCGGCGCCAATCCCGCCTCACGCCAGGCCTTGCCTTGACGGCACACCTCGCGCAGCACCCATTGTCCGATCGGTACGATCATCCCGGACTCCTCGGCGATCGAGATGAAATGCGCAGGCGAGACCACGCCGCGTACCGGATGACGCCAGCGCAACAGCGCCTCGGCGCCGGAAACGGCGCCGGTATGCAGGTTGATCTTCGGTTGATAATAGAGCTCGAACTCCTGCCGACGGATCGCTTGCCGCAGGTCGGTCTCGAGCAATTGCCGGTCGGTCGCCGTCGAGTTGAGGTCTTCTTTGAAGAACTGATAATTGTCGCGGCCGCAATCCTTGGCCTGGTACATCGCGAAATCTGCGTTCTCGATCAAGGTATCCGCATCGCCACCGTCATCCGGGTAAAGTGCGATGCCGACACTGGCCGTGACGTGCACGTCGTGCTCGTCGATGTAGTGCGGTCGCCGCACGGCGGCGAGAATCTTGTCGGCGCAGGTCGCTGCATCGTTCGCATCCGACACCTCGCCGAACAAGACGACGAATTCGTCGCCTCCCTGCCGGCTGACCGTGTCCGAGGCGCGTACACATTCGCTGATACGCTGCCCGACCGACTGCAGCAGGTGATCGCCGACGGTATGGCCCAAGGAATCGTTGATGTGCTTGAACCGATCCAGGTCCATGTAAAGAACGGCCAGCTTCTCGTGGTGGCGCTGTGCGGAGGAGATGGCCTGTGCTAGGCGATCGTCGAGCAAGGCGCGGTTGGGAAGATTGGTCAGGCTGTCATGCTGTGCGAGATGGGCCATTTTCTGCGCCAGCGCGCGCGTCGTGCTGACGTCGTGAAACACCATGACCGCGCCGATGACCTGGCCGCGGCGGTCATGAATCGGGGCGACCGAGTCCTCGATCGCCGCTTCCGCGCCGTCGCGCCGGATCAACAAGGAGTTTGGCATGAGCCCACCCGCGCGGTTCTCCAGCGTCGCGCGCGCCATCGGGTTCGGTACGGTCGCGCGGCTGAATGAATCGACGACCCGGAGCACCTCTTCGAGCGGCCGGCCAATCGCCTCGGACCGCGGCCACCCGGTCAGACGTTCCGCCACCGCATTGATGAAGGTCACGCGGCCTGCGAGATCGGTGCTGATGACGGCATCGCCGATCGAATTGAGTGTTGCCTGCGCGCGCTCCTTCTCCTCGAGCAAGGCTTCGATGTTTGCCGCTCGGTCGATGATCCCGCCGAGCACCTTGGGCAGCAGCAAGCCGTCCAGGCGGTCCTTGAACAGGTACTCCTGGGCGCCCGCCTGCACGGCGGCCAGCGCCGTCGCCTCGTCGTCCGGCGCAGTCAGGATCAAGATCGGGATCTGCGGGACGATCGCGAACAGCCGGTCGAATGTTTCGAGGCCGCGTGTGTCCGAGAGGAATAGGTCGACCAGGATCGCTGCAATACCTGGGGTGCCCGCACCCTGCTGCTTGCCGAGCAGGGGCAGTCGCCGCAGCGCTTCTCCGCAAGTCGTTACCCAGGTGACCTCGAACACGGGGGCCCGAGAGGCGGACAACGCCGCGCAGACGGCGTTGGCACCGTTCACGTCGCTTTCAATGAGCATCAGATTCTGTGGCACTGTCGTTCGCCGTGCGCAGAGTTATTACTTCATTCGAACACACGGCGCTCCATGCGGCTGTGCGGTGGCGAACACACGGGCTATTTTTTCGTCGCAAAGCCCCTGCCGGCGGCCGCGGCTCGCGGGCAAGCGGGCGAGGTGCCCTCAATAGGTCTTGTAGGGCAGGAACTTGCCGGAGAGATTGATCTGCACGCGATCGCCCTTGGGGTCCCGCTCACGCGTCAGATCCATCTTGAAGTCGATCGCGCTCATGATGCCGTCGCCGAATTCCTCGTGGATCAACTCCTTCAATGTCGTGCCATAGACCGCGACCAATTCGTGGAACCGGTAGATCAGAGGATCGGTCGGGACGGTGGTCGGCAGCGAGCCCTTGGAGGGGACGACCGTGAGCCATCGCCGCTCCTCCGCGGACAGCTCGAACAGTTCGCCGATGATCGCCGCCTGCTGCTCGCTCAGGGTCATCTGGCCGAGGCACGCGGCGGTCACCCACTCTTTGCTGAGCCCGAGCTTCGCGGCGACGTCGCGCCACTTCAGTCCCTTGTTCACTTTGACGCTCAAGATCTTCTCGGTGACGCTACTACGGCTCATGGGTCTCTCCAGTGACGGCCAGCGGTCAATATACAACGCCGGTCCGGTCGCCGCAGGCTGCACGAGCGCGTATCGTGCCGCCGCCATCCGTCGGAGACGGCCGACCATCTGCTGGCGCGCGTGATCGCCTACTGCCTGGAATATACCGAGGGGATCGCATTTCCGCCGCAGCGGGCGGGGCTCTATAGAACCAGGCGTGTCCTGTCTTCCCCCGCTGCCTCAAGCGTGAGCGTGCGCGCCGTCGCGGGCACTGGGACGCGGGGCCGATGTTCCAGCCAGCGCTCGAACTCCGCCCGAGGCATGGGCTTGGCGTACAGGAAGCCCTGAGCCACGTCGCAGTGCATTTCGGTCAGACGTCGCGCGGCCGTCTCGGTCTCGATGCCCTCGGCCACGACCTTCAGTCCGAGGCTGTGCCCCATGTCGATCGCGGACCGCACGACCGCGGCGAATTCGGCGTCCGACTCGAGACCTTGAATGAAGCTGCGATCGATCTTGACCTCGTGAACGGGCATGCGGGCAAGATGGCTCAACGAAGAATAACCGGTGCCGAAATCGTCAATCGACAGCTGCAGTCCGAGCTGCGCCAGCGCGTCGAGCATCGCGATCGCACGGGCCGGATCGTCGATGAACCCGCTCTCGGTGACTTCGAGCGTCAACAAGGATGGCGGCAAGCGATGCCGCGCGAGTGCGTTCGCGACCCGCAGATGAAAATTCTCGTCGTTGATGTCGTCGACGGTCACGTTGACCGACAGCGGCAAGGCAAGACCCGCGGTCAGCCACGCAGCCGCGCACGCCAGGGACTGCTCCAGGGACCAGCGCGTGATCTGGCGGATGAAACCGGTCTGCTCGGCGAATGGAATGAAGGCGCCCGGGCCGAGCAGCCCGCGCATGGGGTGTTGCCAGCGCAGCAAGACCTCCGCGCCGGCGATGCGCCCGCTCGCCAATTCCACCTTGGGCTGAAAGAACAGGCGCAACTCGTCCTTGTCGACCGCCTGGCGCAACTCGCCGAGCAGCGACAACTGATCCCGCTCCGCCGGCTTCATGGCCGGCTCGTAGCTGGCATGCCCGCGCTTGTCGCGGCGTGCCCGCTCCAGGGCGAGATCCGCACAGCGCAGCAACTCATCCGCCGACGAGGCGTCGGCGGGCGAGCGGGCGAGGCCGAGCGTCGCGGTGATGTCGATGGGCTGCGAGGCCACGACGATCGGATCGGAGAGGCGCACGAGCAGCATCCCCCCCCAGGTCTGCAGACTATCCGTGGCGCGCAGCGGCATGAACGCCGCGAACTGATCCGCGGCGAGCCGGGCGACTTGACCGGCGGGATAGGGACCGGCGGTGAGGCGGGCGGCGATCGTCTTGAGCACGGCATCGCCGACCGGGTAACCGAGATGCTCGTTGATGCGCCGGAAGCGATGCAGGTTGATGACCGCGACCGCCACGCCGTCGCCGCCAGCGCGCAAGGCCTCCTCGAGGCGCGTGTTGAAGGCGGCGCGATTCATGAGGCCCGTGAGCGTGTCCTCGTAGGCGAGACGGCGGATCGATTGGTCGCGCGAGCGCACGGCAGATTGCATGACTTGGATGCCTTCGGCCAGAGACCCAAGTTCGTCGCGACGCTGCACGACCACGGGCGCATCGTAGATGCCGGCGCGGATCTGATCGACGGCCGCCGTGATGTTCTGCAGCGGCCGGGTGATGTTGCGCGCGAGGATGAACGCGGCGGCGGCCGAGACGGCGAGCGCGATACCCGCGATCCAGTACAAATATTGGGTGAGCCGGTCGAATGGCAGCATCGCGGCGGCGAACGACTTCGACAGCGTCACGGCGACGGTGGCGGCTGGACCGTCGGGCAGGCCGATGCGCCGGGTTTCTTCGGGCGAGCGGGGCGCTTGCGCACCCGGTTCGGTGCTGACCACATCGGTCCACCCCGCTCCGGACTTGATCGCGAGAGTGACGCCGAGACCCGTGATGTCCTTCAGTTCTTTGGCCGTCTTCTGGTCGATCTCGAAGCCCATGACGACCCAGGCGACGGGCAGCGGATTGTTGATGACGACCGCGACCAACTGATAAATGCGGCCGTGTTCGACGACCACCGTGTCATTCGGTTCGATGTTGCCTTCCGCATCGAGACGGCGCGTGAACAGCGTGGGATCGGCAAAGGTCTGGCCGATCGCGGCGCGCGATCCGGAGGCGGCGATGACCTTGCCGTCGAGCGCGGTGAGCACGACCATCGGCGCGTCGATGCGCGTGCCCGCGTTTTCGAGGACCGAAACCAGGGTCTCGGTGTCCCGATCGGCGATTGCCTCGCGAAATCCGGCGTCGTCGGCCATGACGCGCGCGGCAAGCCGCAGCAGCCGTACGTTCAGATCGAGGACCGCATGGAATTCCTTGTCGCCGCTTTGCAGTTGTTCGGTGAGCGCATGCGCGGCGTTCTGCCGGTTCGTATGCGACACGACCGTCAAGGCGACCGCGAGTACGGTCGCGAGCAGCAACAGGAATGTGACGGCGATGCGGGTGCGCAGCTGCATGTCGCAAGGGCGGCGGCCTCAGGGCCAGGGCCACGCAGCCTTCGGGTCTGGAATCCCGGATAGATCCAAATCGAAGCTCGCGGCCGCGGTGTCGGATTTGACCTCGAGCGGTTGCGGCGCGACGCGGGCGGCGAGCCCAGGATGCCAGACGTGCACCGAATAGCTGCCTGGCGGCACGGTGATGCTCACACTGCCCGTGCGCCCGAGGTGTTCGATCTTGGCAAAGTAAGGCGAGTCGACGATTCCCAGGAAAGCGCGCATCTTGTCGTGCACGTTGCAGCCCAGGGCTTCCAAGCCGGGCTGGTCGAACACGACCGGCGCCGTCGGGCGTCCCGCGTACAGCTTCAGTTCGAAGATCTTCGGGAGGTAATGCGAATAGACGTCGTGTTTGATTTGATCGCTATTCGGAAAGCTCACGCCCGTGCCCGTGCGCACGATGCTCACCTGGGGCACGAATTGTTTGCCCACCTGGTCGATCGTCGCCACTGACTCGTGCGCCGGCGGTGCGGCGACGCCGACCGGGTCGAGTACGACGACGGCGTCTTGGGCGGGACCCGCGCTCGCTGCCGCAACGTTCAACGTGACGGTCACGGTCGCGGCCATGGCGCGGTCCCCGATCGCCAGGGAGAGGGTCGCGAGCAGCCAGTGGGCAGCGCCGTGGCGGGTCGCGCGAGCGGCGCCGCTCATGGCTTCTTGTCTTTGGCCGGCGGCTCGACGATGTCGCGTTTCATCGGCGCCAGCAGGCGCAACAACTCGTTGGTCGCGCCGGTCGAGACGTGGCGTTCTTTGAGGATTTTCTCGAGCGTCGCGACCATGCCGTAGAACTCCGCTTCGGAGATGTGCTGGCCGGCGTGCGACTCGCGCATCGGATCGCCCGAGTAGTGGCAGGGCCCGGCTGCCAGTTCGCAGATCTGTTCGGCGAGCAGCCGCTTGATCCGCGCGAGGTCCGTGTCCTGGAAGCTGCGCCCGAGCACCGCATCGCCCGCCACGCGGTCGATCAGCGCATCGGCGATCGCATGCACGCCGATATCGCCGCCGAGGCGGTCGTACAGCGTGCTGGCCGCATGGCTCGCGGCCGCACCGGCGCCCCAAACGGAGACGATCAGGAAAACTTGGAGCGTGAAGCGCGTCATACAGTATTTGGGCAAAGGCTCACAGTAAATCGGATGCCCCGTCGCGGGCTGTGCAATGGAACACAATATTCGACGCCATGTCGGCTTAGGCTTCCTCGGCGGTCACTCAAGCCCTTATCGGCCCCGCCGATACGGATCTTGAGGCAAACATTAGCCTTGATGCATAGCGGCATGGTAGAACGCGTGATTCGAGCAATCGGGTTTTGGATCGCTTTGTGGGTAGGCTGCGGCTTGGCCGGCCATGCGGCGGCCGGCGACCGGCTCGAATGGACCGGCGCCGTGACCGAGGTGGAAGGCGCGGCGGGCGGCGGTCTCGTGCCCTGGGCGTTGATTGCGGGTCTCGGCACCGACCGCGAAGTCGGTGGCAGCGCGTTTGCGACCTACCTCAGCACGGACGACTTCTCCCTGCGCAGCGGCGGCGTTGCCGTCGGCATCGACGACCGGGTCGAATTCTCGTTCGCGCGCCAGCGCTTCGATGCGGGCAGCGTGGTGCCGGGCTTGACTCTCGGCCAGGACATCGTCGGCGCCAAGGTCCGCCTGTTGGGCGACGCCGTGTTTGCGCCCGATCGTGTGCTGCCGCAGATCGCCGTCGGTGCCGAATACAAGCGCACGCTCGATTTCGATGCCGTACCGCACGCCGTGGGTGCCGCCTCCGGTGCAGACGTCGAATGGTATCTCGCCGCCACGAAACTCTATTTCGCGGCGATTGCGGACCGTAACGTGCTGCTCGACCTGACCGTGAGGCGCACGCGGGCCAACCAGTTCGGACTGCTCGGCTTCGGCGGTGACGGCAGCAGCTATTCCTGGCGCCCCGAGGCATCGGCGGGCATTTTTCTCAGCGACGCGCTGCTGCTCGGCGCCGAATATCGCGACAAGCCGAACAACCTGAGCGCGTTCCGCGAGCAGGCGGCCGCCGACGCCTTTCTCGCCTGGGGCCCGGTGAAGAACTTCACGCTGACCGCGGCTTGGGCCGATTTGGGCTCGATTGCTGGTAAAGCCGATCAGCGCGGCCTGTACGTCTCGGTTTGGGTCGGGCTCTAGGCTCAGACAGGCCCCCCGCAAAACACCGGAAATTTAGGGCAAAGGCGCTTAAGCTACGCGCCCCATGCCCATCGTACGCCTCGACAAAGTCTCGCTCAGCTTCGGCCTCAAACCGCTGCTGGATCGCGTCGATCTGCAGATCCGCCGCGGCGAGCGCGTCTGTCTGCTCGGACGCAATGGCGAGGGCAAGTCCTCGTTGTTACGCCTCGTCAACCGCGAAAGCGTTCCCGACAGCGGCGAAGTCTGGGTGCGGCCTGGGGCCAGAATAGCGACGCTCGCACAGGAAGTGGCCGCCGGCAGCGATCAGACGGTCGAGCACATCGTGCGTGGCGGCAGCACGCACGCCGAGGACTGGCAGGCCGAGCTCGAGGTCGATCAGGTCATTGCGCGATTGGGCCTCGATCGCGACGCGCGCCTGAGCGCACTGTCGGGGGGCTGGCGCCGCCGCACCATGCTCGGTCGCGCGCTCGTCAGCGCACCCGACCTCCTGCTGCTCGACGAACCGACGAATCACCTCGACATCGAGGCGATCACCTGGCTCGAGGAGATGATGCTGGAGTTCGCCGGCGCGCTGCTGTTCATCAGCCACGATCGTGCCTTCGTGCGGCGGCTCGCGACCCGGATCGTCGAACTCGACCGCGGTCAGCTGCGGGTCTGGCCCGGCAGCTACGACGACTACGTCGTGCAGAAGGCGGCCGCGCTCGAGGTCGAGGCGAAGCACGCGGCTCTGTTCGACAAGAAACTCGCGCAGGAGGAGGCATGGATCCGTCAGGGCGTCGAGGCGCGGCGCACCCGCAACGAGGGCCGTGTACGCGCGCTCAAAGCATTGCGCATCGAGCGCAGCGAGCGCCGTGAACGCATCGGCCAGATCGACGTGCGGGCGCAGGATGCCGCGCCGTCCGGCAAGCTCGTGTTCGAGGCCGAACACGTCACGCAGTCCTTCGGCGGCACGCCGATCATCGCGGATTTCTCGGTGCGGATCATGCGCGGCGACCGCATCGGCATCATCGGGCCGAACGGTTGCGGCAAGTCGACGCTGATCAAACTGCTGGTCGGTGAATTCGAACCGACTTCCGGTTCGATCCGGCGCGGCACGAACTTGAAGGCCGCCTATTTCGATCAGCAGCGCGAGCAGCTCGATGTGACGGCGTCGATCATGGACAACGTCACCGGCGGCAGCGGCGACAGCGTCGTGATCGACGGCCGGGCCCGGCATGTATCGGGGTATCTGCGCGATTTCCTGTTCCCCCCCGAACGCCTGCAGGCGCCGGTGACGATGTTGTCGGGCGGCGAGCGCAATCGCCTGCTGCTCGCCCGGCTGTTCGCGCAGCCGAGCAATCTGCTGATCATGGACGAGCCGACCAACGATCTCGATGTCGAGACCCTCGACCTGCTCGAAGATTTGGTCGCCAATTACGACGGCACCCTGCTGCTCGTCAGTCACGATCGCGCCTTCCTCGACAACGTGGTCACGAGCACGCTCGTGTTCGAGGGCGCCGGCAGCATCAACGAGTACGTCGGCGGCTACAGCGATTGGCTGCGCCAGCGCCGGACACCGGCGCGGACGGCGACGGCGCGCGCGCAAGCGGCGGCTGGGCTCGCCGGCGCGGCGTCCGCGGACGCCGCCAAGGCGGCTGTGAAAGCACGGCGCCTGTCCTATAAGGATCAGCGGGAGCTCGATACCCTGCCCGGCAAGATCCAGCTGCTCGAAGAGGAACAGCACGGCCTGCAGGCGGTCGTCGGCGATCCAGAGTTGTTCCGGCAGAGTCCGGATCGGGCGGCGGCCGCTCTGCAGCGCCTCGAGATACTCGCGCGCGAACTCGAAGCGGCTTATGCGCGCTGGGACTCGCTCGAGTCCGCCCGCTCCTAGCGGCGGCTGCGACCGCGACCGAGCAAATCGCTTGGATTCGGCAGTCCCGCACCACCGGCATCCGGAATGACCAGCGAAGAGGCTTGCTCGCGGCGCATTTCCTGCAGCTCCCGCATCGTCTGCTGCACGGCCAATTCCGCCGCCGCCCCGAACTTCGACACCGCCACGTCCAGGGAGAGCGCGTCCAATTCGAAGCTGATCGGCAGCGCGCCCATCGGCGTCATGACCTGCGCTTGTCCGACGAACAAGACGGGCCGCGCCGCATCGTCGGCACCGGCCGCAGTCACGGGTGTCAGACGGCGGATCGTCCCGACCTTGCGATCCGTGAAAATGTCTTCGCGGTACAGTTGGCTCGCTTCCATGGTGGCCTGACGGGCCTCGCTGGTGGCACTCATTGCGATGGGTTTCCTTGTGGTGCTGTTACGATAGGGCCCTTTCTATTCTAGTGGATCGAAGACGGTTTGCCCAAGAACGCCTCGAGCTCAAGCCTGGTAACCCGCCTCATCCCCGCCTGGACCACGCTGCTCGGCGTGGTGTTGTTCGGGTTCGCCCTTTGGTGGCTGCACCACTCGCTGTCCCAGTATCGTTTGCACGATATTTTGCTGCGCGTGCACGCGATCCCGGGCTCCGCGCTGCTGGGCGCCGTGCTGCTGACCATCGCCGGCTACACCTGCCTGACCTTGTACGACGTGCTCGGCTCCCGCTTCGTCGGCGCCAGGATCGCCTACGGGCGGCTCGCGCTGATTTCCTTCATGGCGTACGGCATCGGGCACAACGTCGGCATGAATACCCTGAGCGGCGGGGCGATCCGCTATCGCGCCTATTCGGCGCTCGGCTTGAGCGGCAAACAGGTTGCGACGATCGTTGCGTTCGGCACCGGGACGTTCGGACTCGGCGCGGCGACCCTGCTCGGCGTCTCCCTGTTGGCGCGCAGCACCTTGTCGGCGTCCGTCCTGCACCTGCCCGTGGGCTTGGTTTTGGGCGCCGGCGCGGCCCTCTTGCTCGGCGTCGTCGCGTATCTCGCGGTCGCCTCGCTGCGGCGTCTGCCGCTGCGCCTGCGCCGCCTGGAATTCTCCCTGCCGCGACCGCGCATGGCGTTCGCGCAGGTGGCGCTGGCCTGCAGCGATCTCATGCTGTCCGCCGGTATTTTGTACGTGCTGCTGCCGGCACATCCCGGCATCGGACCGCTCGGCTTCGTCGGCCTCTACGTGATCGCCATCGCGGTCGGTGTCATCAGCACCGTCCCGGGCGGCGTCGGCGTGTTCGAGTCGGTGATGCTCTTGTTGCTGCCGACGGTGGCTCGCGACGGACTGCTCGGCGCTCTGCTCGCCTACCGGGCGATCTACTACTTGTTGCCGTTCGCGTTAGCCCTCGCCCTGCTCGGTGGACATGAATTGTGGGTGCACCGCGACCGGCTGAATCGCATCTTCGGACTGCTGCGCACCTGGCTGTCGGCGGTCACACCGCAGGCAGCGGCGCTCGCCGTCTTCATTGCCGGTGCGATCCTGTTGTTCTCCGGGGCGACGCCCGCGGTCGGGCCGCGCCTCGATGCCCTGCAAGGCTTCGTGCCGCTGCCCGTGCTCGAGCTCTCGCACCTGCTCGGCAGCGCCGTGGGCCTCGGCTTGCTGGTGCTCGCCAACGGACTCTATCGGCGCCTGGACGCGGCGTGGTGGCTCACGATCTGGCTGCTCGGCGCGGGCATCGTCGTGTCCTTGCTGAAGGGATTCGACTACGAAGAGGCGCTCGCCCTGACCGCCGTCGTCGTGGTGCTCGCGTCCGCCCACTCACGCTTTCCGCGGCGCGCTTCGTTGATCGAACAGCGCTTCTCGGCGCCGTGGATCCTCGCGTTGCTGATCGTGCTCGGCGGGGCCGCATGGCTCGTGAGCTTCGCCTATCGGCACGTGCCCTATGCCAATGATCTATGGTGGCAGTTCGCCTTCGAGGCCGAGGCGCCGCGGAGCCTGCGCGGCTTGTTGCTCGCGCTCGTGCTCGCGGCCGCCTATGGTCTTTGGCGGCTCCTGCGGCCGGCGCGCGTGGTGCTCAATCTGCCGGCGGAGTCGGATCTCGCGCTCGCGGAACGGCTAGCCACCGCCACCGCGGATACGACCGCGAACCTGGCCTTGCTCGGCGACAAGAGCCTGATGTTCAACGCCGCGCGCAGCGCCTTCATCATGTATCAGGTCTCGGGCAGCAGCTGGATCGCGATGGGCGATCCGGTCGGACCCGAGAGCGAGCGCGAACCGCTCGCCTGGGAATTCGTCGAGCGCTGCGACGTCATGGCCGCGGCGCCGGTGTTCTACCAGGTTACACCGGAGAATCTGCCGATTTACGTCGACCTCGGCCTGAGCTTGAGCAAACTCGGTGAGGAGGCGCGCATTGCTCTCCATGGCTTTTCGCTCCAGGGCGCGGCACGCGCGGACCTGCGTCAGACACACCGGCGCGCGCTGCGCGACGGCGCACAATTCGCGATCGTGCCGCGCGAGCAGGTCAGCGCGATCCTGCCCGACCTGCGGCGCGTATCGGATGCCTGGCTCGCGGCTAAGAGCGGCGCGGAAAAGGGCTTCTCGCTCGGCTATTTCGATGCGCGCTACATCGCTCGGTTCGACTGTGCGGTGGTGCGCACCGGCGATCGGATCGTCGCCTTCGCCAACATCTGGCGGGCCGGCGAACAGGCCGAGCTCTCGGTCGATCTGATGCGCTATTGCGACGGCGCGCCGAAGGGCGTGATCGACTACCTGCTGATCGAGTGCATGCTCTGGGGCAAGGCCCTGGGCTACCGCTGGTTCAACCTTGGCATGGCGCCCTTATCGGGTCTGGAAGAACATCCGCTCGCGCCGGCCTGGCACAAGCTTGGCCGCCTGGTCACGCGCTACGGCGAGAATTTTTATCACTTCGAAGGTTTGCGCAAATACAAGGAAAAGTATGAGCCGGTTTGGCGACCGCGCTATCTCGCAGCACCCGGCGGCCTGTCCATGGCGGGCGCACTGCTCGACGTCACCAATTTGATCTCCCGGGGTTTGCCGAGGACTGCCGCCCGGTAGCCACCACACGCCTAAGAGAGGGTTCATCGTGCAAAAACTCATCCAAGCAAGCTGCGTCGCTGCGCTCACGCTCCTCTGGGGGCGGGCGCATGCGGCCGAGCCCGCGCCTGCGCCCGCAAGAGCGGCGCCGAGCGCGGCGCCGAGCGAAACCTTCAACTATGGACGCTTCGGACCGGTCAGTGTCTACAAGCCCGCAGGCGAGGCCCGCGACGTGGTGTTGTTCCTCTCCGGCGATGGCGGCTGGAAT
>Ga0209208_10003670_pt1 | contig 21964 bp, 16 predicted proteins | sample S1TSphfallax_3_FD_187694 | JGI IMG/M metagenome (GOLD analysis project Ga0209208, IMG submission 187694) | Host-associated microbial communities from peat moss isolated from Minnesota, USA - S1T2_Fd - Sphagnum fallax MG (SPAdes) (version 2) | ecosystem: Host-associated > Plants > Peat moss >...
GTGTTTGCGCGGGTCATAGTAGCTCTTTTGGTTGAGGCTCAAGCCCCAGAGTTGGAACATCTTTGGGTGTTTGCGGACGATCAGCCATGCGCCGCCCGCCAGTGTTGGAAAGCTCAGGATCGCCAGCATTCGGAACCCGACGAGGAAAACCGTCACCGTGACGAATACGATCGCCATCCATGCCGAGAGGTCGAGGCCGAGCTTGGCCCTCGGTCGATTCAGCGCCTGATTGATTGGTAACGGTTCTCCCCGCTTGGTCGTGTGCATGGCAGCTCCTACATCGACTGCCCGGTGAGAGAACCAATCCAGCCCGCGCCCCATCCGAGAACGCCAGCGCCGAAGAGCGCACCGAAGAGACCGGGAATGGCGTCCTGGAAGCGACCGGACATCATGCGAATGCCGGCGAAAATGAGACCGCCAAAGCAGATGACGGCACCGGCGTATATTGCGAACGTTTTGAACGTCCCCATGAGCGTCTGAGCGCCGGAGAAGTCCATCGTTCCTTGTGCGTGAGCCGCGCTCGCAAAAGTGAGCGCAACGAGAGTGGGAGCCATCACGCGGAATGCGCGGGCCAGGGATTGCTTTGAGAAGGGTGAGGCCTTGCGATTGGCGAGGCGATTTGGACGGCTTGCAGGACTGCTTTGGCGGATCATTGGCTACCTCCAGCAACGGTGAATTCAGTTGCGATAGCCAAACCTTATGGGCCCCTCAAGCCCCGCGTCCAATGACTTTCCGGTGTTCTCTTATGCGCTAAGGGCATAAGAGACGGACGCACGGAAGCGCATAAGAATGGACGAGTTCGTCTGTTGAGGTATCGGCAAAGCAGCCGACCTAGGAATTGCGGAACTGCTTACGCCAAGGGTGTGCGACAGCAATCTTCTCGCGCCCCGTGCTGAGGCTCATGTGGCTCAGCGGCCAAAGCGACTCTAAACGACCAAATACGGGACTCGCTGGCGGTCACAGTCTACTGTATTTGTGCCGATCGCGCCCCCGTCGTGCGCCCGTCGAAAGTAAATTGGCAGTTGCTCCGTACTTGTGCTAAAATTTTGCGCAATCGTATCAATTGATTAGTCGCATTACGCTCAGGGTTAGAGAGCAACGGTCCAGAGTTACCAAAGCGAAACCCTGATGCCACCTGGGGCGGTGTCTATAAAAACAACGCCAATAGATGCAGAGCGGGCTTCGGGAACTGTTCTGAGAAATCGCAAGAATTCTTGAGGTGACATCACGCATGAAGAGTAAGAATGGCGATGAACCTTTAGCTGAGGATCCCGCATTTCAATTCACGCCAGGCGGTCGACGTGCACGGAAGAACGTTCACATGGTGGCGAGCGGAGGAACCTCCTCCAGCGGCGCGGCGGCGCTAATTACCTCTCCCTCGGCAAGAAGGAAGCCGAACAATACCAAAGGCATTCCTTCTTTGGGGGAGTTTGTCACACCCCCGGGTGGTCGTCGTCACCGGTCTCGGGTTCGTCGAATCCGTTCCGGTGAAAATTTCTTATTCTCGCAGTCTTTAGGCAGCCGTCTGAGAGCAATTGATCGTCCCGGACCTCCCGACGCCGCAAACTGGATCACCTGCGCAGGATGGATCAACGATACAGGATCAGCAATAACGCAGTTTAGTACCACTTGGACGGTACCGCCTCCTCCAACAGCGGCCGGGACACAGCTAATCTATCTTTTCAATGGCATAGAACCGGCCGATGGTAAGACGATTGTCCAGCCGGTCCTGCAGTGGGGTGATTCCGGGGCTGACCCAGATGGCCAGAATCGAACTGGTCCATTTTGGACCGCCGCCAGTTGGTTGGTCGGCGGCGCGGACGATTCGGCGACACACACGCCGCATGTTCGGGTCAATCCAGGTGATGTCCTTGTCGGGCTAATCCAATTAGTAGGCCGAACGGCAACAGGTTTCAGTTACACATGCGAATTTCAAGGGTTGGCTGGCACTACGCTTCCGACGCCGGAGATTGATGAGCTTGTGTGGTGTGTCCACACGCTGGAGGCCTACGAACTTCAAGGGAACCAAAACCCTCCTTACGATTTGGGGACTATCGCTGAATACCCCGGTACAGCGAGCATCCCATTTGGATCGATCAACATAATTACGAATGCCCCAAGCCCGAATGGTTCCTGGGCGGCCCACAATATTGCTGCGACACTTGGCGAAACAACAACAATAGACGTTGACGCCTCTACCGATGGTCAGGTCACTGTCCATCTGTGATCGCGAGATTACCCGAGCTTCTCATGTGGTCGATCGACGGCAGCTAGCATTAAGAGTCCTATGATCTTAGGGAAATTGAATCATTGATAAGGAGCAGCATCCAATGAAGCGTTTCTGCGTCCCATGCTCATTCACCGCCTTTGTGCTGATAGCAAGTGCGATTCCGGCTGAATCTCAGCTTCCAATGTGCTCGACCCAAAAGGTGAACGGCAATTGCCAGTTGACTTTTGATCGTCTTGACCCGGTCACCCTCCCCACGATCCAATTGAGGCCCAACGCGCGCATCAGCGTCTCGTTGACGCGATCCCTCCCCTATGAATTAATCACTCTCGACCCGCAGAGCTTTCAATTAATAGCTCCCGCCGATCAAGTACAAGGTCTTGCTTCGGCGATCTTGCCAAGCTTCAAAGGAGTGGGCACTCCTACGCAAACCCCAGTGCCAGGTGCATTCGGAATACTGGCCGCCGATTCCAACGACGTCCAGACAGTCAAGAATGACTTGGTTAATCTTAGTAAGTTGATTGACAATCCGTTTCCAGCGCTTTCAACCTTTATAACCAATGTTCAAGGCGTCTATGCACAGCTCGATGAAGCTGTGGCACCCCTTCCACGCCCCCTCGATGACCACGACAATCCGCTCAGGGTGAGTAACTTGCCTAAGGGCACTCCAACTCCGTGGTCAACATCTTACCCAAGCTGGCGCTCACTCGTACTGTGCGAGCTATCAGCTTCAGAATGCTCCAGTGAATCAATCCCGGTTTTCAAAGATCTCATGGCAACTGGCATAACTCTTCAAACAATGCTTACGCCGCCCGCCACCCCTCCACAGGCACCGCCACCATTGAAATTTGATTCGGCTACATTTGACGCTCTCGTAGCAACGACCAAGGTTGATATCGCCAAGCTGAAGCCTTCGGACAACCCTAACCAGTACACGACTGCTTTAGCCGAACTGCAGTCGCGCGAGACGTCTCTCCTTCCTTTGGTGCCCGTCTACGCTGCCGCTTGGCTGCCGGGTGTCACGGCCGTCAACAAAGATCTACAGACATATTTCGTAAACATCAAGGAGACAGTGGCATCCGCTCCCGGGAGCGCCACTCAATTTCTAGGCTTCATCAACGATCCTCGCCACCTATCAAATAACACGGGGACAGCCACAAAATTCTTGGGCAGGCAGGTGACGTACGCCGTAAATGCCGTGAATCAAATTGCAGTGATGACGACTGCTGTACCTACGAGTAGTCAGAAGAGTTCTATCGTGACAATAACGGTTTTGTATGCGGACCCAATTTTCGAGGTCTCTACAGGGGCAATCCTTTCGACGCTGCCTGACAGAACTTTTGCAAACCAAACCCTTGTTACAGGAAATTCTGGCAACCTGCAAACAACAGGTAATGTGATCATCAGCCAGTCAATCATTCGTCCTATAGTCCTGCCCTACGCTGCGGGCAATTGGCGAATCGGTCACGACTTTCTGATGCCGGATAGGCATCGCGGAGCTGTTTACGCTACAACCGCTCTTGCATTCAATGGTTACAATACGACTGCCGAATACGCTGCTGGTCCTTCATTATCGTGGAGGATGCTCATGTTTAGCCCATTGGTTCACTTTGGCCATGATATCCGCTTGACACAAGGCGAAACTGTTAATCAGGTTGTATGCACCACTGTTCCTTCACAAACAAATACTTGTGTCGGGACACCGCCCCCACCCTCCTCAACGACGTTCTGGAAGGCGAGCTTTGCCTTCGGAATCGGCGTCAGGGTGCCAACGTCCTTTGGAACAACAACTGGTCGTTAGTTAGCCATGCAGACGAAAGCCGCTCGGAGGTAGATGCATGCTTCGCGCTAGAGAGATGATCTCGTTTTGTCTTCTGGGTGTGCCTATTATATTTGAGACCATTGCTGTAGGTCAGCAATGCGCACCTTGTGCAACCCATTGCGCCATGATCGGTTCGGCGGCCAATGCAGCGTGTGTGAAGTCGGGGGTCGATCCGGTCATCTGCGGAAATCCACCCGGACCGATGAAACCGCTGGATAGCATGCAGATCGAGGGTGCGGATGCGCGGCCCATTAACCTGCCGCAGGTCGGCGGTCAAAGGTGCACTGCACAGGGACTCTGTGTTCGCGCAGGAATGGGCGCACAAAATGGTTGTCTCGCATCGTGCTTTATCTGTACGCCCTCAACCATACACCCTGATTTTCTATTAATTTCGGTTTTATATGCACCTCCCGGAAATGCCAGTACTGCCTCTTTCGGCCAATCCACATCCTCGGGAGTGACATATGGAATCGGAAGCAATATTTCGGAGTCTAGCGGTACTTCGGTGGCCATTACAGAGAGTTTTTCTGCTCCGCCATCTGGGTCGGGTTCTGGTTCTGGTGGCGGTGGAGACAGCGGGGGCTTTTCCATCAACCTGCAGAGCAGTTCTGCCAGCGGCAGTGGTGAGACGAACCAGTTTTCTGTGGTTACAACTTCTACCAGTACTGACAATTTAAAGCCCGGAAAAGATGTGATAGACCATACGCAGGACATCTTTTTGCTTTGGTTGAATCCAGTAGTGACTTTAACCAAATCAGATCAAGCTACTTTAGCAGCGGCAATCACTGCGGGCGATGTACAGATGAGCGTACAGTCCGTCAGTGCCAATCAACTGATGAATGGAATACCTGCGGAAAAGTTGGCGCCTACTCAGATTTGTCCGACACCGAGCACGTGCTACACGCTACCTGGGTTGGGTTCACTAACTAAGGACGACATCAATATGATTCTGGCGCAAGATCCTTTTTTGAGTTCGTCGTCCGGTCAAACACCTGATCCCTCCCGCTTCATATACATTCAGTCCAACCCGTTAGAGAATACGTCTGTCGCGGCAAGTACAACGCAGACCTTTACCGTATCCGATGCCCAGACTAACAGCCAGACCACAACGCAAAGCACGAGTTCTACCGATGGTGTGACGACTGGCTTGTCGATAAAGGGATCTGTTATTGGCATCAGCTTGAGTCAAAGCGATTCTTGGACCTGGACGCAAACGGTGTCACGAGGTTCCAGCAATGGACAGACGCAGCAAGCTTCGGTAACCCTATCTTCGACGACTCAAAGTTGCTGCGGGATTAACAACACCGTTACCTGTGAGGTCAGTATCTGGGAGGATATGATCTACCGAACATTTGCGTTCGTTCCACAACCCGAAAGCTGCCAGGGCGTTCAATCGCCGTCTCCGGCCCCGTTGTTAGTTGGGGCCGTTGGTCCTTCGCCGGCGAAGCATGTCGAGCATCCCGCTCTATCCATTGTCGGTCCACCCTTACGGGGAACTGTGCTTCGGAACAACGCACCGCTTAGAGGTGCCACGGTTATCATCACAGATGGAACCGGACAGATTCTATATCGCGTCGTCACCGATCATTCCGGTCATTACTTCAGCGGAGCTATTGCGCCAGGTTCGGTACGAGTGAGAGTCGGCAGCAAGACCCTTCAGACGGTGATCAGATCAGCGACTAGCGTCGTTCTGGACGTTGTGATGTAACGCTAGGATAGTTGGTCACATTCTGGCGTCAGATGGTGTCGCAATGGCGGATAGGCTTGTACGAGGGAAGCAGTTCAGTCGCTATTGGAAAAGTTAGCCGCTAACAACGTTGCGGTGCCTTGACTCGGCCTGAATCAGCTTGCAATTTGTTATCAGCGCCTCGAACGGCTCAGCATCGCCAAACAAAAGCCCATCGTCGACCATTTTCTGATAGTCATGCCGGAGGGCCTCATACCCAGCACCGTCGGGCAAGAGCCTCAATCTGCCTCGAATAGCCTGCATATAATCGATTCTGGCCCCATTTTTGTCCCGTTCGGCGAAGAAGGCGTTCTTATGAATGGCAACGGCTTCCGCTACATGTTGGGCCGCGAGAGCTTCGGCAAGATGTCCGGTCTCTTCGAGCCGAACCAGATCGTGGAAGTGCCGCGAGAACCGGTTGCTCAGGCCCTTTTCGCCCTGGACGCAATACACATGGGCGGCAGTCGCTTTCTCCCAGAAGATGCGGGTCAGATTCATGACGCGAGGGTCGGCGTTTGGAAACTCGACACCGGATACCAAACCCTCCATATCGCAGAGGACGGGAATGATCGTACTTGGCTCTCCGCTGGATCGCGCGCCAAATTCAAGTTTCACAGTTGGGAGTGCATAGCCCGATGCCGGTGCCACAGGCTCATAGTCAATGAAGATGCAGTCCTCGGTGATACGGCTGGATACATTCCTCAGTCCTTCCAACCCAGCTTGGATGGCGGGGTGAGCCTGGTTCCGAATCCAATCGGGAAGAAGTTCCCGGCGGATTTCGTCGGACCACTTCTTCTCCTGGCTCCGGGTCGGCGGAATGGCGTCGATGCCCCCCGGCGCACCGCGAACCAATTCAGGGGCCAGTGCGCGGATGTTGTAGGTGAGGTCAACGTCTTCTGAAAAGCGGGTGATGACCTTGTGAGCCTTGGACAAGGCCGTGCCGCCTTTGAAGACGAGATGTGCGCCCAACTCAGATTGGAAGAGAGTCGAAAGCGCCCAGACGACCCAGATGTCCTTCTCCAACAAATGAGGCGCACGGCCAGAGGCCGCAGAAGCCGCATCAAGCGCGCTTGCCTGGCTCTGTCTGCTCATTTGGAAGTAGCTCTCAGGCATTAGCGGCACTCCCGCTGAGGGCGCTCGCCATCCAGCTTGGGAAACGGGAGACCTGCTGCGCTACCTTCTGAATCTCCGTCCGGGGAACCTTCCCCTCGATCTCCTTTAGAACCTCATTCACTCTCTCCGGGCCGGCCCACGCCAGCGCACGAACGATCTCTCCCGCACGTTCCTTGGCAAAGGCGAGCTGCCAGGACGGGACATGCACAAGTTGGATCGCCAGCTTCCCGAGATTCAGCTTGCGGCTCCGGCCCGATGTCCAATAGATCATCTGCGTGGGAACCTGGGTGGTGAGTCCAAGCGCGTTCGCGGACGCAGCGCCCGACGGCACAATGTCTTCGCCGCGCTGCGCGGACAGCTCCGCGATCAGCCGGTGGGCGGAAGGCGCATGAGTTCCGAACCGGCTCGTCACCGGCGAGATGTACATGCCACGACCGGCTCGCAGGAGCTTCCCTCGCCGTGCAAGGCGCGAGAGCGACTGGTCCACAGCGGGGCGGGTGCCGAGATGCAGAAGCATCTTGGCGCTCACCGGCGCTCCCTCGGGGAGTGCGCTCGTTCTCTGGAGAATGGCTTCTGTTAGGCGTTCCATCACGTCACCGTCTGTCAGGATTATACTCTTGTTTCTGACACTTTTACGAGGGCTGATTGGGTCTGGGAACTCCGATTGCTGAGACCTTCAGGGCTACTTGCCTTGAAATCTGGCCGATCTTCACTCCGCTCCCTGCGGTTCAACCAGAGCTGACGCCGATGTGCCTGATTAGCAGGCCGTGATTCCTAATGTCGTACTCAGAAGCAACAGCAGGGGGAGCAAGCAATCGTCTATACTCGTCGCATTCGCAAAGCCACCAGAAATAGCCTCGAAAGTCTTGCTCGGGCTCCCTTGCACCCATCTGAGCTATTAGAGTGACCATGATGCCATTTGATAACTCGACTGCTACCGCCTCTGCCATTGGAATGCAGATAGCCCAAAAGACGCTTGATAAACGCAAGATTGCCTTAGCCAAGCGTGCCGCCGCAATCGCAGCTCACCCGCGCAAGATACAGGTGGACATGCAGATCACTTCAGCGGTAATGCCGCCGACCGCCTCGACTATTCATACCAATGGATATCTCGTGGCGGGTGGAGATTCCTGGTTTGACTATCCGTTTCATGACGTTTTGAAGTTGTTGCACGACGAGCACGGCTACAACATAGAGTCGACCGCCCACGCGGGAGAGAGCATTGAACACATGGCCTACGCCGGTGGTCAATCGGACGGCATTCAGAGGTGTCTTGAAACCGTAGCCGCTCGCGTAGTGGCTCCCCTTGCGGTGCTTCTTTCGGGCGGTGGCGACGACATGGCCGGCAAAGAATTTGGGATGCTTCTCAACAATGCCACCTCGGGTTCATCCGGTTGGAATGAAGAAATTATTGATGGCCTCATTGAGCAGCGGATCAATCTCGCCTACAAGACTTTCATCGCCGCGATCAATCAACTGTGTGCGACGACGGTTGGCAAGACCGTACCGATCATTGTTCACGGCTAGGATTATCCCGTCCCAGATGGAAGAGGTGTTCTGGGTGGATGGTGGATTCTTCCCGGTCCCTGGCTCAAGCCAGGATTCGATGAAAAGCTGTATACAGCCTTACCGACTAACATCGGCCTAATGCAGAGAATCATCGACAAGTTCAACGCGATGCTCACGACGCTGCCTTCCGCTTTTCCCAACGTCCACTATTTAGATTTGCGAGGGACGCTTTCAACTGTTTTGGCGGGCGATGCATACAAGCAAGTTTGGGGCAATGAACTCCATCCCACTGAGGATGGGTTTTCGCTAGTCGCCGCCAAGTTCTCGGCTGTTCTCGATACCTTCTAGAAGCGTTAGGCTAAATACAGATTTTTTCGCTTCGTACAAAACGGGCCATGGGACACCCAAACGAGGCCCCGGATCGGCTCGGGGCCTCGCATTGTGCCGGAAACATAGACTGCCGGAAGTCGTCAGTACTTCATGTTCGATAGATCCTCGATGAGTCCTGGGCCGGTGGGGTTCCAGCCGAGGGTCTTGCGCGTCCACTCGCTGGAGGCCGGCATATCGGTTGTGGCAAAGTGCGTGAGCCAACCAAAGTGCTCGCCGGCCTTCTCCGGCGGAAGGGAAACGACCGGCACGTTGAGACCCTTGCCGATGGTCTCAGCGATCTCCCGGAGCGGCACGCCTTCTTCCTGGACTGCGTGGTAGACCGTCACGCCCTCGGGGGCGTTCTCGACGACCAACCGGTACAGGTGCGCCACATCGGGGAGCGGAGCGGCGGCCCAGCGGTTCTGGCCATCTCCTAGGTAGGCCGAAATTCCTTTCTGACGCGCCGCCTGCGTGAGATAAGGGACCAGCCCTTGCTTGCGTGTGTCATGCACCTGCGGCAGGCGCACAATGGCGAGGCGAAGACCACGCTCTGCGGCTATCTCACGAGCCGCTTTTTCCGGGCGTCGGGGTAGGGCGGGGGAGTCGACGGGCGGATCGCTCTCCGTGCACACACGGCCCAGGACGGCGCTTGCCAAGCCTGTACCAGAGGTGACGAGGAGGAGCTTGTCCGGCTCCAGCACCGACCCAAGCGCTTGAATCGCCTGGAACTCGTCCTGGCCGCTTTGCGCAAACTGCGACATATCGTCGTGGTTGAAGGCGAGGTTCACGACCGCATCCATTCCGGCCGCTCCGCTGCGCAGGCTGTCGAGATCGGTGAGGTTGCCGGGATGCGGCTCAACGCCCAAAGCTTTGAGTTGGTCGACGCCGGCATCGCTGCGGGTGAGCCCGCGCACCTGGTGGCCTGCCGCGATCAATTCCTTGACGAGTTCAGTTCCGATAAAGCCTGTCGCTCCGGTTACGAAAATACGCATTGATGATCTCCTTTTTTACTTACGTTCACAACGAACTCGGGTTGGTGCCTTGACCGTCAGAATGCATCGCTCGGGGGCTAAGGCCCAGATTCCTGGCCGGTCCACCCTTAAAAACAAGAGCCGAGGCAGGAGAAAAAACTGGGGTACACGCAAGAACCGAGGCTGATTTGCCGTAAAGCGGAGACTGTCTCCGCATATACGATAAACGGAGATGCTCTCCGGTTGCAAAATCTTTCGCTAAACTGGCTTATGCCGAAGAAAGAGAATTCGCCAGTTCCGCCCGTGCGGAAGACTCGCGCCGATGCCCAGCGGAATCGGGAGCGCATTCTGGAGATGGCGAAGGATGCCTTCGTGCGCGATGGCGCGGGTGCAAGTCTCGATGAGATCGCACGGCAGGCGGGGATTGGTCCGGGGACGCTGTACCGCCATTTCCCGACGCGCGGGGCGCTCATCGAAGCCGTATTCCACAACGAGGTGGAAAAGCTTGCGGCAGCGGAACGGCGCTTCGCCGCGACGATGCCGCCGCTGGAGGCTCTGCGTGCGTGGATGCTGCTGTTCATCGACCATGTTTCGGGCAAGATGCTGATTATCCCTGCGATGGACACGGTTGCGGGTGGCTCACTGCGGCTGATCGAGGGGTCTCGATCGCTGATTCACACGGCGTTCGTGACGGCGGTCCAACGTGCCATTGCGAGCGGCGATCTGCGGTCGGACACGGAACCGGGCGACTTCGTGCGTGCGCTGGTGGGGGTGTTTCATAGCACGGCTCAGCCGGGTTGGGAGGCGAGCGCGCGGCGGTTGGTGGATATTCTGATTGCGGGTTCGCTGGCGACTCCGACGGGACAGTAAAGGCGTAGTTCGGGAGTTTGGAGTTGAGAGTTCCTGAGTTCAGAGTCGGGCAAGGGCAAGGGCGGTTCGCTTCGCGCATGCCCATGTCTCGAATTCGCGACATGGGCCGCTTCACCCTCGAAGCCTGCTTCACGCCAACTGGCTCTGCACATGCAGGGCTTATGCGCGGCTTGAGTCGGATGAGGTAAACGATCAAGTCCGGTTCTTAGGGAGATATGGCTACCTATGCGGGGGTCCCAACCTTTAATAGCTCGACGCGCTATCAAAGGTTCGTCGGCCAAGAGTTCCGGGTGCGGCCCTCCCCGACGAAATCCCAAGACCGTTTTACGGAGAAACCCAACGGTCGAAACGCGCTCCCAATCGACTCCCAATAACCTGTCCGATGCGTACTTTTCCGTGCTTTTGAGTAGCCATTCGTCCCGTAAAATCAACACGATACGTGGTGCGAGGGTCGCTCATAACCCAAAGGTCGCTGGTTCAAATCCAGCCCCCGCAACCAATCCAAACCTATATCCATTCTTCCCCTCCTGGTAGCGCCGATGTTGCGCGTACGCCCTCACAGTTCGCCGGCACCCACCGCGATCGAACTCCGAATTGCGTGTCGGAAACGACCCTCGCCGCATCGACTGGAAAGCGCAGCTTTTGCACCCCGAAAACCTCGCTTCCCGGTAGGGGAAGTTCCCGAACCGCGCCGCCGTCCCTCCCGCGATTCTCTACTCAGCTCAAAATTCCCACCTGGTCCGGGGCAACGGCAGCAATTAGGCTTATTATCAAGCACACGGCATCGGTAGCTGGCGATGGGGGCAAAATGGCAAGGAGAGCGGCGTTGGCGGGTGTTTTCCTAACTACCCTCGCTTGCATCGCCGCTCGGGCGCAAGGCACACCGGATTCTCCCAGCAAAATCTGGCATTCCCAAGCCGAGGAGAGCCTAGATCGTTCGCTCGCCGCTCGGCCGGTGGCGCAATACGACGTTGACGCAACCAAAGTGTACTCGCTTGCCGAACTCATCGACTTGGCCCAGCGGCACAATCCGGAGACGCGTGTCGCCTGGGAGGAAGCCAAAGCCCGCGCCGCATCCGTCGGCATTGCGCAGTCCGCGTTTTATCCCACGCTGACTGCCGTGGCGCTGGTTGCCACCGTGCGCGAGGCGGGGCTGCTCAGCGAATACTTCCATCGCCAGACCGAGGGCCTCTTCATCCCCACGCTGCACGTCGACTACCTGATCTTCGATTTTGGCGGCCGCGGCGGAGCCGTCGACGTGGCCAAAGCCAATTTGCTCATCGCCAATCTGAACTTCAACGATGCACATCGCCAGCTTATCTTTGAGGTCTCCTCGGCGTACTACCGCCTGCTCAATGCCCAGGGACAGCGCCAGGCCGCGGAGGTGAGCCTGAGGAACGCGCAGACCGTGGAAGAAGACGCGCAGAGCCGCCTGGCCAATGGACTTGCGACGAAGCCCGATCAACTTGAAGCGAGCGCTGCGCGGGCCCAGGCGGATTACGACCTGCAAGCCGCGATCGGCGCGGAAGACATTGCGCATGGCGATTTGGCGAAGGCGATGGGGCTGCCGCCTGAGACTGAGTTTCAGGTGCAAAATATTCACGCATTGCCAACGCCGGCGGAGATGGCTGGGTCGGTCGACCGGGAGATCGACCGCGCCTTTGCGCAGCGGCCAGAGCTGATGGAGCAGGTGGCGCGGGTTCGCGCCGCCGAGGGCGCGCTCAAACAAGCCCATTCGGCATACATTCCGACCATCGGCTTCAGCGGCGACGGCGGTCTGGCCCGCGGCTACGGGCAGTTGGACCTCAACCCGGGCCACTACGCGCAGGGCGAATATTGGAACGTGAATCTGCAGGTGCGGTGGACGCTCTTCGACGGCGGCCGGCGGGAGCATGAGATTGCCGAAGCCAAGGCGGAAAAGCGCGCGGCCGAAGCCGGCATCGACGCGCTGCGCGACCGGATCGGCAACGAGGTCTGGGCCGCTTATTCCAATATGAAGACGGCGCTCCGCCAGCAGCAGGCCGCAGCGGCACTGCTTGACGCCTCGAACCAGTCCTACGAAGCGGCAAGGGAGTCGTACCGCTACGGAATCCGGAGCCAGTTGGATGTGATTTCGGCGCAGAAGGCGCTGGCCCAGGCGCTTTCTGAAGATGTGCTGGCGCGCACGCAGTTGCTTCTGCAGGTGGCCAACCTCGCCTTCCGCACTGGGGACCTGATCCGATCTCTACCACAAGCGCCGTTGCCGGCGGCTCCGGCGCAGCCGCAAAAGGCGGCGCCATGAGAGTTCCTTCGCTCACACCCGCGTTCCGACTCGCCATGCTGGCGAGCCTTTGTCTGCTGGCTGGCTGCGGCCGCGCGCCGTCGTTCAACATTCTCGGCTCGTTCTTTCCGGCGTGGCTGATTTGCATGGTCGTTGGGATTCTGCTGGCGGCGATCGTGAACTGGGTTTTGGCGGCGTTGAAGCTGGAGAAACTCATCTCCTGGGGAATCTTAGTTTACCCATGCCTCGCCGCCTTCTTCGCCTTCACGCTGTGGCTGGTGTTTTTCAGTTAGCAGGGAGAAAGGATCGCTATGGAAACATCCGCACCCGCGACCCGAGCCGCCGACCGGCGCATGATGTATTTGAGCCGCGGGATCAGCATCGCGATCATTCTCTGCGCGGTGGTGACCGGGCTGATGGCGCTGCAACGGATCGCCGACGACCCGCGCACCGACGATGCGGAGATCTTCGCCAACTACATCGGGATTGCGCCTTTGGTGAGCGGACCGATCACCCGGCTCAATGTGGCGGACAATCAGCTGGTCCGGCAGGGCGAGCCGTTGTTTGAGATCGACGACCGGCCGTACGCCTATGCGCTGGCACGCGCCAAGAGCGACCGGCAGTCGCTTGCCGGGGAGATCGAAGACGAGCGGCGCACGATCGCCGGGCAGTCGAGTGGCGTCGAGGTGGCCAAAGCCGCGGCGCTCAGCTCCGAGGCCAATCTCAGCCATGCCGCCGCGTCGATCGACCAGGCGAAGGCCGCCGTCGCGAATGCCAAAGCCGCCGTCGAACTCGCCGATGCGGAACAGGCGTATGCCGCCAACAATCTCCATCGGCTGGAGCCGCTGCTGGCCAAGCAGTTCGTCACCGTCGACCAGGTGGATCAGGCGCGTACGCTGGCCTCGACGCGATCCCAGGCGGCGCACGAGGCGCGCTCGCAACTGGCCCTCGCGGAAGCCGGTCTGGTGGCGGCTCAGGCGCAATACCAACAGGGGCAGGCGGGGGTGATGCAGAGCAACCGGCAGATCACCCAAGCCTCGCACAACATCACCACGCTCGATCCCTTGGAGGGCCAGGTCTCGGGCAGGCAGGCGGCGATCGACCTGGCGCAGTACAACTACGACAACTGCAAAGTTGTGGCTCCATTCGACGCGCGGGTGACCAATCTCAATATCTCTCAGGGAGCCTATGCGAACGCAGGGCAGCAGATTTTTACGCTGATTGACACGCGCGTCTGGTGGGCAGTCGCCAACTTCCGAGAGACCGAGCTGCGGCATATTCGCCCCGGCATGGAGGCCGAGGTGTATGTCCTTTCGCAGCCCAATGTGCGATTTAAGGGCGTGGTGGATAGCGTGGGGTTCGGCGTCACTCCGGACGCGGATCTGATCGGCCGCCTCACGCCCGGGCTGCCGGACGTGCAGCGCACGCTGAACTGGGTGCATCTCGCGTCGCGCTTTCCGGTCCGCATCCGGATTTTAGCGCAGCCCAGCGATCTCTTCCGCCTGGGCGAATCGGCTGTGGTCGTCGTGCGCGGGCGAAGCGCGCCAGCCGCCGGGAGGTGACCTGTGGCGACGTACGCACAGCTCCCGCACTTGCAGCGGTTTACAGCATGGTTTCCCGATTTCTTGCGCCAGGAACTCGCGCCCTACCCCGGCCGTGGCGCGGTCGTGGCGCGCATGGTCATCGCCGCCACGCTGACCATGATCGTCATCGTCACCTTCCGCATCCCAGGCGGAGCCGTAGGCGCGCTGTGCGCTTTCATCCTCTCCCGCGAAAATCTCCAATCCACGGCAAAATCCGCGCTTTCGATCGTCCTCGCCGTTGCCATCGGAGCGCTTTTTATCCCCATTGGCGCGCGCATGTTCGCCTCGAATCCCTTCACTCACTTTCTCTGGGAAGCGGTCAGCCTCTTCCTCATCTTCTTCCTGCTCAAGACGCTCCAGAACTTCGCTCTGGCCACTGGACTGGGCCTGGTCGGCACCAATATTCTCGCCATCTGGTATCTGCCGGGACCGTCCGAGCGCAATGTCGAGCTGACGCTCTGGCAGGTTCTGGGAGCGCTCGTCGGCGCCTGTGTCACCTTCGCTGTCGAGGCCGTCTTCCACTTTTTTTCGAAATCCGACGAGTTGAACGACGGACTGAGCAACCGCCTCGGCCAAGTGGAAACCATGCTCCGCAGCTACGCCGCCGGAGAGCCTCTGCCGGAGGAAACAAGCCGCGCGCTTACCCAATACGCCGTCGTCGGAGTCGGGTCCCTGCGCAGCTATATTGCCCGCGGAAGTTTTGCCTCTCTCGAACGCATGCAGATGAGCACGCTGGTTTCGCTCACCGGGCGCAGCGTCGATTTTGCGGCTGCGCTGGTCAGCAGCTTTCCCGAGTTTCTGCCGGAATTGCAGCGACGCGCAGCCCGGCTGGCGCCCCGCGTAGCGGAAATGCGCGAGGCGATCGCCACCCGCCGCCTTCCACCCGCGTTTGAACCCACCATCGACCCGGACCTGGCCAAAGCCGCCAGCACCCCGCTCTTCAACGAGCTCGAAGCCATGATCGCGCTCATGTTCGCCGTGCTGCGCAGCAGCAGTTCCATCGACCCGCGCATGGAAATACTTGAAGGTCCACAAACCTCCAATCGCATCTTCAGCCAGATTTTCGTGGAAGACGCCTTCACCAACCCGGAACATCTGCGCTTCACGCTCAGTGGAACGCTGGCCGCCATGTTCTGCTATGTGCTGTATGTGGGCATGGACTGGCCCGGACTGGCCATTTCCGTGACCACCTGCGTCCTCACCGCGCTGAGCAACATCGGCGCGTCTCGTCAGAAACAGGTCCTGCGGCTCGCCGGAGCAATCATCGGAGGCTTTATTTTCGCACTCGGATCGCAGATCTTCATCCTGCCGTATATCGACTCGATCGCCGGCTTCGCGGTCCTCTTTGCGTCTGTGACCGCCATGGCGGCATGGGTCGGCACTTCGAGTTCGCGCCTGTCCTATGCTGGACTGCAAATCGCCCTCGCCTACTACCTCATCATGCTGAGCGAATTCCGCATTCAGCTCTCGCTCTCGGTGGCCCGCGACCGCGCGGTCGGCGTCCTGCTTGGCGTCTCCATGATGTGGCTGGTTTTCGAGCGATTCTACCCGCGCGCCGCGTCGCATGAAATGGTGCGCGTCTTCATCCGCACCCTGCGGCTGATGGCCGCGTTCGTCTCGGAATCCGGCATCGGCGCGGACGCTGCAACCATCGTGCTCATCCGCAGGCAGCGCGACCAGGTCTACCGCTGCTTTGGAGAAGTGAACGCGCAGGCCGACGCCGTTCCCTTCGAGACCGGCCCGCGGCGCGCCGGAAACATGGCTGCCCGCGACCGGATTCGCCGGTGGCAATCCTCGCTGCGCAGCTTTTATCTCATGGAGGTGCCGCTGCTGCAGTTCCGCCTCTTCGGCGAGCCCAGCAGCATTTCGCCCGCGTTTCGCCATATCGAGTCGCAATTCATTGTGGAATGCGCGGGCGCCCTTAACCGCATCGCCGACAATCTCGAAACGCAACTCAAAAACAAGGCGGCCAATCCTGCCCCACACATCCGCCTGGAACAAGCCCTGGCGGCGGAGTTGCGCCAGGAGACGACGCCCATTTCTCCGCAGGAGGAAGGCCTGATCCGTCTCACGCGCATCCTCTCTGCCCTCATCGACAAGCTCGAAGAGGAGTCCTCGTCGGTTCCGCTCTACTCTCCCGAGTGATTTTGGCGCGCGCACCTTTGCTATGATGCCCGCAGAGCAAGCGGCACATCGCGACCGCTACACGAGGACTCATCCATGCCTAAATCCCTCTCTCGCCGAACCTTTCTCGCTTCCTCATCTGCGGCGTTGGCCACGTTCGCCGCGATGGATTTGCCGCAGAGCGCCGGCGCTTTGAGCGGCCGGAATGCAGCTACTTCGCCTTCTACCGCGCCCAATCCCGACTGGAAGGGCAAAGCGGTCCTCGACCTGTCGCGCTCGCCCCATGCGAAGCTGAAACAAGTGCCGGTGAGCGCGGTGACGGTAACCGGCTTCTGGGCCAGCCGCCGCGAGACCAACGTCAAGAGCAGCATTCCAACTATGCGGGACGAGTTACTCGCGCACGGACGCATGGATAACTTCCTGCGCCTCGAAGGCAAGTCCACGGCCAAGCAGATTGGCCCGGTCTATTCGGACTCCGATATCTACAAGTGGCTGGAGTCGGTCGGGTTCGTGCTGCAATCGGAATACCAGCCGGAGCTGCGTAAGACCGCCGACGGCATGATTCGCGATGTCGTCGCCGCGCAGGAGCCGGACGGCTATCTGAATACCCATTACGTCGACGCGCATAAGTCCGAACGGATGCTCCTGCACACTCAGCAAGTTGGCCACGAACTTTATTGCATCGGCCACTTTCTGCAAGGGGCGATCGCCTACTATCGCGCCACCGGAGACGCTACGATGCTGAACGCGGGCATCCGCTTTGTGGACGACTTTCTTTTGCCGAAATACGGCCCCGGAGCGGACCAGACGCCCATCGTGGCCGGACACCCGGAGATAGAGATGTCTCTGATCGAACTATATCGCACCACCGGCAATCGCAAGTATCTTGAGTTAGCCGGCTATATCCTGCACGGCGACTCGCGCTGGACCTTCGACCCCGACGCGATCACCTATATGTTCTGCGGCATTCCTTTCACCTCCCGCACCAAGCTCGAAGGCCACGCCGTGCGCGCCATGTATGCCTGTTGCGGAGCCACCGATTACTATCTCGAAACCGGCGACCCTACTTATTGGAAGACCCTCGAAACGCTATGGCACGACTTATCCGAGCATCAGTTGTATATCACTGGCGGCGTAGGCGCTCGCTCCGACGGCGAAGCCTTTGGGGATGCTTACGAGTTGCCCAATGCCACGGCTTACGGCGAGAGTTGCGCGGCCATCGGCAACATGATGTGGAACGCGCGCATGTTGGCGGCCTCCGGGGAAGCCCGCTTCGCCGATGTGATCGAGCGCGCGCTCTACAACGGCATCAACTCCGGCATGTCGCTCGACGGCAAGATGTATTGCTATCGCAACCCGCTGGCCTTCGACCCCGCGACCGGCGATGTGATCCGCAACCCGTGGTACGACACTACCTGTTGCCCGCCTAATCTGGAGCGCACCTTTGCCGCGCTGCCCGGTTATTTCTACTCGACCTCGAAGGACGGCATTTACGTGCATCTCTACGACGCCTCGGAGATGCGTTGGCATCTTGAGGACGGCACCGCGCTGCACTTAGTCCAGGAAACGAGTTATCCCTGGAACGGCGACATTCACCTGACGGTTTCTCCGGAGACTTCGACAGAATTCACGGTATATCTCAGGATTCCCGGCTGGTCGGCGACGAACGCCGTCAAAGTCAGTGGCGAGTCGATTGAGGGGGCCGTGCCGGGGCAGTATCTGGCCATCCGCCGCCGCTGGACCGCCGGCGACCGCGTCCATCTCGCGCTCGATATGACGCCGCAATTGCTCGCCGCCAACCCCGCCGTCGCCGAAGATGTAGGCAAGGTCGCGATCGAGCGCGGCCCCATCGTCTTCTGCATGGAAGCGCTCGATCAGAACCCATCGCTCCACTACGCCAACCTCAGCGATTTCCGGGCGCATACTAAAAGCGGCGTAAGCGGCCGCTACGAACCGGACCTGCTTGGCGGCGTTTACGTCCTCGAGCATGAAGGCTCGCTGGCCAAGGACGAGGCTCTGGGCCTATACACGCCCGCCGGCGCGGTTCGCGTCGAGGAGCGGCCCGCCCCGCTGAAGCTTATCCCCTACTACGCCTGGGCCAATCGCGCCCCGTCCGCCATGCAGGTGTGGATCACTGCGAAGGCATGAGTTACCGAAGAGCGCCCTCGGATGCGAGCAGTTGGCGCTTCCGATCCAGTCCCCAGCGATAGCCGGTGAGGGATCCGGAAGCGCCGACGACCCGGTGACACGGGACGAGCACGGCGACGCGGTTGGTGGCGCAGGCGCGGGCCACGGCGCGGGTCGCTGTGGGCGAGCCCATCTCGGCGGCTAGCTGGCTATAGCTGCGCGTCTCGCCGCGCGGAATCTGTTGCAGCGCCTTCCAGACGCGTAGCTGAAACGCTGTGCCGCGCAGGTCGAGCGGGAGATCGCAGCCGGACGCGCCGCCGCCGATTCGATTGAGGACGGTGGCAAGCGTCCCGGCCAGACTTTCGTCCGCGGCAATGGCGGCGGCTGGGAACTCAGCCCGCAGCGCGGAGTCCAGTTCCCGCTCCGAATCGCCCAGCGCAATCCAGCAGATTCCCCGCTCCGTGCTGGCAACGATGAGCCAGCCGAATTGGGTGTCTTCCGACGCCTGCGCGATGGCGAATCGGAGGGTTTCGCCGCGGCCGCCGGCGAGGAAGCGGCCTGGCGTCATGCCCAGCGGAGCCGGTTCGTAGGCGCGGCTGGACGAGCCGTAGCCGGCTTCATAGACGGCGTCGGTCACGGTCGTGGCTCCTGCGCGCAGACCCTCTCGAAGTTCTGTCCGCAATGCGTTTGCGCGGAGGGCTCTTTGATACTGGCTGGGGGTCGCGCCCATCGCCTGCTTAAAAATGCGTTGCGCGGTAAACGGACTGATTCCCGCCAGTTTTCCCAGCTCGGCCAGCCTCACGGGTCGATCGATGCGGCGCTCCAAATATGCGCACATCCGCGCCACAGCCGAGGGCTGCTCCGGCGCTTCCGGCTTGCAGCGCAGGCAGGCGCGAAAACCGGCCGCTCGCGCATCCGCAGCATTCGGAAAAAACCGCGTGTTCGCGCGCAAAGGCAGTCGGCTCTTGCAGTTGGGACGGCAAAATACGCCGGTCGTCGCCACGCCGTAGAGAAAGTCAGCGCTGGCGTCGCGGCTGGTGAGCTGCCGCCAGGCTACGTTTAGGTCGATTTGAAGGTCGGGGATCATCATGGGACGATCTTCTCGCAGTTGCGGCTCGCCCGGCTATCCGCGCCTTGCGCGCAATTCAGACAAGGGCGCTTCAGGCATCCAGCTTCTTCGCCACCAGTTCATTGAGCAGCGCCGGATTGGCCTGGCCCTTGGACGCGCGCATCGCCTGACCGACAAAGAATCCGGCGACCGTTTTTTTGCCGGCCTTGTACTGGGCCACCTGGGCCGGATTGGCGGCGATGACCTGGTCGATGAGCGCCTCGATCGCGCTCGCGTCGGTAATCTGCTGCGGCTTTTCGCGCTCGTAGACTGCCGGGAAATCCTCGCCCTTTTCGAAGCAAATGTCGAAAAGCTGCTTCAGTTGCTTCGAACTGATCTTGCCGTCTTCGAGCAGATCGGCGGCCTGTACGATCCCAGGGAGCGAGATCGGCGACTGCTCTAGCTCGATTCCGACGGCCTTAAGCCGTCCGCCCAGCTCCGAGAGCAGCAGGTTGGCGACGCGGCGCGGGCTGCGCGCCGTCCGCGCGACGGCTTCAAAGCGATCCGCAAACTCCCGCGTAGCCGTCAGAGTCTGCGCATCCTGGCCGGTCAGGTCGTACTCGGCGATCATGCGTTTACGGCGCGCTTCCGGCAATTCCGGCATGGTGGCGGCAATCTCCGCCAGCCACTCAGGCGAAACCACCAGCGGCGGCAAATCCGGCTCAGGAAAATACCGATAATCGTGCGCTTGCTCCTTGCTGCGCATCGAAAACGTCCGCCCCTCCGCCTGGCTCCAAAGCCGCGTCTCCTGCTGGATGCGCCCGCCCGCCTCCACAATCTCAATCTGCCGCTCGATCTCGTACTCGAGCGCCGAGCGGATGTAGCGGAAGCTGTTCACATTCTTCACTTCCACCTTGGTGCCGAATTTCTCCGCCCCGCACGGCATCACACTGACGTTGGCGTCGCAGCGCAGCGAACCTTCCTCCATGTTGCAGTCGGAAACGCCGGCAAAGAGCAGAATTTCTTTGAGGCGATTGAGGTATTCGTAGGCTTCGTCGGGTGTGCGCAAATCCGGCTCGGAGACGATTTCGACCAGCGGCGTTCCGCACCGGTTCAGATCCACATACGTCCGCGTGGCCGAGTCCGCAAAGCCGTCGTGGATGCTCTTACCGGCGTCCTCTTCCATGTGCGCCCGCGTTACGCCGATCCGCTTGTTCGACCCATCTGCCGTCGGGACGTCGATCCAGCCATGCTCGGCGATCGGCTTGTCGAACTGCGAAATTTGGTAGCCCTTGGGCGAATCCGGATAGAAATAGTTCTTCCGCGCAAAAATCGACCGCTCCCGGATCGTGCAGTTGATCGCCAGACCGGTCAACGCGGCAAACTCCACCGCCTTGCGATTCAAGACTGGCAAGGCGCCCGGCAGCCCCAGGCAGACCGGGCAGATATTCGTATTCGGCGCGGAGCCGTAACGGTTGGCGCAACCGCAAAAAGCCTTGGTCTCGGTGAGCAGTTGCACATGGACTTCCAGGCCAATGACAGGCTGGTATTTGGCTAGAATTTCAGGCGGTAGACCGGCGGCGGTTGGCATGACTGATACCCATTTTAGCGCGACACGAACACAGCCGATTCAGAACCGCCTGACCAGGCATTTTCGTGCCTCAACCCGACCGCTTGGAGGTTACAATCCACTCCAGGCGGAGGCTGGCACAAGTTGAAAATTCGGAACGCCCAGAACGCCATAACCGGTTCCAGCCTGTGGCACTCCACGCCGCGCAGTTCGATGGTCGTCTTCTTCCTGGCCGTGTTCTTCGTCTTCACCAGCTTTGGATTTGTCGGCGACGTCCTCGACCTGGGCCGCCAATCCCCTGTCCGCTTCGCCATCTCGGTTTTCCTCACGGGTCTCTTCGCTGTCGGCTATGCCATTGGAGGCATCGCGATGCGCGGCAAGTCCTGGATGGTTCTTATCCCCTGGTTTGCCATCCAGTTCGTTGCGATGGGCCTGGTCGCAAGCTGGTTTCCCAATTTGCCCGCGCCTTTGCCATCCTCGGCGGAAGGCCTGGCGCGACTGCACAGCCGTATGGCCTTCGACGGCACTGGAATCACGCTCGGCGTCTCCCTGGGTTATGCGGGATTTATCGTCGTCTTTATCCGGGAAGGACGCCGCTACCTGAAGACGCGACTGGAAGTGGCCCTCCTCGAAGGAGAGATGGTC
>Ga0209208_10003671_pt1 | contig 21962 bp, 7 predicted proteins | sample S1TSphfallax_3_FD_187694 | JGI IMG/M metagenome (GOLD analysis project Ga0209208, IMG submission 187694) | Host-associated microbial communities from peat moss isolated from Minnesota, USA - S1T2_Fd - Sphagnum fallax MG (SPAdes) (version 2) | ecosystem: Host-associated > Plants > Peat moss >...
TTTACCAACTGAATAAAATGTAAATAGAACAAAAACACTATGAAGAGCATTGATTCTGATCCTTTGAATTTGTGGGGATTTTTTGTACTATTGTGTGCGGGAAAGGATTATTTTCTCCCAAGTTGAAGCTAAGTTTGTAGCAAACATAGGTTTGTTACAACTATTGTCGATAATTTCAACACTGAAACATTAGTTTTGTTGTAGTGACAAAATTGTGTAATGAAACCGAGGATCCCATTGTAATGGGTGTGTGAATTTTATTCAAAGTGACCACAAAATTGTATTTGGCAATAATGCTTTGTGATTTTCATATGATCTTTGATTTCTGAGCACTTGGTAAAATAATGGTTTATAATCAGTGTGTGACAGGGAACAAAGGATTTTGTGAAAAAAATGCACCAAAGTTACCAGATTTTGAGGAATAAAATTCTGAAGTCGCCATGGGCAATAGGGTCAAGCAGGTGCCAACATATAGAAGGATTCTTAAAGTTTTGTCCTTTCCTCTCTGGCTGGTGATCAAATTTGGTGAATTCCTCTTGTAGATGATGCTAGTGTGACTACATCACAAAATAGGAAAAAGAAACCTGTTTACAATGGCTAAACAATTGATAAGTTTTGGCATCAGCACATCAATACTAGTAAGACTGCACCTTTTTCACCAATGCACAATATTCCCCAAATTCATTAGGCATGATGGTATACTGAGTTAAGAATGTGAATCAGACTACATCTCCCTCTCTCCACAAGTGGACTCCTTCAATTCAAATCACTTTATTGCATGTTCTTTAAAGATGCTACCAAAGCAACCATTTCATTCCTGAAGATACTGTAAGTAAGATTCAAAGTACGTAATTTTCAAAATGACTAGTGGCTGTATTGGAAATATGCACCTTTGTAAGTGTATAAGAAATGATTTACTGAAATCAATTTAGGTGGGGAATTTAAAACTAATAGTTCTTCAGGCCCTCATTCCATGCCTTCAAACCTACAAACACAAGAGGCCCTACACAGTAAGTTTTTTGGCTTTAATGAAAATTCAAGACCAAAACGGTTGGAGGGGTATATATTGGTTCTAATATATCACTCAGGCAAGGAATTTTTTTTTCATCAACAAGTATATCAGCCTGGTATACATACATATAGGCTTCAAAAATTTCCAATTCAGGAAGGCACACAAGGTTGCAAAGGCATTAATCCAAATAAAAGTAGAAATATTGATCAAAATTTACCCTATTATAGGGTAAAGACATAGGTAAATTATATCTCTCTTTACCAGACGTTTACCCTCATGATATAAAAGAAAAAGGAAGGATGAAAGGGTAAGGTGAGTTGGAATATTTATAACATGTATTCCATGATGGCACATTGGCAATTTGAGAAACACAATATTTGTGCAACTAACATTGCAAAACACATGCACACAAGATTAAATTATTCCAATGAGAAAATTCAAATAAGGTTAAAAGAACTGTGAAGCACTTATTAATAATACATAATGGTTTTCATATGGCCTTTTCTAGCTCTTATTAGTCCACTTACAAGACAATGGACAGGTCTTCTTGGGTCTACCCGACCTAATCATTGTTCAAAACCCACATGCACATTGAGCAAATCCACCTGCCCTTGTGCAAATCATTATGTTATGGAATGTGCAAGTTACAAACCCATTGTGCTCGTTTTGCTATGTGTGTTATGCGTGTTACTTGGCCTGTTACTGGTACCTATGAGCTGTACCAGTTACAGGCAAAGTGCGCAAGTGAGGTGCCTCCAGCTTGTCTGCTTGCGAATCCTAAAAATGTGATTTCGCTTGCCTCATGTGTGTTGAACAAATAGTCAAGTAAAGCCATCATCATAACACTTTCAAGATTAGACATATTACAAAATGGCTACCTATATTTGAAGCCTCTACTATATCCAGAAAATGTTAATAGAAAATATGTCAGATCCAGTCTGAAAGTCTCCACTATATTGAACCTAACCCAATGCAATTCAGAAATGAGGAAATCTTTCCTTTAAAATTCAGAAACATGAAGAAATACGCTTCAAGGACGCCCAACAAAACCAATTAATTGCCTGTCTATATTTGCTCCACTAAAAGTTGCTGCATACTTGATTTAATGTGATTCTTTTGGGACATTACAAGTTTGTTTTGGACCATACTTCTAGAAGGTTGGTCATCTAGTTTGGGTGGTTGGTTGCTGGACCACTCTGGTCCCATACTGAAACTTAGGAGAAATGCCAAACAAACATTGAGTTTCAGGTTTAGAGCAACTATAAAGATTAAGGTAGCAACTACACCTATTGTTTGGATTACAGACAACAGCATTCTGGTTTATTTTCTTGTATTCATGGTGCTTGTTTCCAACCATAATGTGACACACTTGGGACCACAGGCATTCCATCTGCTTCCACCAGTAACTTGGACTATTTTTTCATGGCTTTCAGAAGAGCCATTTGTGTTTGCTCCATCCACCTCAAAGCACACTTGCACACCTCCCTGTAGAACCCTCAGTTGTTTACAAAAGGCTCTCTTGCCAAGGATTGTTCCAGTAACTATGAAGTAAAAACATACGAATATAGTCAGTCTAGTCAGGTTCTTTTTCTGGCTTTGTCCACATTGAAATATGGAATCAACAGACGAATGTGGTAATCTGTGGAACATAGTGTCCAGTTCACAATTTGGAAAGGATTCCTGTATTAAAAAAGCGTCCCATACTGTATCAGAAATCCTGGAGCTGACATATTTCCTATTAACGTTTTTGTGACAGATGCATGCTATCAGTCAGAGCCCACCTCCTAGAATGCAATAAGTATGGCATAACAAAAAACACACCCATGAGTGTTAGATCATGGATATCCAATACATCTAACTAGGTATCAATTGAGTTCTCTTTATATGTAAGGATTAGTTCAAGAAGAGAAAAGGTCTGCTCTTGGGCATCAACATTATAATGCATTTTATGGTTTTAGACTCCATTACAAACTCAAAAACAAAAATTGACGAAGTTTATCTCAATAGTTCAGCCTGAGCTCTATTTATTTCCAATCTATATTGACCTGAGCATAAAAAATAGAGTACAAAACTAGTCCTATTCAATGTCAAATCCTGCCAGAGTTTGCTCCCTGATAAAGCACCACAATGACAAAAAATAACCCACCCATTATTCTGGCTCTAGGAGAATTGAGTATCTGTTTTGCAGCTGAGTAGTGCACTTTGTGGGGGCACAGATTTTGCCAATGTATGAAATGAGGTATTGAATGAACACCCACAGTTCTGCTCAAAGGCATCCTGTGGGTAATCTGGCTAGTGATGTTACAATCTCACGTTTGTTGAGAAGGGAAGAAGATCAGAGAGCAACCACTGTTTTCACAAGAGGTTTGATAAAAAATTGATTTCTTGTGTATAAAATAATTCTGGCATTCATGAAGCTGTTTGTATTACACTGAATCAAGAACTCATGTTGTATCATGTCTATACACAGATTTCAATTCGACTTCTATTTTGGATAGGCTTCAGCCTTCTAATAGCACACAGAGAAATTGCTTACAGAGAGTGCTACTATAGTATATATGTGCAACAGGAGGGTCTCTGGCTATGAATTGGACGGCCTCTGCTTCTAATTTCTAAAAACATTTCCTTCTTTGTCATGCACAATTTGAGCCCAAAACTTTGAGAGCTTATGTGCAACATTCTAGCACATAGCACGACAGCCTAGGTATCAGAATATCAATACAAGTGGATGCTGAATCTTGAAGGTACTCTAACGTAAGGTACTCCATTCTTGGACGATGCACAATCCGGATCTAGGTAATGTAAATCTAGAAATGGAGTGTTGGATAAGCACAACAATCCCTGTAGGAGTTCTTCTGGATCATCTATGAATCTTTTGAGCGAGATTTGAACGTCTATGCCATGAGGAAAAAGAAATTGGATTATACTTCGAAAAAAATGTTATTGACGTCACCTGTAATGCTTCTCCCAATTCCAATGCACTTTTACGTAGTCGTTCGCAACTTTTTCTTCTTCTTGTTCACGATTTCGATCAGTAGAAGCTTCCTCTCAAGCGTGATTTGCACTCCAGATGTTAAATAATTTTCTTCTGGCTAAAACTGGGGCCCTGACCGACATCGTTATTTAGAACTCTGATGCGGAAAGTCTTCAGTTGTCACATTCGCAGAAGGAACTTTGAAGTTGCCAAGTTGTGCAATATATAATGATACTTTTGAAGAAAGCCCGCAGCTCTCAAAATCGCAGATACAACTTCGAAGTTGCCAAGTTGTGTACTATAATGATACTTCTTCCACTCTTCACATGTCTACCGGCGACTCTTGCGAGAAACTTCTCTGTAGCTAGTGATTAGATAGCCTCAGCTGCCATTTTGATGTAGATTGCGTATTCATGAAATGAGCACTAGAGTGTGCAGAAAGCAACACTGGGATTGGAATTGATATCATTTTTCCATTCAGTTTGAAATTTTGGTCATTGGGTTTATATCAATTAGCTGCCCGAGCTTTAATTTGGGAGTCGATCAATCTTGCAAGAGGTGGTCGAACTTGGGTCAATTCATTCTTGATGCAGAGCGTTCAACAAAATCATAGTTGTTCTTGACACATGCACACGCAGCAGTTGTGGTCCACGAGAGCCAAGAATCGATCGATCGCAAAGAGTTCGTGTAAGTCATGTACGAGGCAATGGCCGCATTGATTTCAATCCACAACTAAATAGTTGGAAACGTGTCGGAACTTAACAATGGAAAATCGGATTCATGAGTCTGGGTTGTGTTCTAGGGAACTTGAGAAGTTCAGAGCTCGAGTTGTAGTCCAGGATTGTGAATCGAGAAGCTGAAGTGAACAATTGCTCGTCCCCTAACTGTTTCGACTGATTATTGAAAGTTAGTGGAATTATTGCAGGGATTAGGTGACTCAAAAAATCAATTGGAGCGCTCACGACATAAAATCCGCAATGTTACCAGTGATCGGTATACTGATAAGTGTTTTGGTGTTCGAAGCGGCGACAATTCTTTCCACAAGCATGTGTGTCAACAGCGGCAATCCTCGTCACCTTGAGAAAACTCATCGTCGCAAGAGGAGGAGGCATCGCAGGCACCGCGGCAGAGGACTTGCACCTGGATATCTAGGTGCCTTAGGAGGTTAGGACCAGGAGGAGGAGAAGGACGAGGGCCATTAGTCTGAGCATTTCCAGTTTCCTTCATAGATCTCTACAACTCGGCGTTGCACGTCCATCCTGAAGTGCTTATGTAGATTGCTCTCACACAAGCATCTTGAGAGATTTCATTAGCTAAAGCCTTTCAATCCGATCTCAACTAGCAAGATTGTCCTGCAAGATTGTTGTTTACGAGAGGGTTTTCCTGGAGGTTCACGTATACAACCGTGTTTCCTAGCAGATCACACAAACTAAAGGGGATCTCTTGACTTGCACAATTATCAATTTTTGTTTGATAGTTGCATAATAAACCAGGAAATCCTTTTTTTTCTAATTCCCTATGAGACGACCATCTCAGAAAATCTTGAATTTCCTTTGTGCAAACAGGAAATACTTTGTTTAAAAATGGGAAAAAACAGGGATTTCTTTGTTTGACAATGGGAGGAGAACATTGAAATATTGGTCCCATGATCACCTTCGAGTTTTCCGTATGTTTTGTGGATCCAACTGTTTCTCAATAGAGGTTTTTCATCATACTTTTCCCTTCCCTGTAGGGCAATGTTTTAAAAGAGTTTCTTGTGATTCAAGATAGTTTTAAGAATCTCTATTGAGTTCAGCAGTGAGTTCATAATTTCTTGAAGCCCCCCCAGCATACTTGTGCAGTCAGCTAGAAAGGAGGAGCATCAATGTGTTCTGGGAGTGGGAAATAGCAGTTTCAAATTGGCAATAGAATATTATTGCAGGGTCTATATTGCAGACTCATGAAGTTTGAGACATCGGATTGACAGTTTAAAAGAGGCTCATTTGAAGTACATTCTAATGTGAGGTGCTTGCTTCACAATTCCATAGCTAGCTAATTCTTTCGCATATGGATTAAGGTTTCAATAACAATTGATACTTCATTGGGTCACTAGCAATCTCCTAAGATTCCTTTCAGATTTCAATTAGAAAACCCACTGCAGGGGTGCCTCAACAAATTTCTTTACCACTAGGATACTAGCGTATTCTTGGCATCTGTTCAAAATCAGGAGTTGAATTTTGAATTGCAGGTGAGGTTGGCTATGCAAAATTAATTGCAAAATTGACAGTTCAGCACCTCGAATGGACCATGGATCTTATGAATGTGGTCAACTGAAAAATGTTTCATCTTCAAGAGAACCAAAACATAGACACATGTACATACACTAGTGCACATCATTGCATAAGTATTAATCCTTAATTATGAGCACTCTTTAATGAAGGACTTCATCATCCAAACATGTCAATAGTTAAATTGTAGCTCTTGCAAAGTCTCCACTCAGAAGTTGGAACTATCCACATCCATTTCAACATTCACCTAGTCGACACAATTTTTAATAGAAAGTTGGACAGCTGTTCATATCTTTGGTTGTAAACCTCAAAGTATCCACTTAACCTGATTGCCATCCTTCAAAGTTTGTGCCACAAGCCAAAGAGATTATTTTCCCATGCATTTGAAGACTCATATGCATGAAACTGAACTCATCTATGATGCTAAGAGGATCTGGTATGACAGAAAACCTCTTTCTTATGTTGAAAGAACTTTAGATTCTTTGCCCATTGTCAAAAGACAAAAATGCCACATCAACCTAATGGTGCATTTTCAAAGAGCTGCAACAAGAAAGGCAGGACTCCTCACAAATTCAGTTTTGTTGAAGTGCTTAATGTATGTCCTAGCTTATAGCCAGTTAAAGATGTCAGGGGTGTTCATGAGCAGCTCATTCAAACCACTTGTGAACCAGATCTCTTTGTGAAGAATAGCCTTGTTAACATGTATTTAAAGTGTGGGAGCATGGAGGAGTTTTGGAGACAATTCAGCAAGATGCCCCTAGGAAATGTGTTCTCTTAGGATCCCATTATTCTGGAACATTTGAAATTTGGGGAATTGCAAAAGACATTGGAAAGCATTGCAACAAATTCAATAAGAACTTGGTTTGCAGACATATTGTGCAAGAACTGATAGCCCATTAAAAAGGAGGCTTAAGGACTCTTGTATCATATGTACACAATGCCATTCACTTCTGTTCTGGATAGGCTTCAAGTAGTACACAAAGCAATTGCTCGTAAACATGCTTACTATGTGCAGCATGCATGCAGGAGGTTCTTGGGTTAAAATAAATTGGATGGCTACTTCCAACATCTACAAAATTTCCCTCTTGCCATTAAACAGTTTTAACTCCAAGACTTTGCACTTGTAGTAGAGGCTCCAACCCACACCCCTTACTTCTGCTCTGTCACTGTTCACCACAACCAAAGTACAGCATTAATTATTCCTCCAATCTGACTCATAAACAAGAAAATTTGGATAGTATAAACTGAGCGACAATTTAGATTTCCTCACCTGCTGGGCAAATGGTAATGGCCCACCAATAAAATCGTGTCCTTTTACTGGGCCTGTTGGAGGTCACTGTATCTTAGGCACAGTGAGAGATCAACCAAGTTTCACACTATTTGAAGCTTGTACTTCATTCAAAAGAATAGGATAATGGCAGCCCTAAAGGCTCTTTCATGTTTTGAGGTCCCACTGTTAGCGCGAGAGGTTGGACCAGAAAAAATAAAAGAGCCTTTCTAGGACTGCCTAACGAATGGGCAATTTTTTTCATTCATCTGGCAATGAAAAAATCAGAGCAGGAACCTTACACATCTTAAAAATTCTTCCTCGCGCAAACATTTTGCCTGACAGGGGACCTCCAAATACAAAGGAAAAAAATTGCCAGTTCTTTATGTGTGTCCCACTGTCCAGGCCATTTTAGCTGCAGGTGGAGATGGGTTAAGATGGGCATCTTAACCTACTAAGTATTTACCAGGAAATCCATTACAAGTGGATGCTGAATTCAGGCACTCCGATGTTGACAATGCACAAAAGAGTATTTTTGGTCTCCTAAATGGATAACGATTGGGTTCGTTAGTCAACACCCATGATTTCTGCAACACCAAAATCAGCTGGGTCGTCGCCTCCTTTCGTGCGCCATCGACGCAGCTGACAAGGCATGTGAGAAAAACATTGCTGTGGGGGATATTAATTAACTGAGTCAATGTTGATTGACACTTGTGCAGGCGAGACGCTAAATACACCCCGCCCCCATAGAGCTCTGTCCGGCGCCTGTTTTTCTTGTCTTCTTGCACATGTTTTTGGGCTCAGCATGGTTCTGCATAAAACCACGCAGCATGGTTCTACATGTTTTTTTTATTCTGCAAAAGAACTTAGGAATGTCTTATTAATTTTAAGAACAATTTTATGTTTTGCAGCAACAGTGGTTTCGATAATTGAACTTCCCAGGCATAGAACATGCCACAAACCACTGGCATAGATTCATCCACTGAGAAAAAAAAAAAATCTTTAGTATTTGAATAACTTCCAAAGTCAAAGAGTCAAACCCTGCGACAGAACACACGGTTCTCCGCAGGCCTGCACTGTCATGTCAGGCCCAGAAAGTGCGCCGGACAGTGTTCAATGTGGGGTATTTAGCGTCTCGCGAGACGCTGAAGCGGCTATCGAGATTTGTCGACACGTCCTGACAACGTGCTGTGACATGTTCGTCACCGCTTACAGTTCCCGCTTACGTCATGTGTCCTCGATGGCTTGAGGTGATCTAGGGCCGGTCTTCTTGTCCTTTTCCTAAATTGGAAGCTATTTGGAGACAAAAGGTACTTCCCTCTGATCAACACACGTATGATTTGAAGGCAGAGTCCCCACTTGAGTAGTTGGATTTCTTCATTCTTTGCGTACACAGCATGTACCAGCTTGTACGGATCATAATTAATCGGTCGTAAAGGGCATGGAATTTTCCTTCTGCAATTTCCATCTGTGACACGTCCAATATGATCAGATCAGAAGCATGATTCAAAATTGTGGATCAAATGGTGGATTTGTTCAAAGGCTTTCTTCAGGGTTACAGCTAGTCTGCAACCAGGGGGGGTGCTTTGTCAGCATACGGCAGTACTTCAGTGGGCCTTGGCTTCATTTTGTTCTTTTCCGATTTCAAGGCCAATCTTACATCCACTTCTTATAAAGCTTCTTGAGTTTCTGGCGCTTCCATTTCTGGTTTTTGTGGGCGAAGTCAAGAATCAATCTTGAAGTCAATCGAGCCGCTTTGCAAGAGTTGAGGGGCAATTGTAGAAAGTTGGACTAGATATAAACTTGGTTACAGCCAGAGTTGTGGCGAGAGCTCAAGAATCGTTCGCCAAGGTTGGGGAGAGAGGCCGGAATCAGGAAGCTCCTATTGTACAATTGAATCGGAAAGGGTCAAGAATATCTTGAAATTTTGAATTAGAATCTGTAGGGTCAAGTTTATTAGTCCAACTTTGTTGGACAAGAGCTAAAATTTCCCTATTTCTTCATCAGTCCCAGTGAGAGAAGTCGAGAAGAATTGTTGAAAACTTCGATTTCTGTCTGAAGATCAAGATAGCAGATTAGCGGTTCAAAGAAACAAACCAGATTATATAATTCAGGGATCATGTTTCCAGTGGTTGTCGTGGTAGTGAGTGTAATAGTGTTCGAAGCGGCCACTGTGCTGGCCACATTGAGCATCTGCGCCGACCGAAGAGAATCTCACAACAAGAGAAAACATCACAAAGCAGAGGGTGGAAAGAGGGGCCATGATGGTGGAAATGGAAACTTTAGCTGGGGTTCTGGCGGGGGAAATCATGGTGGAGGACATCATTGGGGCGGACATCATTGGGGTGGTGGACATCATGGCGGAGGAGGACATCATGGAGGTGGAGGAGGATGCGGTGGAGGAGGAGGGGGAGGAGGAGGAGGATGTGGCGGTGGCGGAGGATCTTGATGTTTTGTACTAATGCTCGAAGATTATTGCGTCGATACTGGACACGGCAACGTGCAATGCGAAGTGCTCGTGTAGATTTAGAGCACGCACTCGAGAGGGTAGGCTTGAGGGGAGTTTAGGTCTTGTGGAGAGTCAATAATGATCCAAACCAAAATTTCCGACACTCAAATAGAGCTTCAAGCAGATTGGGTAAACTTTTTGGGAATTCTTGAGGAAGTTTCAAGAATTTCAAACAGCTTCTATAATATGAATAAATAAATACATTATTTAGTCAGGACAGATTATTGTCAGCAAAATTGGAACTCTTTTTTCTCAGCATTCTTCTTGTATTTGTAATTCAATTTGAGTGGTCATTAGGATCTTAGAGGATTCCATTTAATGGACATGGACTGTATTTATTGACAAGATGTGACAAGAAACCATATCATTTTGAATTTGGTGATGTCCTATGTTATAAGAACTATCGGTTGACTAGTTCCATTCTAGAACTAATTTGCTCTTTTGGTTTCAAATTCAATCTCCAACAATTGAAAGCCCTGGAAATATACTTGATCATTATATGGCCAATTTGTACTGTGGAAAATTTCTATTTCATACGTCCATTAAGGTTGGAGTCTAAGTTAGAGTTTCACTATTTGTAGCCAAGTGATTTTGGTATGAAGTATGAATATTTGGTCGTGTAGGAGTAGAATTAAACTCTTTCTACCAAATCCAAACTTTAAAGAATTAATTGGCAAATGAATAATAAATCTCGCAAAACTAATAGCCTTTTTACAACATAGAGAGCCCCCATCTGCTGCACTTCTCAGGTAGAAAAATGTGGATAGTGGAGTTGTGAAATTCAATCTTGATTTTGTGTGGGCCTAGACTTTAAAGTGCACTATAAACTGATAATAGGTTTTGTTCGAACATTAACATTATTTGCAAATTAAAGAAAACATAGCACCAATATCTTTGTTTGGTCATAGAGAGGGTGAGATTCCTAAAAAATAGGGAAAAAGTGTACACTGGGCTTAAAACAGGGATTGAAACTCAGATTAGCACCAAATTTGATGCTAATCTGAGTTTCATCCTATTTTTTTTTCCCCTGATTACCTTGAACCAATCACTCCTATTGCTGTGTGTATTGCAGCTACAAATATTTTCCAACCTTATGCATTTAATGCTGAGTAGTATTAAATTTCATTACTTGTAGATAACACTAGCACTGGTTCAAACTTCAAAGAGGGGTTCGGAAAGGCTCAAGAGGAGGGTCACTTTACTAATAACTCTATTTTCGACATTAAATTGGAAGAAAGTGATCAACCTTCCCCCATCCTCTGTTTGGAAATAAATTCACCAACAAAAGCTTTGAGGACCAACCAGAGTTTTTGTGCTGATGGTCTAACAAACTCCACACCAGGCATGCATTCTGTTAGATCATGAACATAATCCATTTCCAGTCATGTATGCATGCCAACTTTTTATCCATTCACATTTCCTTAGTCTCTAAGTTATCCCTGCACCTTTCATGTGGATTGAACTAGTACCATTGCAGCCACTTCCTCCAATCAGGAATTTTGTATTTTCAATAGTCTAGGGCTATCAGTCTAGAGTGTCAAAGGGGCCTTTGTGTGCTAATGGTAGTTGAAATAGCTCACAAATTATTAAATTTTGGTTGATTCAACCAGTGAAATTTCGTAGTTGGAAACCAAGAAAAAAGGGGCTGCAACTTCTGCAAATGATTTTTCCTGGAAAAAGGCCCAAAGTCACCATATTTTGACCAAAAAAAAGTTGAATTTGCGATAATTAGACCATAGGTTCTTGTATGTCAACAGTATATATGAAAAAAATTCTAGTTTTCTCTCTCACCTCTAGTCAAATTTGAGTAAGTCTTGTGGATGCTGGCTAGTCCACAAGATTGGAATAAAAACTCTGGTTTCAACTAAATCTTCAATATTATTTACTTAGCAATTGAGCAAGGACTTGGGTCTTCTATTTTTGCCTCCCTCGCCTAGTTCTGGTTATTTTTTAAAAACCCACTTGGGTTATAGGGTTTGGTGTTCTAGGTAATACGCAAACAGACTTGTGGGCAGGTGGAACAAATGTTATGGCCCATGAAACTGCTGTATGAATTGTTTTTGTTAATTATCTTCAGTGAACTAGTAGTTAAAATGTGTAATAGGGTTTGTTAATTTGTGACAATGTAATAGGACCAATGGAAATGGTAGAAAGGGACCATTATTTTCAATTTTCTGAAGATTTCCTTTTTCGGGCAGTGGGATTGCTGGCTTTGATTCTTTGAATTTGTTTTCTTAGTTATCTTGAGTGAACTGAAAGCATCTCCAGCGGTGCTTAGTATGTGATCGTCCACAGTAAAATTGGATGAAGAAAAGTGAAATTATGCCGGTTTGGCTCAGGAAAATGGTTTTCGCTCACGCACAGTTTGTGATGGCTGGTTAAAGGCGCAGCAAAGTTATACACCTGCAGAAAAGGGTATGATGTAACTACTGCTCAGTGTTTCTAATTGGTCCAGGTGGTTCGCTATTAGTTCTTCCCAGACTATTTGCTGTCCCAGTTTCCATTTTAAGGGTGGAGTTGGAAAAATGGATGTGAAAAACATTTCTGCAGGGTAACATACTAAGCACCGCTGGAGATGCTCTAACAGTTCAATGTGTAATAATAGTTATTTAATTTACAAACAGGGTTCTAGCACATAGCTGTGTGCACTTTGTTTATAGTTAAGTTAGTAAGCTTCACAGGAACCGTGCACCTGCAACTTATGTTCTCTAATCAGATGCTCTTGCAACTTCCACCTATTTCACTTTTCTTACCAATCTACAATACGTGGATGAAACCCGACATAGATTACCTGACATACACTCACAGAATATTGCACAGAATAACAGTTGTACAGGGTTATTAAAACCTGTGACAAATTTTGTAGCCTATGTGGAGGTGCTCTTACAAAATAAACGCCCACAATAGGTTTTCAAACAAATTCCCCTGATACCCAGAGGGCATCTGGCAGGTACCCATTGGGTAGCACAGGAAAAGGGTTCTTAAAAGGAATCCGGGGATTGATATGCTGTATAATGCCAGGGCCACAGTGAACCAGCACCCACCAGTGCACCATCCACGGGATGCCTGTTATGACTCAGTTGTGGATGATCCTCAACTGAGTTACTACTCAGTTTCATCTTGGTAACCCATTCTATAAGAAGTAGGTCTAACATATAGACAGGTAGGTAACAAAATAGGTTACTACTAGATATGTAGATAGCATATACATAGCAGTTAGGGGCTGTTTTTACTACCTACTTAGTTGGTAGCTAGTAAGCAAACCAACTGAGCTAATCACCATGGTTAGCTAGGGAACTGGAATCCAACAGAAAACTGTTTCCTGATCACACATCATCCATCCTTGATGGTGCACTGGTGGGTGCCGGTTCACTGTGGCCTAATGCCAGCAGCCACCGGCATTACTCGATTCACGCCCAACTTGGTTCTGCCTCACATGGGCCCTTATTCCAATACTGTCCACAGCCATGGCTGTCACCATGCACATACAAAATTGGATACACTGGCCTGTGTATACTATGCAATTGGCCTGGTTCACCCAGGAGGGAGAGACTCTGTTGCTGCAATGGGTTCTACCAGGGCTTGTTCCAAAGAGTAATTGGTTTTCTGCTTCATTACAGTTTTCCCCACACCCTATGATTCATGCCAGATGCTAAATAGCCCCCTTCCCCATCGAGCTCTGTCGGGCGTCCTTCCTGGGCCTGACAGTGCAGCCATGCGGGGAACTGTGTGGTTCTGTTTCGGGGTTTGACTTTTTGACTGTGAAAGTTTCAAATAAAAAAGAACACACATTTCTCTTAGTGCCTGAATCTGTGCCAGTGTTTGGTAGTGTGATCTATACGTGGAAGGTTCGGGTTTTCAAGTCCTGTGAGCTGCTGCAGAACGTTTAAATAATTAATAAATTAAAAGAATATTAGTAAGTTCTTTTGCAGAATAAAAAGAACATGTAGAACCATGCAGGCGCGGAAAAACATGTGCAAGAAGACAAGAAAAACAGGCCCCAGACAGAGCTCGATGGGGGTTATTTCGCTGCATGATTCATACCTGAATTGGAACTGGCAAAACCAAAAGTGGAACCTGGAGATGATGACATGTCCCACCTACTAAATAGGGTCTTAAAATAATAACGTGCGTAATAAGACTTGCCAAAACCGGTCAACAAGTGCTTATACACCTTCCTCCCTGCGGCCATTTCCAAGTTCCAACTCTTGGAAGTCTCAAACACTCAGGAATCTGAGTAGAGTTTGCTTGATGCCGTGGACAGTGCCTGTTGGCAGGTGGGTACATCGTGCAATGCAAGGAAGAACACGAAAGTGGATCAGTGCTGGGTAACTTAGCGGCTACCTTGCACAGAGATTGAAAAAAATGTTGAAGGATTCAAGCCGGAAATCATGCCCAATTTTGTGGATTTTATTTTAAGAAAGACCAAAAATGAAAGGCCATGGGCATTAGAAAAAGTAGGCTGATCGGAATAAACGATACTTAGTTCAAATCCGAAAAATCACACTAGGAGACAATAATGCCTGCCAAACATACATCAAAATGCGAGGACCAAGAAAAAGAAAAAACATGGGGAGCAAATAACTTCATCATAGTCTCTCCATTACAGCAGGCAGAGCCAACAAACATTGTGTACCATGCACAGAAAAAAAAAAATACATGAGAAGAAAATGCCAGAAGATTTTTTTGTTAGGCCTGATGGCTTACAAACTCTCCTAATCATTGACTTGCATCAATCTTGTAGTCAACCTTACAACTAGCACTTTTGACCCCTTAGTGTGCTTTTACCCTCCTAAGCATCAGCTTGCGTGAGTCCTATGGTGAACCTTACAACTAGCTATATTAGCATGACATTCAAATCATTGAAAAAATTCAAAGGCGGTTAACTTTCTTATACATTGAATTTCTTGTCTTCTTCCTGCACACGCTTTTTATCAGCCGAATACCCTCCTAAGCATCAGCTTGCACGAGTCCCATGGTGAACCTTACAACTAGCTATTAGCATGACATTCAAATCTTTGAAAGAATTCAAAGACGGTTAACTTTCTTATACATTGAATTTCTTATCTTCTTCCTGCACACGCTTTTTATCAGCCGAAAGCTTGCTGGGCGCTAAACACCCCTAACAAGTTCTGTTCGGCGCTGGTTTCGCTTGTAGTTTTGCACACCTTTTTCTGCCTTGCACAGTTCCACAAGAAGCATGCAACCCAGTTTTCAATGGTCCCAGTTCGTAAAAAAATCAAAAAAATATTTTTCTAATTTATTGCAGATACAAAGTCAAAAAGGCAAAATTTTAAAAACCCTGCGGCAGAACAACGCAGTTCTTCGCAGGGCTGCACTGTCAGAGCGAAAGCAGCGCGGGGACAGAGCTCGTTATAGGGTGTTTAGCGTCCAGCCCGAAGTTTCGTCTCAAGAGAAAGTATTAAGTTCACGGCATTTAATCTCAGTATTAAATTCCTGGAACCTGAAAATTGGGAGCTTTGGCCAACATCGTTATCTAGTTCAAAGGTGGAAAATTTTGCAGTTCGCTGCACATTCACAGATAGTTGCAAGATGACGCGTTGTGCTACAGTATGATCTTTAGACTCTTCAGAATTGTGTCGGTTACTCTGTGAGAAATCCGACGTAGCTAGTGATCGCGGAGCAGCCTCACCTGCTACATATAAGAAGCTCGGCCCACGGAGATTGAATATATATTCAAGCATGATATGAATAAAGCTGTAACGAGGTTGGAGCTAGTTAACAATTTTTGATTCAGATCTGGTCTTGCAGCCGATTTGAAATCTTTTCTCACAGTTGCTCTATATCAGCATCAAGCTTTAATCTAGGAGTCACAGAACAATCTCGCAAGAGTTGGGCCACTTTGCAAAGTGTTAATCCAGAGCTAAATCTTTTCAAGAGTTGCGGTTGATCAGAGCCAAGAAACGATCGATCGATCGATCGGAAAGTTACGATCAATGTAAGTGACTAAGCAGAATTGAGTTGAATATTTTACAAAACAAAAATTTTGAACTATAGTTGGAAACGCAGGTCGCAAACAATTGTAAAATTGACTTTTATGAGGATCTAAACTGTTTTCGAGAGAGAGAAAATTGACAACTCAACTTGTTTAGGACCCAGCTGCGTTGTGAATCGAGAAGAAAGAATTATTGTTCATTCCAAATTGAGATTTCGATTTATTCGTGACAGTTGGTGGAATTGATGCAGACATTATCTAGGTAGGCGATACAAAGGAATCAGATCGCACGAGTCGGTAAAATTCGAAAATGTTGCTGTTCGACGATGTGCTGGTAGGTGTTCTACTGTTCGGAGCGGCCACTGTGATGTCCACAAGCATGTGTGTGGACACCCCTCGCCGTAAGAAACCGCGTCGCGGCACAAGGCGCGGCGGCGGGGGTTTTGCAACTGGAATTATAGCTGCTGGAGGAGGAGGAGGAGGAGGGTGCGGGTCTGGAACAGGAGGAGGCGGAGCAGGTTGTGGAGGAGGCGGAGGAGGAGGAGGCGGAGGAGGTTGTGGAGGAGGCGGAGGAGGCGGAGGAGGAGGAGGTGGGTGTGGAGGAGGCGGAGGGTGTTGAGCCTACTACTAGTCTGAAGATTGAGCCATTCTTTCATAGTCCTCTATAACGTCCATTCCTGAAGTGCTTATATTGTAGATTGCTCTCGCACAAGCATCTTGAGGGCCTCCTTTACGAAGGATTTCATTAGCTAAAGCCGTTCAATCCAAGCTCTACTTTTTGTTTACGAGAGGATTTTCCTAGAGGTTCATCTGTACTAATTATAGCGTTTCCTAGTAGATCACAATATCTTAGCGGGGTCTCTTGACTTACAGCAGGCTTGCTGATTTTAGTTTCATAGAGCTGCATATTTGAAGATAGAATATCTAGGTATTCAAATCAGGTAGCAGGGAACAAGATTTATTCAGATATAACTATCCCTGGTTTATTACTTATATACAGCCAGCTTCAATTAAGGAGGAGAAGCACTGTAAATGGGAAATACTTAGCAGTTTTAAACTGGCCATGTATGTAAATTCTTGCAGGGGCTACATCGTAGGCTCATGCAGTTTGAAGTTTGAATTTGATATATTTGATTGATAGCTTCACCACATTTGCAATACATTTCAACCCTAAACATATAGGAAACCTGTTGTGCTGTAAATCATGCTTGCTGATTTTGAACCCTGATTTTGCTTCATTCTCCACCTCCAGCTTGTGCATGACCTTCTCAAGGTAAATTTCTCTTTTTATTTTGCTGGATTTGGTGTTTGTTAAACCCTTGTTTCATGGTTTTTTGTGTTTAAGGACTGCAACACTGGGAAATAGCAATTGCTGTGAACTATGTTCTTTCACCCTTGGCTGTTCATTTGTTTGATTGCTTATCTTGAGGATAATATGAAAATTCTTTGACAAAGGTTCCTGTTTCGTTTTTGGCCAGTGCAATTGTTTGGATTTGATTACTTTGCAAACTCTTGCCTGCCTAGGCAAGTGCAATTGCTGAACTTTTCTTGTGATTTTATTTCAATGGCACATTTATTATTGTGAACATTGCAAGTGTCTTCAGCAACCTGTATGATACTAATCAGAATCAAAGGCATCGTCAATTGTTTCTCACATATCAAGCCATGTGCTACAGCTATGTGCTTCATGATTGTTATGTCTTGTATCTTTTGTTTGTTTCTGCCATTGGAGGATCTTGGATCTATGATAAGTTTTTTGGTCTATGTCTCCAATCTCTGACATGAGAGACAATATGATACATGAAAAAGTGATGGAAGTGAGAGAACATGCATGGAATGTATGTGAGTGATATCTAACAACAAAGAATAAAACCATTGATTTCAAGCTGTAAGAGACTGACAAGAAGATCTCCAAAGACTTGCCCTTATTTGCCCTTTGTAGCAAAACTCTTATAAGTATGTCCCACATCTATGACTGAATTTCCTGTTGTTTCCAAAAATGACAAAAACTCAAGATATATAATGTTCTGTCCAAAAAGAAGAATGTGAAATAATTCATGTGGATAATAGTAAAAATGGTGTACAGAGATAAGTAAAGAAGTAACTTAAATACAGACCAATAAGCCCATAATCACAGGGAGGTGCCAGTGGGCACTGGAGATGAAAGACTTTGGTCAGTGCACACAACAGTGCTACTACAATGCTAACTTATGGTATAACTGAATGTGACTTCATGTAGATGGAAATTTGGAGATATTTAGAAGTGGTGACTGATAGATCAAAAGTTGGGAGTAATTTCCTACACCCCCTCTTATTCCTGACTTTTTGATTTGGAGTAACTCATCTAAACTAATTGAGATTGAGTAATCCAGTTTAATGTAGTAGGTAGTGATTTCACCTTGTAGATCAAGCATCCCAATGTTAGTCCATAATGTCTAGAATTGAGTAATCCCCACTGGCTTTGTGTAGACATCAGCTTGTTCTTGTCCAGTAGAAATGCACACAATTTCAATTGTTTTTGCATGCACCTTTTCTCGAATATAGTGATGTTAGATTTCTATGTGCTTTGTTCATGCATAGAATGGGTTATTTGAAAGCTTGATGTTATTTTGACTATCACAATGCAACTATGTGGATTTGTCTGTCAAAAGTTGAAGCTCTTTTAGTAAAGTTCAAAACCAAGAAATTTCTTTAGCACCATCCAAGAGTGATTTGTATTGTGCCTTAGTAGTAGACAAAGCAACCATGGACTAAAGCTTACCAGTCCAAGACAAAAGACTATATCCTAGTTTGTAAATCATCCCAGTGGTGGATTTTCAGTTGTCAAAACCCCACATCCATCCACCTTGTGAAGGTGACAATGTTGTCACAAAGAAAATATATCCCAATTCAAGATCATATCCAATGTGGCATATGGGTTGCAAACCTACAGACACATCTTCAACCTTTGTTAAGTACCCAATAGGTCATATTGGGTTAGAATCAAGATGTCAAATGAACTAAAACTTGTATAAAATTGCTCAAGTTCAAAAAGCACAAGCATACTAAAGTAGGCCCATTGGTGATGATCTGACTTGCTCAAAATGTAAAATTAAATGGAAAAGAGATTTTTCATTTTTGAATTTTAAGACTTTTATCAATGTTATTAAAAAATTAATGTATTTATCATATTAAATAAATTATATATTTCATCTCTAATCCATAGTATTATTCAATCTATTTTATTTATTTATTGCAAGTTTATATTTGATATACTTTTCCAAATCAAATTATTCAAATGAGGTGTTATTAATATGTGAGCCACCGTACATATTGATACACATTTTTTGGAAGTTGAATATTTCATATATATATATATATATATATATTTATGTAAGTCTTAAGTGCTAAAAACTGATTTTTCAATATGAATTACAAATGCATTTTTTGTTTGTAACATGGTAAAACATGTTTTAAAAACATTCTTTGAAAGAGCCATAAGAATGAATTTCAAAAATGAAAGGTTAATATGATTATATTTTATGTTTACTTGTGCAATTTGTGCAAAATGAGATAACACCAAATCAAAAAAAAAAGAAGGTGAAAATAAGTTGAAAAAAAAGTAAACAAAACATTTCAAGCTTTTAAAAACTTTATCATATCATACTACATGTGGGCAAACTTATTGTTAGGTGGTATCATTAAGAATGTCACACCCCAAAATTTTGAAACCCATTCAACTTCAAAGCAACATAGGACTCACATAAAAATAACTTTTTATTCCAAATTATTTATCAAAAAGTTACTCAAGTCATGTAGAATTCAAAACTCTAATTAAATTTACAAGAAAAAAAGTTTTGATGTGAGAAATGAATGTATAAGGAAAGAGTTCTAGGAATGTCACACAAGGGAAATTTTTTTTATCAAGAACAAAAAGGAATCTATTTTTTGGGATTTTTTTTTGGATGTTAATTTTTAAGAATACTTCAAATGTCGACCTACTTGATGCCTTTTATAGATAAATGATTGAATCAATTTTCATTTACTTATGAATTTTTGAAGTCACAATCATGAAGTCTTAAAAGGCTATTGATGTTAAGAACACAAATGATAACTATTTTCATTTTTTGTTATTTTAATGATTAGTTTGGATCACTCCCTTGTGCATGTATTAAACAAACAAGAAAAAATATTTAATGTGTAAGTGTAAGGACACTTAAAAAGAGGAAGTCAGGAATTGCGTCATGATTGCGTCAAGAATGGTTTAGGAATCAAAATGTTAATGCAAATTATAGGTTTTTGGGTGTTCATTTTTTTTCATGGGTGTGTGCGTAGGTGAGGAAAACATAGCCCACCTATTGTAATCAAATAAAACAATGTATAAATAGATGGAATTTTATTTTAAAAATTGAGTCCAACTTTCTTATGATTTTGGCAAGGTGGTTTTTAGTGGTACCCCCCAAGGAAAAGTTTGCGAATATGCTCATGTAATTTTAAATGTTAAATTTGAAAGAATGTGTTTTACTTTCTAACCTCCAAAATTGACAATTTTTTTTTTTGGGCATTATTAGGATCCTTTTTTGGCCTATTTTAACATGCTTACGCTACAAATAAATGCCCAAATCAACTTATAAAACCAAATGACAACATAATAAATATGTCAACTTAATATTAAACCTCCCAAGGCTCATTATGTACATGATTGGATTTACAACCACAATGTTAATTACCTTTTTCAGCTAACAAAAAAAAATTAAATTAAACAATTGATTTTAAATTGGAAATAGTTTGTTAAAAACCAACTCAAAAGTCCTTGGGTGGTGATTGTGTAGTGGTAGGAAGCATTAGGCTTCAATTAACATATACCATTAATAGTTTTAACCACATTTAATTTTGTGTATTTCAAATTGTTAAAAAAAAATACAAATGAATTTTTTTTAATGAAATGTTATTTCAATATATTGATGTACATATCCAACAAATTTAGAATCAATCTAATGAATTAAAAGAAAATTAATTCATTTTTTATGTTCTGTAACCAATTTTTTAAAAAAATAATTAAATAGTATTTATTGTTTTTTGGAAAATTTTATTATAAATAGAACTTGAAAAATTTTAAGTTTTTAAAAATGGTTTATTGAAAAGATTTTAAAAATGTTTTTGAAAAAAATAATGAAAAAACACAAGCCTAAGTGAATGGGTGTGGTTTCTATTAGAGTGATTGGACCCATTATGATATTTCACAACATATAAAACATGTCATTCTATGGATTCATTCACAACCTTATGCCAACTTCAATTTAAGGAAGACACCACATCATGGGCAAGTCCATAGACAATTTTCAACCACAAATGCATGTAGTAAAGGAGGAAGTAGATGGCCTAGGTACCCAAACAATTGTTTATAACTATGGGAGCATTTTGAAGTACAAGGTTTTGGCCCATAGGAGGCAATACAAGTTCTAAAGTTTGAAAAAACAAATATCTTGCTTTTTGAAAACAAGGTTTTTTGCTTATGGTCTTGGAGGTTAAGTTCACTATAATATCATTATATAAACATCATTATGATTCATGACATAATTCACTATAGTAAATAAGTTTATTTCTATTTTGTTTTAAATATCATATATATGTTATTTTATTATATATTATATATATATTTTAAAGCTATTTTAGTTATTTTAATTTATACCTTACATTATTATAGGTTTCTGAATTATTTAAAATTAAATTATTCAACTAACCTTAGGTTGTCCTTTATATTATTTTATGTTAAGTTAATACATGTTATTTCAAGTTATATTTTAAATTATTCAAGGTCATTTTATTTTATGTTATTTGATTTTAAATATAATAACTTGAAATAATCTAAAATACAATATAATTATTTAAGGTAAAACATCTTAGAATAACCAATAATAACCTATGAGAAATAATTTTAAAACCTAAAATAAAATAACTAATAATAGAATAATCATCAATAATCATCAATAAAATA
>Ga0209208_10003672_pt1 | contig 21959 bp, 10 predicted proteins | sample S1TSphfallax_3_FD_187694 | JGI IMG/M metagenome (GOLD analysis project Ga0209208, IMG submission 187694) | Host-associated microbial communities from peat moss isolated from Minnesota, USA - S1T2_Fd - Sphagnum fallax MG (SPAdes) (version 2) | ecosystem: Host-associated > Plants > Peat moss >...
CCCCCCCCCCCCATTTTAAAATATTGTGAGGTCCATTTTGATGTCAAGATACTAAAAGTAACAACATTATTAAAGGCACAATATCTGTGAAATTTGTGACTGGTCCTATGAACCTTGCCAATTTGTATTGAGTTGTAGTAATGTTTGTTAGCATTCTACTATAACTTGTTTGTTTGTTTTGTTGTAGATCTCCCTTTTAACTCATGGTTGGTAACATATTCATGTACTTCCTTGTTTATACCCCCTTAAATTCAGAAGCCTCTTAGCCATAAGGTTGGGAGCTTTATTGTTGTGGTAATGTGTTCATTTTTTGTTGATTTAATAATGGTTGCCTCTAGTTTTGTGAATATTAACTGAATATACACACATTGCTCTTATATCATGTAATTGCCTTGTCAAAATCAAAGAGTTAATCAAACTGCAATTATGGGTCACCTGTGCTCTTGGGCTATTGATTATTACTTATGTTGCAGCTGCCAATCATGGTTAGTACTTATTTATGCATGCGTTCGATATATAGCCCTATTTGTTTGATTAAGGTTGTTCATGATTGATAAGTTTGCCATAGGAATCTTTGTTCTTTTTGGATTTACATGCCTCATGTTGACAATATGTGACCAAACTGTATTTTTTGCTAGCTTCTACCAATTCCCTATGTCTAACGTGTTGTGTGTGTGCTTGAGAAAAGAAAGCAACATCAAAAAAAGCTCAGGTTGAAACCCCACCACAAGTTGATATGGTGAATGCCATTGGGCTACAAGGGAACACATTAGCAATAGTACAAAGTGGTAAGCATGGTGGCGACTTTGCAAGGTGCAATAAGCAAGCATGTAAACATGGTGTTGCAAGTTCAGAATGCACATGGATTGCTGGACAATGTGGGCACACATGACAATGGAGTTTTTGCCAAGTGTCACAATGTCCTAATTGGAAGGTAACATTGAGCCCTGGGCATAAGGGACTTGCAAATTGTTGTGCCCCTTGTGGAAGGGCTAGAAGTAACATGTGTGAATTAGCATGGGGTGAAGGAGGGGGTGTATGTGATTAGGGGTTATGTCAAAGGGTGCAACCACATTCACCAATGAGCAGGCAAGTAGTAGAAGCCCAAATGGGGCAACATCTAAAAACACAAGCACCATACATGGCCTTGGACAATGAAATAGAAGTAAATGTTCGGTTCAAAGTTTTGGCCGAAAGTCATATGCAAAAACAGGCTTCAAAGCGAGCTATAGAATTTGAAGCTACAGAACAAAGGGAAAAAGGCTTGCCAATCCATAAGGTGCAAGTGATAAGGCATGGAAAAATTGATGGTGCATGTGAAGGGAAGGATGCATGGGATGGTGCGATTACGTCATTAGCACCCCGGACTTTGAACATGGCAATGGTTAAGGTTACAAAACAGGACCATGTAGACATGGTTAGACTTTGCTTGCAATTGGATGGGAAATTTGAATACCTAGGTGGTGAATTAAGTGATGTTGGCTTTAGGGATTGTGTAAGGCAATTTATGAAAGGAGAAAAAATACATTTAAAAAGAACGTATGCACAGAAAGGTGCCAAAGCCTGCCCACTTGGAGCAGACTGAGAACAATGGGACAAACTAGTGATATATTGGCAACAACATGACTCCAAGACTAAAAGTGAACACATGGTTGATGTAAGAGGGGCAGTTACAAATGTAAGCCACCTTGGGCGTGGTGGTAAGGCAGTTATAGAAGCAAAATTGGTAAGTTAATTCTAAAACCCTAAACCTTTGTGATGGCCAAATGGAAACTACATAATGTTGAAATTATCATGCACTCACATGCCACATACAACATTGAGCATTAAATGATATAAAAAAGGGTGAATGCAGAAATCCAAGCATCGCCGAAGCCCATCAATATCTGAGATGGCTATTGTGGGACTAAATTCTAGTGGCACACCTGGGTATCCAATGAATTTTCCTAGTTGTTTCATTTTGTTTTTGTTTTCATGAGTTTGATAGTGATTGGTAAGTGGAATACTTATGTTGGATTTATAAGGATCTTTTGATGGGTTTATGGGGCAGGCATCACAATCTCCCCATTTGTCTTTTCGAATGACTACCATTGAAAGGAAGCTGCTAGAAATGAGTGGCCAAGTCTCCGAAGTTCTTGAAGGGATGGATAAATTAAATGCTAAGGTAGAAAGTTTCATGCAACAATTGTTAGCATGTCGAGAAGATGGTGTGAATGTGAGAAACCCAAAAATTATTGCAACCACTATCAACATTGAAGAGGTAGATGTTACTGCAAGGATTGGAACCCTCGAGATTCTTGGTGTTGCAAAAAGCTTGCATGAGGTTGTCCATTTAGGTCTTGATGGATTAGGGTCAGGCACAATAGTGGTTGAGAGTGCCATTTTATCCACACAATTAGCTCCAAAAGCCCATCATATGTCTACAAGAAAAAAGGTGGGCCAACAAGTGGATGGCGTTGTCCCTTCACATATCCCCAACTATGCGCTAATAAGAAAGGATATGGGGCAAAATCCTAATAAGTTAGGGAAGGACATTCAAGTTGGAGTAGCTTGCAAAGGCGGTGACTATGTAGATGGGAGCAACCACTAACGCCCACCCTCGAAGGTATAATCTAAATGCCCAACATGACCAACACATTAAAGTTATAGTCTACACAATGTTATGGGCTATTCAATTGTGGGAGTAATCTTGCACTTTTCATCAAATGTGGCATATGTGTGGGATGTTGGGAATTGCACCAACTACATGGCTAAAATCAGACATAAGTTAGATTGTGGAAGCTAGATTTGTTGTTCTTATAGTTACAATCTAGAGAGTAAAAACATACCCACATTGTTTGGGGTTTAGGTACATACAAGCATGAAGGAAATCGTTGACATGGTTTCATGTTTGTATTCATTGATGGATTTGGTGTGGCAAAAAGTGCAAAAAAAGGTGGCAATTATGCCAACACTTGAAAGAGGTGTGAGTAGTTAGCTACGCTCTAATATTGGTGCAAGGGTGGGGAATGTAGGAGAGAAGGCATGGCAATAGGTAAGTTAATACCAACATGCTTTTGAGTTTTTGTAGTTCATAACTAGGGAACACAAATGCCATGTTTGACACAATGTTGTAACAAAAATTTATTCCATTTTCCTAAATTGGTTGCTCATGGTAAATTGAATGAAGGTTCTTTATTGACATTGATGTGCAGTTTACAGTAGGGGAAACAATTATCTTATGTAACCTTGATGTTGAGGTTGTAGCAACGAGGTTGATAACAGGTGTTGGAGGACAAGGATGTGTCGACCATGGGGTGGCAATCAAGGAGTCATGGTTTCGAGTTTAGCTAAATGAAGTTGTGGCAGGTAAAGGCAACACCCCGTTGTTGGTGCCAAATGAGAATGATGATCCCCCACAATGTGTATTAAAGGATGTAATAGGTTCAAGCATTGTATGGGAAGGTCATCTAATGCGAAAGCATGCTTAAGTTAGGGGCATAATAGGTCAGGAGCTAGTCGAATTCTGGATCCTAAAACCCTAATGAATAATTATGGCCTTTTTTGGGTGTCAATGATATTTTGGACATTGTATGGTTTAATAGACTTGATAATGTGATGGACTCCTAGGTTGTTGTAATTGGAACAATCGCCATTAAACCCCATTGGATGGAATTTCAATGTTAGTACAAAGGGTAATTTGTTGGTTAAGTAACTATAGATTTTTGACATGCAAAATTGCATATCATAGATCGATGTGTGTAATATTTGTTAGTTGATTTTTCAGCACTAGTGGAGTATAATAGAAAAGTGATATGTATAATGTACATTAGTTAAAGTAGGTGTAGGTGTGTAAAGAACCCAAATATGGGCAAGGCAATGGTTAATGTTACTAATCTAGTTACACATGTAATTATAGTGGCACACCTTAACCTTAAAACTATTAATGACGAGAGTTGCATACGATGGGCCAGCAGAACATTTGTAATTAAATCTAAAAGTTGTTGTGTTGCCATGTTGCACACTATAAATGGTATGATGAAAACCCTAAACCTTAACCTTAACCCTAACAGTTGTTATGCTGCCATGTGGCACACTATAAACAATATGATGAAAACTCTAAACCCTAACCCTAACAGTTGTTGCACTACCATGTGCCACACTATAAACGATATGATGAAAACCCTAAACCTTAACCTTAACCCTAATAGTTGTTATGTTGCCATGTGGCACATTATAAACGATATGATGAAAACCCAAAACCCTAACCCTAACCCTAACCCTAATAGTTGTTGTGTTGCCATGTGGCACACTATAAACGATATGATGAAAACCCTAAACCTTAACCTTAACCCTAATAGTTGTTGTGTTGCCATGTGGCACATTATAAACGATATGATGAAAACCCAAAACCCTAACCCTAACCCTAACCCTAATAGTTGTTGTGTTGCCATGTGGCACACTATAAACGATATGATGAAAACCCTAAACCCTAACCCTAATAGTTGTTGTGTTGCCATGTGGCACATTATAAACGGTATGATGAAACCCTAAACCTTAACCCTAACAATTGTTGTGTTGTCATGTGGCACACTATAAACGGTATGATGAAAACCCCAAACCCTAACCTTAACCTTAACAATTGTTGTGCTACCATGTGGCACACTATAAACAGTATGATGAAAACCCTAAACCCTAACCCTAACCCTAACCCTAACAATTGTTGTATTGCCATGTGGCACACTATAAACAGTATGATGAAAACCCTAAACCCTAACCCTAACCCTAATAGTTGTTGTGTTGCCATGTGGCACACTATAAACAATATGATGAAAACCCTAAACCCTAACCCTAACCCTAATAGTTGTTGTGTTGCCATGTGGCACACTATAAACAGTATGATGAAAACCCTAAACCCTAACCCTAACCCTAACACTTGTAAAGTGAGACCATGTGATCTACATGGCGATTCAAACTCTCAAAATACTAGTTACATTTGTAATTACATTATGCGGTCACTAGGTTGCCATATGGCATGATCCTGATAATTGAATGGGTGTTAAACCTTATAACCCTAACTGTAATCTTCCCCATGTGTACGGTGACATAGCATGGTTGATCAAGCCTTAAACCCAACACGTGTCCCCACCTCAATGGCTATGACTTGGACAATCTAGATTAATTAGAATAATTATTAAAACTAAATATTTAATTACAAAATAAAAGTACTCGTGTTCGCATACAATTAGGTTAGTTAATTAACATGTGTTGTAAGGGGAACACAACCCCTATAGTTGCATGCAGTTGCACTTACAACTGTTAGTCTAGAATATGGGTGGATGAAACTGTATAACCCAACCATATGTACTTGTCATATACGGAGTGTTGGATGCAACTATAATTTTTTTACAACTTGTCTTAGGCAACTAGGCTAATTTTTAGTTGCAAATGTCGGTTGCAACTAAAAACCAATTGCATTAAACAATTCCAAAATGTTATTTTTCTTATAGCGAAGATGAATTCCACAGTCAAGAATCAAACATAATCATTAATTGGGCTCCCCACATTACACAAAACCATTTTTGTGAAATGGGTGTACAAAATTGAAGAAGGAAAAGATCAAGGGATTAGGTGTAAAATGTGACTTATAACTCGGGGGTTAAAGCAAAGATTTGGCATAAATGTGAAGAGACCTTCTTTAGTGGAAAAATAGGTCATAATAAAACTAATTACTACTGTGGTTAATTACTTCCCAAGGGTGGAAACTTTATCATACACTGGATGTGAAAACAACATTCCTCAACAACAAGCTTGATGAGGAAGTTTACTTGAAACAACCCCCTAGTTTCATTCAACAAGGTTAAGAACATCTAATATGCAAGCTTCATAAAGAATTATATTGATTCATAGGCATTTAAAACATGGTTTGAAAGGATTAATACCTATCTTACGGAATTGAGGATGTACAAATGGAAATTTTTACTTTTTCAAAAAGGATCATAAAATCTTGATAGTCATATAGTATATATATGTAGATGATCTATTCATAACATGGAATCACATAATTGAAATTAGCTAGTTCAAGTCCAAATTCAAGGAATAATTTGAAATGATAGACTTGGGTTTAGCCACTAGGTATCTTGGATTAAAATTAAAACAAGGAACTAAATGAATACTTGCCCATCAAAGGGTTTATATTCATGGTTTCCTTAAAAAGTGTGGAATGAAGGATTGTGATGTTGTTAGCACCCCATTACAAAACAATTTAAAATTGAATAAGGAAATAGGAACACTAAATGTTGACCCAACTACATATAAGAGTCTTGTTAAAAAGTTGATCTTTTTAACAAACACCTAGTTGAACACATCATTTGCAATCATTGTAGTAAGTAGATACATGCAACAAGCCCAAGAAACCATCTTAGAATTGTCAAGTCCATCTTAAAATACTTCAAGGTAATTATGGACTTAGGACTAATGTACAACAGAGGCATAAATTCTAGTCATGTAAAACTAGGGTGGAGATCCAAACACCAAAAATTCCACAAATGGTTTAAAATTAAAATTGGAAACATTCCAATTACTTGGAGTAGCAAGAAACAAAAGTCTATTGCCTCATTGTCAACATGTTTAAAATATCAAGCTCCCATGGAAACATCTAAAGAAGTTGAGTGATTTCAAGATTTGTTCACAAAGCTTGGCATGTTTAATAATTTTTCGATACCCATTTGCCATGACAATAAAAGTTGCATTTAAATTTCGAAAAACGTAGTGTTCCATTCCAAAATGAAACACTTCATAATGCAATTGCAGTTTGTTCAACAACTTTCAAAAGATAAGAAGATAAAGGTGTTTTGCATCCTATTTGTTCAACAACCTATCAACATCATCATTGAGAATCAAGGCAAATAAAGATTTATTCAATGTAAGTAGATGTTGAAGCTACACAAGGAAGAAGGAATAACCTTCACTTCATGCATCATTTTCCTCAATATAGTTCAACCAACCATTCTTGAACACAAAAGCAATGGACCTTTTAGATCCTTGCACACTTTTGGATATCAAAATTAGATTACTTGGTTTCAATACCAAATTTCTCAAGAACAATGGACTAAGTGCATCAAAACTCAGCTTACACTAATGGAGACCAATAATCAAGATTGTGGTCTAGCTTCTTTGTCACCCATCTAGCCATTCATTGTAAAACAAATGTAATTTGTCCTCCTACCTTTTAAGATTTAGCTCACAAAATTGTTATTTAAGCTAAAAAGAGGTGTTGCTTTTGGTTTTTTAAGATGTTGGGTTTTGATCCTGCATTTGTCATTCATTTCCAATAATATCACTATTACAAAATGTGGGTGCAATTCATTAGTCCATGTTCATTAGACCAATGAATTCATTACTTTTCAACTAATCCTCATTATTAAGACTAATGAATTCATTCAAAATCTAGTGAAGTCACTGGGCATACAAGGACTTGTAATGAATGACCACCTTATTTTTTTCAGTGTAGTGGCCCATGCCAAGACTGGCACTTTTCATTTCTAGGTGACGTTGCAAGATACCTAAGCTTTACTACCCTAGATTGTTTGTTATTAGGTCCCCCCTTATGGTATAGTTCTATCCTCATTTACATGTTTTTTGGATAGATCACCTACACGAGCATGAATTTGCCACACTTTTAATAGATGTTCCTTCAAATGCTCCTTTACATGCCACATGGACAAATTTCTAATCTTGTATAGATCTAGTTGTAAGCACTTAGTTATTAACCTATCCTACCACACTTGCATTTTGTTTGTCCTCAATTAATTTCCTTACAACAATATGTACCCACTTTGGCTTGTCACATCCTATAGTTGCACATTTTTCATGTTGTGAGTGTGGACATACTATTGATGATTTGGGTATCCACTTGTTTTGATGCTTGTGCAAGTGTGAACACACTATAGCCCATGATACTTTTTGGTATATTGTTGCAACTATTGCTTCGGAGAATTGAACACATGTATAGAAAAAGGTTTTCCACCTTTTCCCCCGCCACACTCAGCTTCAAATCGATATACTTATCATGAGAAGACCTTAGCTAATGTCATCATAATCGATCCAGCTTGCCCAAATATGGTACAACATGCATTTTCCATGACAATGCATGCAACAATAGTTGTTCAAGAGAAGACATGATCATATGCGAAGCACACATTCAAAGATGATGTCATTCCCCTTGTCATATAATTTTTATTCTTGTTTCAACCCTTTGTTGAATAGTTGTGTTCAAGCCATTATAGCTTGTCATCAATGGTCCTCTTTAGTTCTTGTGATGTTTATTTCTTATTATGAGTAGTGTGTGTCCATAGCCCACTAACGTGGGTAGGCTATTATGACTTTGTATTGTGTTGCCACACTTAAGAGATAATCCTCATCTCTTCCACACATTGTAGCCAGCTAATGCACCTTTGTCACTAGCTGATTTGTCATAGACAATACCTTTTTTAGTCTTCAATTTTATTAGTGTATTAGTAGTGTCCCCATGATTGTTGTGTTCTTTGGTGACTTGTGTTCTCAAGCTTTTATTTGCCTTGTACTTCTTGTGGTGGGTTCCCATCCCTGCCTTTTTTATATACACGTTTTTCTTCTTAGGATTAAAAAGGGCTCCACTATATATTAGGGTTTGAGAGGGGATGTTAGGTATTTGTCATTCATCCTCTATGTACATAGTTGGTTAGGTAATTAGCTGAGGTTTGAGTAACATTCATCACATTGATGAATGTAAGGTAGTTCGGTTAGAAGTTTCTAGATTAGTCAAGTTATTAGGTTAATCTCCTATTTAATCAGGACCTTGCTATGTCCCTTTGCTCCTCCTTCTCCTCTCTCTCTCTCTCTCATTCTACTCACTGAAGTGTGCATCACTCTCTCATTCTTCAATCAACTGATCAGTTAGATTCTCTACAAGTAGAACACTTCCAACAAGGGGATGCCAGTGCATGAGACAAGTTTCTCATCTGGAGTCACACTGGCCTTCGTGGCTTACTTCTACCTCTCAAACAGCTCATGAATTATTTTCCCTGCAACACCTTTGACTTCTTTGAAATCCTTTTCTTTGCACTTCTATTCCTCTTGGATTGGGTCCTGCCAGTGACCAATGGATTAGTCTGGAAAGAACCAGAATGTCAGTACACTTGACCCAGATTGGGAGATCCATGGTGCCTGACATGTGCGAGCATCTGCTGCACTGGAAGCCTACAGATGCTGGGAAATGGTAATTTCTTGGACAGAACATTCAATCATGCATTTGCTTCCCCTCCCTGCCACAAGAGGTCCTTCTCCCTACTTGCAATCTATCTACCTACATACCCCTTCAGATTATGAATAACCAAAATCACAGTCACCATGATCCTCTGCTGAGATGTTTACCAAGATATGTCTCTTTTGTCCTCGGTCTTGCAATGTTGAATGTGAGATCTGCATGTGCTGTAATCTCCCTGTCCAAAATTCCTCTCACTCAAACTGAGTATGTGAAAACTTTTCCAGGGAAAGTCTCATGCTATGATCTCTCTTTCTGTCCGAGCTGAAACCTGAACACAGCAGAGATGGAAACAAACTCCTGACATGCAGTGAAACAGGAAACAAGACTTGTAGGTGATATGAAGCAGTCATGAAGATGCTGCAAAACACCTGGGTCTCCAGTGAGCCTGTTGATGAAGGTGAAACAAGTGCATGCCCCATATAGTGCATCAAGATCTTCTCTTGCAAGGCACCTGGCCCTGGAATCACTCCACAGTGCAAAACGCATTCTCATGGTTGCCCTGCAAGGCACAACTTACTTTCTCCAACTTGTTATTCAACAGCACCTCCTGCCATTCAAAACACATGTGTTCAACAAGCTCCAACAACAAACACAAAAAATTCTCATTGATCTTCAGAGATCATTTCTCCTTCAGACTAATACCCGCAGAGTCCTATCTGTCTATTAGAATATCATGACACTCTTATGGACTTGTTAGTCTTTCTGTGGAAACCTGCAGTTCACTGCTGAGATCTAAGTGGTTTTTTTCCTTGAGCAATGAAAATTTGTAGGTGAAAGTTGAGAGAGCTAATGGTCAACTGTCTGCCCAGCCAGAAGCACTTATTGTTGTGTTCTCTTACAAGTGGGCTGTATCCACCACCTGTTATATCTTCTAACCAACTACCCAACAGGTGGGAGGTTTCAGCTGACTGGAGAGGACCATTTGAGTTCGTTACACCTCTGCACAACCCAACTACAATATGCTGGTTATGGATGTTCCCTGAAAACAAAACCTCAACACAGACTAACTGATTTTGCCTGCTTACCTGAAGCTGCTGTTTCTGTGCAAATGTTCAGTATTTGTGGGTACCTTCTCTGCATTCTTACTCCCCCCTATGCTCGTATTTCTTCTGTGGTCTTTCTATCTTGCCTCCATTCTACTTCTTTTCCTTGATCTGCTTTCATATCCACAATCTGTGGTTGTGGAAGAAAAATCATACAACACAAGTTAAAGGTGATTGGCTTGTAGATGTAGAATGTGTGGAGATTTGAAAGTGCAAGATCAAAAGAAGTTGTGGACAAAGTTTGCTACTTTACCTTGCTCTTAAAGGGTCTGATGTCTCCTGGGAATTCTCTTCTGCTCCAAAGAGACCCACTCCTAGGGTGGAGAACTGCAAGACTGTCAAGACATTGAAATGGAAGAATAAACTTGCACAGCACTCTTTCTTTGTGTTTCTCTCACCACAACTTTTCATAAACTAAGGTACTGTTTAGAAGCCATAGTAGGTGATGCAGCAAGAAGAATTATATGAGGGTTGGTGCTGGTGTGGGTGTGGAGCAGTTCTGCAGGATAAAGCAGCACTGTTTTTGAAACAGAAGGACAAATTTTGAAATTCTGCATACAAAATGTCTGCTTCTGCCATCCCAGGTGTGTCTTGCCTACAATGATTCATGCAGACCAGCAACATCAACTTCAATTCTCCAAAAAAAGATGTGTTTGTGAGACCAATGGATTCAAACTTTTCTCACTTCTAAGTGTTTGATTTGTTGGGGAAGCAGAGATGCCCCTTTGGAATGGTGATGTTGGCAATGAGACTCATCTATATCCACATTCTTCAGAGTTGGCCGCAGATGGGAGCACTGCTCATGGTGGCCATCATGCAAGTGAGAGTCTGCATCTTTATCTGATGGCCACCTGCATTGTTTCAGCATGAGCATTGAAAAGAGCTTGTTGGTAGCATGAAAAGATGTGCAAATTGGATTCAGATATTTGACAGACATAAATTGTGTGTGCGAAACAGAGGATTCACAGATGAATTTTGTGTGCAAGGAGACACGTTTGGGTGCACATTTGTGGGTGCAAATTATGGTTGTGGGTGCAAGAACAAAAGATACAAATAGATTTTTCCAAACAGAAGATACAAATCAGAATTCTCAAGAATGCTCACCTGGAATGTTGTACATGCAGATGAACATCCCCATGTCTTTCAAGAGTCTGTTACAGCAGCAGCATCAACCGGAGAGACGAATCCTGGTTTATTACCAGAAGCTTCTGCAATCAGAAAAGCCATTGCTGCCTCCCGTGAGTCGCTCTCGTGGAATTCGACCACATTCGATCCAGATACGACCAATGAATTTGTGCAGTCTCCTCGTCCATCTCATGTTTCTAACATCAAAAGGTGCAAACCAAAAGCACAGGATCATACGAATGATTCCGATTTATCTTCGCCGCCGCCGTGTTTCCGTGATCGCCAATCCTTAACAGCACCAACTTGGAACATCAACAAGGCGACGGCTGCAGAGAACAAAGAGCATAATAGTGCACATAATTTCCTTTTACGACCTCAGACTTCTCGTCCTGTTGCAGCTCCTCCCGGATCCTACAACGAGGAAGACGTAGCACGTTACCAGCACCTTGCGAACCAGCAGCACAATCCAGAGAGTCGAGGAGAGGCTGATGAGCAGTCATTGAAAGCGAACGAACAGGCGATCGACAATGTGATGCAGAGAAGATCGGGCGACGGTATCTCAGGCATCGCAGCAGCCGGTGGTGAGCAAATGGAGAATCTGCTCGCTCGAGTGAAACAAGAAAAGAAAGCATTTCGTGCGAGAACCTGGGAAGAGAGCACGAAGGCCAAGGCACTCCAGCGGTATAGACTTGCCTTTCTCTTAAATTTTCCAACATTGCACAGTTTTGATTTGCGGATCCAGGACACTGCAAATATAATTCTTCAAACTTCCTGTGCGGCGGTAGGTATGCACGGGACGAAACAAAGATCAACGAATGGGAGAATAGCATGAAAGCCAAGGCTGAAGCACAATTCCGCAAAGCTGAAGTAAGTTCACCGCTCGCAATTGAATCTATTTTGCACAAACCTTGAAAGATCTGGTCATGCATCAACAAATTGACCCCAGAATCTATTCAGGTAAGATTTGTCTCACAGCCTTGAGAGAGAATGAGGATCCAAGAGTTCAATGCTGAATGCGCAAATTGATTGAAGCAGGCAAAGATGGAGAAACAAAGATCTAAGCACATGGAGAAGATGAACCACGCGTTCGCAGAGGCGCATGTCAAGGCGCAGGACAGAAGGGCGGCAACTGCAGCCACCAAGGCCAAGCGCATCGCCAAGGCCGAGGCCATCGTTTCTAGAATCCGCGCTACTGGAAGAACGCCTAGCAACTGTCTGTGTTGCTCTGCTTGACTCTACCACCCGGCGACAATCGCTCATTGCTCCTTTGTTACGCCTTTTACAAAATGCATAGAACTTCTTCTCATCATCTTCAATCAAACGGAATCAAAATTTGCAGATTTGCCTCGCAAAGAATCAGAACATGTTTGTACAGCATGAACCTTCTTCTCTTCCAAGCTCCTCCACACCTTCCTCTGCTTCATTTTAGCATAAACACAAGCTCTTGAGCTTTCTTTTAACTTTCCAATTTGCAAACTCAAACAATTTCTCTCTTTAAGTGTTTTGTATCTGTGGATTGTGCATCCGCATGCAGCAGCCTTCAATCTTCTGCTGTCGTTTCCAAGAAAATTTCTAAATAGACGCATGAGGCGGAGCAAAATAATTTTGCCAGCACCGAGCCACAGCTACTTTCTCTGCAAACTTCCATAAAAAACAATGTGCTGCTGACAAGTTTTCATCAATCTGAAGGCGAAAGTAAGCATCTTAGTACTTCGTGAACTTCGATCACGAGTTGCCAAAGGCTCTCCTCATTGCTAATTGATACCTTGTTACTTCGCATCCTAACAAAGCACGAGACGATCAAAAGTCACATAGTTGCAAAGCCAAACTCTTACATTCGCTTTTTCTTCAAACAAGACGCACATTTCATCTTCTTGTGTGGCATTTTGTTGTCACAACTCACTACATGGAATTTCTGCTTGTGGAGAACCATAAGAAGGAGAATTTCACAGTAGAAACCTTTGCCAATGAAAAAATCCTGCCAACAATAACACCTTCACAATTTAACAATAACAAGAGCAGATTTGTTTGCAACAATGCACACATTTTCAGAAATTTTTATGAAGTGTTCAATTCTGTTTTTGAGTAAGCTTCCAAAATTGTCTGCCTAGGCAAACCCGAAGATGACTGTGTTGTGTGAAGAATCTGATCGGTGAACTTAAGAAACAGATAGCATTTGCAAATCCAACAACAATAGCATCAAATTGAAACCAAGAAGATGCAAAACTAACATTCAGGAGAAGACTATGTCTATAATAATGAAGATATGCTTAATTTTATGATATGAGAATGTCCAAATACTGAACTTTATCACATGAGAATGTTGAAGCTCGTATTGTGCTATCTCCGCACAACATTAAATTGTTGCTCTTCAACTTGGAATGAAGATTTAAATTGCCGTCAACTGAAGAAAACAAATTAAACTTTGGCATTAAGACCAACCACATTATGATGCTTGATGATCATAATGCCAAAGTTCAATTTTTTCTTTCAAACTTTATATTACTTTCAGCCAGTGTTGTTTTTTTTTGCGATTTTGTGAGGCAGGTGGTCTGACGATTATCCATAAGAGAACTAATAATATGGTCACACATGATGTTAGTTATCCCCAATGTTAATTATCTCCAAATTAGCCATCAGTTCACATCTAAAATATTAACTAAGACTAAATCTTAGGTGACATATGATGTAGCATTGATGTGAAGATGATTTTAATAGCCATTATTAACTAACATTAAAGTTTTGAAAAAACAAAGGTTTTAAAGCCTAACATCAATGTTAACTAAAGTCTCACAAAATGACAAATTAACTCAATGTTAAGTATGCATTGTTGTATTTTATTTTTTTCTCTCTTTAAAAAAAAGTGACAAAGATTATCTTTGTACGAGTGAACTAAAAATGATAATGTCATGTTAGTTGTTAATTGATATCATGTGTGAACATATTGAAATGATGTTTAGGAAGTTGATGATAACTTGTAATGTTAGAAATTATAATATCATGATTTGTGGAATTTTGTTGATGTTAAGGTGATGTTAATTGTAAGCCCTTATCACAGAGTGTGACCATATCTTTAGCCAAATTTGGCTACAGGTCCAGAGAGGAAATTAAATAAGTTTAAGAATATTGCTATATTTTGACAACATGCTAGAACCTGCTGTCTAAATATGGGGATTTCAAAAAAATATTTCTCATAATGTGAGGACTTTTGGCCATTGTTTTCCCCCAAAAACAAGCCTTTTTATGAGTCACACATTACATGGCCTTTTTTCACCCAAAACTCACTGTTTTCAACAGAAGAATTATCTTTTGTGCAAATTGATCATAAAAAGAAAATCAAATCCATAACACAAGTTTCTCTTAAAATAAAGTTCAATGCATTCATTAACACTCTTGAATTTCATTTTGAGCTTTTAGATAAAAGTAATATATACGTGTGATTATCACTAATGTTCAAATAGCTTATCTGAAATTGGATATGTTCATTGATAATGCTATTGAGATTGATCTTTATTGTTGGCATTAGATTCAGGAAAGAAAAGCTAAAAAATTCTTTGTGTATTTCCAGGGCAGCTTATATTCATGAATATCCCTCCTAGAAAGGAGAAGGGATTTAGGAAGGGAAGGGGTCTTACACCAACTTATATATGTAGAGTCTCTCTTACTCATACTGCCTGGTAATCTTCTTATCTTTAGGCTTGTGACAAAAGCTAATGATAGTCACCTCATGTATGCAGTGCAATAAGGCCACAGGTGGGGGGGCACATTTGCAAAATGCAGGGATGGACTAAGCAAGTGACCACCTCTTCCTACAGGCCCCATATTTTGGGAATGGCCTCACTCTGAGGCTAAACATTACACTGAATGATTTCAAGTGTAGTGGATCACTGTATGATCCAAGTCCGCGTGAATCAAGGATTGGGTTGTAATGCAGACATCACCAACCACTGACTTCTTCACCTGCAAAATAATTGTACAAAATCTGCACCTCAAGTTTCTGTCACATTTCTGAAACCCATTGGAAGACCCTCTGTGTTTCTGTCACATTTCCAGAAGCAATGGCAAGACTCTAGCACGCTTGCCCTGGTCACACCTGATGTCAAATAATCAATAGTATACACTATGTCAGCAAGATAACATCAAAATTGAGTTGGCATGTCACGTGGCACCCGGTTTTAGAGGAATGTTATCTCTGACCCAAAAAAAAATCATTTACAGTATGTTAACACATGGTTGCTCACAAATGGGACTACAACATGGTGGTAACTTAAATCCGTGCATAATGGCACACTAACTCAGTGGTAAGTTAGTCCAGTGCATGCACATGTCAAACCCGTTCGGAGACACACACACACACACACACACATGCCCAAACACAGACAGGTGGGCTCGAATAATCTAGATTGAAACTTTGTGCAGATAGATGAGCTTTGCATAGTCTAGATGGAAACTTTGTGCAGACAGAGTCTAATCATTCACAATTCTATTCTACTTATTGTGCACTGAGCTCCCATTCAACACTCTCTCACTACGCACTTACCAGTGAAAGAACATGATTGCAAAAACAAGCACACAAAGAAGCAAGAAGATTGAAGTGCACAAGAAATTAGAGGGGATGCAAACAGAATTGCAACACTGTAGACATATAAATTGCAGATTCAATTTCATGAATAAATTATCACCATGCTACATGTGAACATGGGTGTAGTAGATGCCTAGTGTGAAAATACCACTGCCTAACTTCAGGGCTTGGTGTGGACAAGTTGCTTGCAGCGGTCAGTTATGCAACAAGGTATATCTTCATAACACAGTTGGTGCTAGAGACTTCAAATTATGAATGTCTAATTTGGGGTGTAGCTAGGGTATAAGAGACTGAGGAGATCAAAAAAGTCAATACCATTGTACATTTTCAGGTTCATCACTTGGGTGCAAAATAATTATTTTATTTTTCAAAAACTGAAGTTCCCCAGTAAAAAAATTCTATAAAACTTGAACTTTCCTAAAAAGATTAATTATTGCCAAACCTGAAAATGATGAACCACGCCAAATAGGACAGATAAACCATAGGTTGCTCTGAAACAGACACAGAGAGAGAGTCCACTATTCATGAACACATTGTGATTCACTCTCGCCATCAAAAAGATGTGAGTTGCAGTGCACACAGCTCTACATTTAAAAGATATCTCCATAAGAGAAAAGAGCAAGGTTACAAGTCTGACCTGACCCAAAACCTGTACTGCAGGGTCATGTGCATTGCCATCCATATATCAGTCGGAAATTACTGAAGCCAACATTAAGAAATTGAAAGTATCCAAACAGATTCTTATAAGTCTGTACGGAACTTGGCACCTCATGATAGATAGGATGCACATTGTCAAATCTGCTAAAAAGAACCAAGGTAGTGATCATGAGAACTGGTCACCCAAAAAACCTCTCCCGAGGCTAAAGACATTACAGGTCATAGCACTGGACACTTTCACACAAAGGAACAAGACATGCTAAACAAATCCAACAGATATGAACTCTTCTGAATACAGTATCCACGCCTATTATTACTGGCTTTGAAGAGCTCTAGGAGGATGTAAATAAGGTCGTTTATTCCTCAGCAGTTCAGTTGGATTGATGTCAACACTCTCACAAGCCTACCCTATCCCACAAGCAAGAAATCATCAACTCTTGCTAATAATATTCCATCATCACCAACCACCAGTGAATCCAGGGGCCCTGAACACATTCCAAAGGTGCCACATGTGAACCTTCCCGCAGCAGCTATTCATGGATGGCCATATTTAAATGAGCTCTGTCATCAAATCAGCTTTGTGGTATAATAGACATTTGACAGAGGGTGAATAACCAACCATCTAATACTTGGTTCTATGACATCCCAATGATATGGCTGTTGCATACGCCCAAGGAATCTAGTTCTTGGGGCCAACATCTTTCAGGGCACAGATCTGCTCCTCTCCCATGGCACCCATGACAGTCACCACCAAGTCCTTGCCCTCCTTGAACCCCTCCTTTATCTGCATGGGTAGAATTTTTGGCAGCTTAGTCACATATGCATTGAAAAATAACTTTAAAGTATGAATGCAAGGAAATCATCTTCAAAACCCTCAGTCAAGAATGCAAGAAGAGAAACACAAGTGCCTACATCCATCATGAGACGAGTATTTCGACACAGCAATAATTCAGAGGTCCGAGGAAATAAGAGAGGAGTTTGTATTAGTAAAAATGCAACCTGAGTAAGAAGCTGGTCATCTGTAGGAAGGCGCAGATCATCCTTGGTGTCTCCATTCTCAGTCAGCAGGCTCACCTGAATTCAAATAGCAAGGAAATGAAGCATTAGACTATTCTGTAACACTTACAACAAAGAACTTCAACATTCAACTCTTGTGGTTCACATGTGCAAACTACAGAACACACATAAGCACAAAACATTGACATACAAGGGACAAAGGAGGACAGATCCATTGTCAACAAAGCACAGAAATCCCACAACTCCCACCCTTGGAAACAATTGTTGACAGAAGGGAAAGCAACTTACAAATCCATCCTCAGAGATGTCAATGAGCTGGTAGTCAGTGCGCACCACCTCTGGCACCTATGGGAGCAAGGACAGGAAAAACCAGTTCAAGTGAAGGTTCAGAAGTGCATGTGCTACAACACCAATGAAGTCTGCTGTAAATCACAATAACAAACAACAAACAGAATGTACATATGGTTTTGAACTGCTCACATCACAATTGTGGGAGGAAGGGACAATATCCTCGAGCTTCTTGCCAGTAAAAATGTCAATGGCCACGAAATGACACTTGGCATGACCATGCTTTCCAGTCTTTGAGGTAGACACCTCAACAACCTGCCACCACCCAAAGTCAACAACATGTCAGACTGTCTGTGCATAGGAGTGCAACTAGATCAGTAGCAACACAACAAAAATATACTTGCAAACCAGGAATAACAGCGGCAAAACAAAGTAACACAACAAGTGCAGTCAGAGATTATGGTATGGGAAACCAAAAACATCTTTGACTTCCTGCAAAAATACGTTGTTAGTACCCCATACACAGCACGATGGAGTATAACGTAACGGTGCTAGGGACCCAAACATTAAAGAGAACTCGAACATCGATAGGAAAAGCCGATGACATACTTCAAAGCAATCCAAATTATGAAGTAATCAAGAACACACTTCACTGTCGAAGGTAGAATATTAAATGTTAAATCCTCGGTCCTTCTTCGTTACCGCAGAAAAAAAGCACAGGCAAGAGGGAGCCAAGACCTAAAACGTTGCAAGAAAACCGACTTCATGTCCGACGAGAGCCAAACTAGACAGTCTGCCACATGGAGAGAAAGCGACGAAAAGTCGCGGGTGTGTCTCACAGTCACACCGCCTCTTGAGGACTCTCACCAAGACGAAAGACGAGACCTTCTATCAGCAAAGAGAAAAACCACGGCGTACGACGACATTACGCAAGAAACTAGCCAAGAAGAAACCCCGTACGTAGAAACTGAAACCCTGGAGGAGAAAAACCGTTGTCATATCGGTAAAAAGGAGGGGGAGAGAGAGGCGTAGCAAAATCTACCTTGCATGGCCTTGTCTTGATGACTAAGTAGGCGTTCTTGCGGATGGTACCGGCCTGCTGAGGGAAAGTCTTGGAAGCCCCGGCATCAGCCTTAGACTCGAAGTGATGATCATCATCCGACATGGTGTTTGGCCCTCTCCCGCCCACTTACTACTTCTCTCTTTCCGCAACGGACAGGCCTCTTTAAAAGGCCACAAAGAAAAAGAAAACAGACACAGAAGCGCGGGGAAGAGACACCGCACACGCGAAGAGAAAAGCGGTGTGTGCGCGTGCTCGAGAGCCGAAGAGTGGCAAACGCGAAGAAGACAACGCCGCGCTTCTTCTTCTTCTTCTTCTTCTTCTCTTCTGCAATCACGTTCCCCCAGCTGCTGCACCACCAGCCCAGGCTATGGCTCACGAGATCTCAACCGTCTATTTTGAAGATCGAGGGTCCTAAATCGTCCTCTCTATTAGGGCTTTGGTTAAGCTCCGAGATCCCTTCGCATAGGGCCCAGGGGGCCGCATCCGATCTAAGGGGGTTTTTTTTCTTCCTGCCCATTTCTCGCCGAGAGGGGCAGCGGTGGGGCAGCAAAGACCACTTTGGATCAGGAAAGAAAAATTGTAGGGTAAAGCCCGTGGGTGGGTGCTTTATGGAAATAATGGACCCGGAGCCAGGAGCTGAGGGAGCCTTGAATTTCTGCAAAGCTTGGGTCTGTGGGCTAAAGGCATAAAAATCGAGTGTTGATTTTTATTTTCTTTTTTTTTTGCATGATACCTCATGAGTGCCCGTTGGCATCATGGGAAAAAAATAATGGCCACCAAGCTTCATGAAAATAGAGGTGGGCTTTCCAAATACAATACAAAAAACTGGCCAGGTTTTTACGCATATGGTAAAGCCCTAGGTCGATGGCTTTACCAAATGTAAAGCCCTAGTCCGACGGCTTTACAAAATACAGTACGAAAATCTAGCAAGGTTTTTATGAGTATGGTAAAATATGAGTATGGTAAAGCCCCAGGCCGACGGCTTTAACAAATGTAATGATTTGCTCCTATTGTTGCCGGGCATCATGGGGTAAGGGTTTGACACATATGGGAAAGCCCTAGGCCAATGGCTTTAACAAATGTGATGATTTGCTCCTATTGTTGGGGGGCATCACGGAGTAAGGGTTTGACATGTATGGTAAAGCCCTTGGCTGACGGCTTTACCAAATTCAAAGACTTTGCTCCTATTGTCAATGGGCATCACGGGGCAAAAGAAAAGAATCAGGGTCCATTGAGCATTCTGTTTTTCAAACGTCCCCCCAAACAGCAGATGAAAATTTATGCTGGGTAAGATGCCTTCTAATAGCTCAAAAATAATCGGAGCATGTCTTTATGGGCTGAAGAGAAGGGCAGAAAGGGGAAAAAAAAGTAACGGACAAAAGAAAAAAATCCAAGCAGGTGGAAAAAGAAAAGGAAGAGGGAGAAGGGACGGTACAGAGGAAAAGAAAGCTTGTCGAATGAATGAGATTGCCTATTAAAATGGATGATATAGAAAACACTTCAACATGGTAATATGTTGTCAAATTGATTCGGTATTTGCTTGTGGATGAAATTGATCACAAAGATACCGTCGATCATAAGTTAATACATGAAAATGTGACCATATTTGGCTATTATTTTCACTAGGTAGTTGGGAATCAGCACGCCTGGGATCTTAAGGGGCTAGGATGGCAAAAAGACAAGCTTAATATCCTTCCACCTTTTCTTATGATATGAAGAAAGTTGACTCTTTCTTTTCGCACTTGACTCAAATATTAGGCAAACTCCGAGGTCAATGAAAGTTACTTGGGCGAGGGGTGGGTGGCCAGCTTGAGATAGCCTAGTGACAAGATTGACGGTTAGGCTAAGACCATCTCCATTGGTGCTCAGTATGTGAGCGAGCATGCAAAATATTTCTTGCATTCAAGATTAGTTATTTTTACCTTTTGTTTTTATTTCTCAACCCCACCCATAAAACTAAAACTGAGATTGCAAATAGGTGGGAGACTACTAACAGCAACCGAATCAAACTATCCAGCCACTCAATAGCAGGTGTTAGGCTCTTGTCTGCCTTCTACAAGCCCCAGTGTCACGTGGGAAAGTGCCTGGCCAAAGCTATTTTGGTAAAAGCGAAATGCGCATGATGTTTTGAGTTTTCTTTATCCAATTTTCTTTTGTTGGTGGACATACTGAACACTCATGGAGTTGCTCTAAACATAGTTTGTCAAAGATTTGAATATGCATTCAGAGTTTGTATTTTAACTTCACCATCAAGCCCAGAAGCCATATAAACTTTTGAGTTTTTATTCTCAAGGAGTTTGGGGGATCAATTAGCTTATGAGTTTATGTTCTCAAAAACTATGAGCACCTCCTTAAATGAGTAAGTTTTCGAACAATTGGAAGAGATGTATTTTATAGAAAAAACATTCTACGGAACAAAAGGAAAGACTGGATGATGATCATAGTGAAGAATTGGTCTAATGGATTTCAAAGTCATAGAATTTGAAACAAAATTGAAAAGAAGGTCAAATTTCCATAACACACAACCAATGATTGCATTTCTTTTTTTTAATTATTTTTCCTTTTGCATTTATTGACATGCATGCATTGAGAGGGACATGTAATTGCAATTTTCTGTTATAAAACAATATTTTTCCCAAAGCTAAATATGTTGTTAGAGAGTGAAATTTATTTTGGAGTTAATTTATTGATAAAGCTCAATAACTTTGAAAGTTATCAATAATAGGTTCATTTATTGACTGGTTGATTTAAGAGGTGACACTAATTAAATTTAGTTAAGGTCTTTGAAGAATTAAGTGACAAGTTATTTGTCACTAAAGTAGGATCTGAAAGATAAAGATTGGGAGTGCTGTCATTTTTTTTTTGCTAAAGTGGAAAAGTTATTAAACTTTTTTTTAA
>Ga0209208_10003673_pt1 | contig 21959 bp, 14 predicted proteins | sample S1TSphfallax_3_FD_187694 | JGI IMG/M metagenome (GOLD analysis project Ga0209208, IMG submission 187694) | Host-associated microbial communities from peat moss isolated from Minnesota, USA - S1T2_Fd - Sphagnum fallax MG (SPAdes) (version 2) | ecosystem: Host-associated > Plants > Peat moss >...
ATGGAATTGCTGTTTCTTTTTTTTTCTTTTTCACCCCGTGATCGTTTTTCAACTACATTCCTCTGAGAAGTGAAGTGGTCCCTTATGATGAAGCTGATGCTATTAGGTGGTTCATTTGTGTCTGAATAAATGAATCCCTGGATAAATTTGTTGTTGGGTCACTGTTGAATGGCATTTGTTTTGGATTTTATTCTGGATGGAGTAGTTCTAATCTGTCATGAGTGCCTCTGCAAAATTTTCAGCCTTGGCATCTGCAGATTATGTGACCCAGCACCCGACCAGTGCACCATCTATTGGAAACAGCTGGGTTAATAAAAAGTTGTGGTTCATGAATCACAACCCAGTTGAACTGGTTCCACCTTGGTAGCCTATCCTGTGAAGGCTCTTACTTTTTCCGTCACACTACCTTGGGCAGAAGTGGGTAAATACTATAGGAAAACACACATGATGATGTGTATAAATGGTTACTATGTAAGTGCGTGAGGCACTCAGTGACTACACTAGGTGTGTAGATGCATTTGGATGCACAGCTAGCTAACCACCATGCTTAGTTGCAGTTAGTTTTTATTGTAAAGGAATATGATGAAAAAGTCTTTCCTGTCCACACACCATCCATCATCTATAGACTTGCTCATGGGTGCCACCGCACTCTCTGGTCTGAGGAGGTCGGTCTCTGCTTGAAATGGTTTGGGAGCCAGGGGTTTGATGGGTTTCTTTTCTTCAGTTGTGGCAAGTAGGTGGACTGGCGAACACAAAGATCATCCACAAGATGAATAAAGCCAAGTTTGATTAGAGGTCAGACAGCAAAGTAGATTTAAAAAAAGAATCCTGTCTAGTTCTGGTGAACAATAGGAAATCATTGTCTGAACAATATGAGGAGACATGTGACTCTGTGTTTTTGTTTTCCTTCAAAATATGGTGACTTTTGCAAAAAGCATTCCCCCTCGCCACACCCAAAACAAGCCCTTTGTACTGTAATTCACACTTGTTTTTTCTTTTGTCTCTTTTAATAATAATGTGGTAGAATTCAAACTTCACACATACATTTTGAAAACAGAGGTTGTTAAAAACTTACATATTTGTATAAAGATTGTGATACACAGTCTTGGAGTCCTATGCGGAGAGTCATTTACTCATCAACAAAGGCACACATTCTTCATAATTTGGGGTGGTACACTTTTTAGTATCACCAGGATCTTCCCTAGTTAAACTCAAGGATTCTAGAAGCAAATAAGAACCAAAATTTTCCATAAATGCGCAAAACCAGTAAAATCTGTTATCCCCAAATTGTTGATCAAAGTAAGAAACAACAAAAATCTAGTCTCAACTCAGAATGACGTAATCTCTGTCTGGCAAGAACCAAGTTCTCTGGCAACCAAGTTGTTGTTGTTGTTATTGTTGTTATTGTTGTGTGGTGGCTTCTGTTCATTGTTGCACTCTCACCCCCCCCCTTGGCTCTCTCACCCATTTGGCTGGCTCCTTACAAGATCCTTTGCTTCCCAAGTCAGCAACCAAGAACCCAAAAAAAACAATCAATCATAGCTGACTGAAATCGTGCCTTCTCTTGAAGATGATACCTTGAAGACACCTTATTACCCAGTGTCTTGGGGCAGTTCCTAGACTTGGAAGGGGGACATATAACCGCCGGTTATCAACACAGGCATGCACTCACTTGGCTGTTTTTGGTTCTCACATTCTACTTTAAAATTAAAAAAAAAAGAAAAGCCAATCTTAGTATAATAACTGTAAGTTCTCGAGAAAGTTAAAAAGTCACGGTTTTTTTTATTCTTTGAATTTTTTTGTTTTTTTCGAAGAACCAGAACTCATGATTCTCTGATTCTGAAATATTTGAGAATCAGAAACTCACGATTCATTTAAAAAAATTCAAAGAACTGCTTCACACTCATACCTAGCTAACCCTGCCTTGTCATCCATGAGCTTTTTCTCTTCCTCACGGGTTTGGTGTTATACACATACATGTACATTTGATACATGATGTAGTTTGTTATGAATTGTTGGTTAGGAGTTCAGATTCAGTTCCAATTCCAAAAATGTTTATGGGGCTGGTTCTGGTTACATTATTTTTAAATTAAAAATTAAGGCAATTTTTGATTCTAGGGTAGGTTGTGATAGGTTTCAGGTAACTTTCCGATTAGGTTACAAAATAAAAAAAACATCCCCAAAAATAAAAAACAGTGCCATATATATATATTAGATTGTAAAAAACTTTGACATGATCAAAGTGATACAAATTACACCCAAAATTTTCCTCATTATATGCCTCAAAGCTATCACACCTAAAATCGGTCTCAAATTTGCCCCCATTGCACCCCCCAAACCCTAAACCAAAGTATAAAGCCAGAACCAAACTATTAAAAAAACGATCAGATTTCAATTCTTACATTACTTAGGAATTGAACCCAGGGCCAGTTTCACCTCTTTTGAATCCTTAGAACTGAGGGTTAGTTCACAACATTGGTTCTTGGAACCTAACTTAACCCTAATTCCAAATTGTTTTGGGAAGAAAAATTTCATGCACCCAATGGGAAGGCCCAAAGCATGCTTCACTTTCCTTTCATTTATTCTTTCTCCATTTTCGTAAGTAGGATCACTAAACCCTAGAGTCTTTCCACAATGTTGAGGTTCATCTCAAATTAATTTTCACACTCTATGTTAACTTGTAAAACTCCAGACATGATGATCAACTAGAGGCACCTAAAGAAATGGATTGTGAAGAACATCTAATTAAAAAAAGAAAAGTTTAGGGTATCCTTTCACATCATCAAAGCCCCATTCTCACAACTTTATCATTTGTCAAAAGGAGCTTTACTAAGGTCTTACAACAATCAACCCATTAATGAACAAACAACATGGGTTGATTGTCTTGATAACTCAAGCAACAATGCACTCTTGGAAATAAACGAATTTTGCAAAATTATCACATGTTGCCTTGCCATGTTCATTACCATTGTGATGTTCTACCCCGTTGTTATTGACTCTATTGCTTATCCAACATGACCCAAAGCTCCATGAAAGAACAAAAAATTGCAATAAATAAAATATGGTACTATCTTTTTTTTTTAAAATCACATTTTAGATAATAATCTCAGTCATGCATCTAATACAATACTTAAACATAGTTTTCCCCTTTGTGGGTTGTGTGAGGAGAAACTATAAAAGATGTAAAAGTTTATATTAATTTATAAAAAAAAGGCATTTGGATGTTTAGCCCTATAATTCCGATCAACGTCATTTGGGTTAATGGATGATTTCATTCAGACCCTACTCATAAAGCTAGAGACTCACTCCAAGTCACATAGACATCCAACTCTAAGGGGGTTTCTCTTCAACATGTGCAAAGTGGGAAGAGGATTGAGGCCTCGTTTTTAAGAAAAATTCTTACAATTTTTAATTTTATATCAAAAATGACATGGTAGGAATAATGTTTTGAAATTTGTGTAAAGGTTTAGTAGTAACCTTTTAAAGAATTAAATATTAAAAAAAAATCCTCCTAAGGTACTCACTCCAATCCCCTAACATTAAAAGAGGAGCTGGATTGCAACATATAGCTAAGTAGCTAGTAACTATATTGTTAAAAAAAAATTTACATTGAACTTTGGAAACTGACTTGGTGATGATAAGTTATTGTAGTCTTCCAATAGGGATTTGTCAGAAGAGCTCACCCCAAACTTCACTTTAAAATGCATGTCTGTTACACTTTAACCCGGCCAGGGTTTGTGGTCAGGCTAGCAGGCTCCTGCCTTACTGGGTACTACTACCTTCTATGAGAGAAAGAGAGGAAAGAGAGAGAGAGAGAGAGAGAGAGAGTGTGAGTTGGTTCATGGAATCTAATTGTTTTGTTTTGTTATTATGAGAGGAAGAATGTGCTCATTTTACTATTAATGAAAGGGTGGGTCAATAACAAGAGAAAATAAATAAATAAAAAATTTGTGTCAGATTATTGGGATGTGGTCTTGTTTAATGGATTGTTACAGACAGTTTTTTGTAATTTGTTTTTCACACAAATTGTTCATGATTAGGCTCACTTACATCATCAGTCTGACTCCGTTGTATTGTGTGCCCCCCTTGCACAAAGCATCATCGTTTTGCGCATTTTTAAGCTCACTGGGTGGTGCTCAATATCCAATTCATTCCTCTGAAGCTGTTAATATTTGTTTAAGCACAACATATACATTTATGTATGTAGATTTCAGTTCGTGTTGTAGAGTAAACGACAAATAAGATGATGAGATCAAGATCTGGTTCATAGTCTTTTTCAGTTTGTTTACAGCTTGTTTCCACATTGAGATTGTTTCTCTCTCTTTCTCTCTCTCTCTCATGCAGCACCTGGGTCAGTTTGACACAACTTATATTATTTTCAGAAATGTTGAAAGAATTTTTTGAGAATATGTATATATATCATGTGTTCAAATGAATTCCTCAACACTAATTAATTATTTGACAAACACGTCATTGAAGTGATCAATAGTATGTCAGCGAACAAAATTGCACTACATTGCCATGTTCACAATGGAGAATTTGGTTTTGATTGTGGGTGATGTTTTTACATTGAGATGGGTAAGTCATAGCCTAATGATTTTGAGTTATGTTGTTGGTTGTGCATATTTGTTAACATTTATGATTTTTACTTGTCATGGGTAACTGGACCAGTCCCTGAACCAGAATTTGATAGCTGTTCAGCATTGGATTTTTAAAAAATTTCAATAATCTGAGTGACTATGGAACAACTAGCTATTGTCAATAAAGATCAAAATTTACATTAATCAAAGAAGCACCCATTTTGTTTGAATGAGTATGTGGATAAGTTAGTGGATCCCAATGAAAACTGCAAGGCAAGATGTGGAGGAAAGTTGGAGCAAGTGTTGGGTGGTTCTCACTAGGATCCTCAGTTTTGAGATCAGTTCTCACAATGAAAATCAACTAGTGTCACATTTTATGACTAACACTTGTCACCCAAGTGAGAACAAGGTTATTGAGAATCAATTATTTTAATTATTTTGTTTCTAATTTTTTTTTAGCATCGAGTTGAATCTATGAGAGATTTAGAATCCTGTTGTCAAGGCAATAGATAAAACCACCCATTAGCAAACACATACCTATCATCAAACATTTTTAAATATTTTTTTCATTCCATGATCAAATTGAACAATTTTTGTCTCATAAGACACACAAACTAGAGAGCTACAAAATAAACCAAAGCACCAAAAAAAAGGGGAATACAAGGAACAAAATGGAAGGACCCATGTCTAAGAAGACAAAGATACCACCTAAGAAAGCGAACTACGAGGGGAACATCAAGTTTTTGAACCCTCTTGTCGCCAAAAACATATCACATTAGAAAGGGGAAAACCTCTTAAAAGGACGTCTAGCCTAGAAGAACCTTCAACTACTACAATAACATGTTTCAAAATAAAATCGCCTACACATGTTGTAACACCATTAACACCTTTTGCCTATAAAATGCACACAAGATTGAAGGAGGGCCTCCATTGCCCTTTGCTCCCCATGCCATGTTGACACATTGATAAAAGAATTCATGCACTTGTTCTCATGCCATGTTGGCACATTGATGAAAAAATTCATGCACCTGCTTTGGTGTAAACATCCAAAAACCTCTACAACAAAAGGGAGAACCATGTTCGTCGAGAACCAATTGTAATAAAGACCATCCTTCATTTGAGTTGCAATTGTCACAACAATTCCATGAGAAAGAGTAATCCGTGAAACCAAATCAATTTGAATGGAGTTGACAATGACAACATTTGTCAACATGTAAAGACCATCAATTGATAGCATAATGTTGATTTGAAAATGTGAAAATTATAGGGCAAGGAGTAGAAGGACATGGGTCTGCTTTTGTGAGACATGAAATCTCGCATCTTTTGCAATGGTTATGAAAACATTTTGCATGACATTATGCAAAGCTATCCTTTCCCCACAATGCATGCAGTGAAAAATGTGAATCCCCATACGATCCTAAAGCTAGCTACAAATGTAGTGTGACATCCCAAAGATTAAAGGATGGGAAAGACCCAATTTATTGTGCAATGTGGTGGAAAAAACATTTAAAAATAGGTGGAAAAAAAGAACGATTGGGTGTGCTAACAATTAAGGACTTGTACTTAACCTCAAACACACTTAATGTGAAATATAAAGATAAATCAGAAAAAATGTTAGCAAAGGAATAGTTGTGCAATTTTTTTGAAATATTTTCTAAAAGCAATCCACACTTCTTTCAACCAATTGCTCAAAAGGGGGGACACATGCTATAACCCTTGGGGAAAAGCCTCTCATGTTGATAATTTATTTCAATTATTTTGAAAAAAAATCTTTTAGACCTTTTTCATGTTTTAGTCCATATCTTTTTAATTTTTAGTCTATTTTGAATCAATTAAAACTTGATGAGAGCATCAATTAGTGTTTTACAAAACTTCTTTGTATTCAAAAAACAAAGGTGCAAGAATCTAAAAATTTAAGGTTGAAATCTTAATATGTTTTAATTCTTCTATCACTAATCGGTGAACCCCCTTACACCAAATGCCCCATACCTTCATCATAAATTTGAAATTTAAAATTTGAAAATTGAATATGAAAACTGACTATTATCATGTTTGTGAGAATCGTCTTATTTGAGAATTGACTTAATCTTTAAAACTTTAATATGACACTCTCATCAATTCTCATAAGTTAATTTTAAAATAAAATAAAATTGGGTTGATTATCTCAAGTGTTGAGAAGAACCGAAACTGATGAATCTCATCAAAAAGAGAAAACTGCCCAACACTAGTTCAAACCCATGAAATAGTAATCAAACAACCTTCCATTCCTAGACCTCTGATAAGTTCCAATGTTCATAAAAAGGATGAACCTGGGCCCTCCTCTAAAACTCAAGGAAGCTCTCTCCCTCTCTCTTTCTTAAGTGCTAGGCTAATCTATTGACATCCAATTTGATTCCTCCACAAAATCCATCCACACACATCTTGAAAGTCCATGATTCATTCATCAATTTGGAACATGTTCTCCAAGGATCACCCAAAAAAGGAGAGGACAATCGAAGCATCACCACCCTCAACCTTGTAAAAGGGGCTTTGTTTGAAGGGGAGGGGTTTGATCAATGGCAGGTGATAGGTGTGTGGGAGCAAATTTAAGAGTGCAGTGCACACTATGGGACTAAATGTAAAGGAAGCTTACGAATGTGCAAGAACTTTCAATAAGTCCTACAACAATGAATCAAGGAATATGCCCACATAATCCAACACCTAAGCTCCCCATATATACTCACAAACAATAGAAAAATGCACATGGTGGACCTATCATGTTACCCTAGAAACTTGCATATCCACCAAATAGAATAGAAAAGAAAAAAAAGATGGTTAGCAAAAGGAGGAAAGTAATGATATGTGTATTATAAAATGGGAACAATTTTTCCTAGATTTTTTCTTTTCTTGATTAATAACAAATTTGGGGCATTTGATGAAATAAAGGTGTAAAATACCAATCACTTCAAACTTACTTAGTTGTGAACATAATTGCATGTCAGATGACCCCATTTACTTCATGCATAACAATAATTTGTATTCCTTGACATAAGATTAAAAACACATTTAGTAAGCCAATAGGTTATGTTGGAGTTGGAGTTGGAGTTGGGTTGGGTTGGTAACTTGAGTTAGGTTGGTTTTAGGTTTGGGGGAAAGAAAAATACTAAAATTGAGTTTTGCAAAATTTCCTATTTTTTTTTGTTTTTGCAGATGGGGGGTTGGGGGTGGGGGTGGGGTGGGGGGGAACTGGGGAGGGCTCAAAACTGTGAATTCTTCCACTAATAATGTGTCAATCCATCATGCATCGTGGGTTTTACATCCATCCACAAATACAAAGTTATCATCATCATCCACTCCATGCATCATTCATTCATCCATCCAGCCATCCATGATCCATCAATGATTCAGCGCCTAGTGAGTTTCGCAATCCGTCCACAAACACGAAGTCGTCATCATCATCATCTACTCATGCATCATTCATTCATCCATCCAGCCATCCATGATCCATCAGTGATTCAGTGCCTAGTGAGTTTTGCAATCCGTCCACAAACACCAAGTCATCATCATCATCATCATCTACTCATGCATCATGCATCCACCCACTCATCATCATACATGCCCCATGGGTTTTACAATCACTCCATGAACACGAAGTCATCATCATCCACTCATGCGTCATCCATCCATCCATCCATCATGCCTCCTTGGCTTTGCATCCGTCCACTCCCCTCGTTGGTTTCTGGTGTGTCCGCTGCCGCTCGACTCCTGCACCATGTTTTCTCCCCACCGCCCCCCCCCCACCCCCTCTCTCTCTCTCCTTCCTGCTCGCCTTCTTCTTCATCATCATCTTCTTTGTCTTTCTTCTGCATCATCATCTTGTTAGTGTAATTGCAGAGTGCACAGCAGTAGCATGTTTTTGGTTTTTTTTTCCCCTTTTTCTTGGTGGGTATTTCTGTTTTTTTGCAGCGAGAGTTTGTAGAAAACTTATTTGTGCAATATTACTAATTGCTGCAGCAGCAACAACAACAACTGGAAGCAAAGCTTCTTTTGTCCAGCTCTTCCTCTAGTACTCCTCGGCTTCTAGTTCCTGTACTCAATGATATGAATGCTATTGCAGCAGCAGCAGCAGCAGTTTGTATCCATCCATCCAGAGATAGATATATAAATCCAGACTTGATGTCTGTCTATATTCTTAAGAATTGTTCATTTTATGGTTTTGATTACATGTCTTCATCAGTCTTGGAGCAATGGATCAGTTTACTGCTAGTGAACGTCATGTACTAGTGGTGTCATGAGCTGCTGTGCTGCAGCTTGCTTCGTCCTTTACTCCTCTTCATTTCTGTTTCTTCTTTTGGTTTGTTTGTTTGCTCAAAACCAGCAGTTAGCTATAAGCTTCTGTAAGTCTGGTTGCAAGGGTTACGAGTATTCGTGCAGCACAGTTTTGATTATACCGAGTTTCAGCTTCAGATCTTAATATGAATATTTCTATTATAAATTCTGCACGTCGTAGTACTCCAGTACTGATCCATTTGGAAAACCATCTCGTTTTTGGCTGCCGGCTGATCATTCATTAGTTGCGGACAGAGAAAGAGACAGAGAGACTAGCGACAGAGAGGAGCTAGAGTTTGCAAGAATGAGTACTAGAGTGGCGTTAGCTGCTGCTGCTGCAGCAGCAGCAGCTGGTGACGATCTGCGAAGAGGGGCGTGGACTGCGGAAGAAGATGAGAAGCTGCTAGCTTACGTTGGCTCACATGGTACTGGACACTGGCGTAGCGTTGGCAGGAAAGCAGGTGCTAATGCTTCATGTTTCTACTCACTTGCGTTGCTGCAGCAGCAGTAGTAGTAGTACTGGTCTTTTCCATTATTCTTCTTGTTCTTCTTCTTCTGTGATGGAAGCTTGCTTGCTTGCTTGCTGTAAGTCTGATGGAGAAGTGTATTACTGGATGCTGGACGATGTGATGGTTTTGCAGGTCTGCAAAGATGTGGCAAGAGTTGTCGCTTACGCTGGACTAACTACTTGCGCCCTAACATCCGCCATGGAAGCTTCACTCCTGATGAAGAAGACCTCATTGTCAAGCTCCATTCCTCTCTTGGCAGCAGGTTGTTGATCCATCAGCGGGCGCTTATAAGTCTTTTACTAGCTCTGATAGAGTAATATCATGCAGTGATTCTTCTTCTTCTTCTTCGATTCTCATGTTGCTCGATGCAGGACCTGCTGCTGCATGCGGCGGGGGAATTGGGTTGCAGCATTAGCTAGCATTTGACATGATGTTTTGGATTTGTTTCTCATGTTCGACATTTTGTTTTTGTTGTTCTACTAGATGGTCTCTCATAGCTGCCAAGATGCCAGGGCGCACCGACAACGACATCAAGAACCATTGGAATACACGGCTGAAGAAGAAGCTGTGTAACATGGGCATCGACCCTGTTACGCACAAACCCATCTCAGAGCTCCTGCGCGACATTGCAGCAGTGGAGGACGCGCGGGCCACCGGGGGAGCTTCAGCTGCTGCAGGACTAGGCAATCCGGTAATACAACAATCAACCCTCCATTCAAACCTGACCACCACAAACCCTTCCTTCCTTCTTTCCTCCTCCGATCATCATCATCTTATATTGTCGCATGCTCAGCTGATGATCAGACTGTTGTCATGATCCTTTTCGTCATCCTTCGCTTCAAGACTAATCCGCCGCGAGTTTGATGATGATGCATGCATGCGGTGGGGACGGTGGTCACGCATACAGATGGTAGCTGGGGAAGAAGCCCGCAGGTGCTTCAGCGACAACCTTCTGCGGAAAGCTGTGCGTGACTATACAAGGACATCTTCCACTGCAGCAGCAGCTGCCGGACCGTCTAAGTACGACTCTCTCTCTTGTGCAGCCGCCGCAGATCACGTCTTCAATCTCGATCACCAGAGCTGCTCTGATCATCAGCACCTCGGCGGGCAGACAGCTGATCATTGTGATGTATCGGCGATGGCACATAGCAGTATAATACAGAATGAAGCTGCTGCGGAAGATGATCTGCATTCCTCATGGGAGCATTCGATCACGTCCACCACACGGTCCAACTGCAGCATGCAGGCCGGGGGCCAAGACAACAACAGCTGCTGCAGTGACCAGGTGGATGCCGCGGTCGAGCTCTCCTCCTGCTGCAGGTCCAGCTGCTCCCGCAGCCCAGCTGCTTCTGATCGCGGCACTACATTCCAAAGCTTGCAGCAGGTCATGAATTCTTCTCCTCCTTCTCGCTCCTGCAAGAACAATAATATTATGCAGCACCAGAGCAGCAGCAGCAGCTTCCAATCAGCAGCAGCTGTCATCTGCATGCAGCAAGCTGCAGCAGCTTGTGAGGAACCCGCAATTGGCTGCAGAAGAAACAACTTCAATCTAGTTACGGATCAATGTCTTGCAGCAGATACGTCCTACTGCAATCCCGCCACTTCTAGCTTCCATCAGCAGCTCTCAGCAGCAACAGCAGCTAGTGACAGGACGTCGTCAACATCATCAAATTCTCTGGTGAGTGCCTGCAGCAGACCTGCAGCACTGCATTTCTTGCCTATGCAGCAGGATCATCATCATGCAGCAGCTCATCTCCCTGCTGCTGCTGCTGCATGCAGCAGCAGCTGGCCCTGCAGCACAATCATGAATGGTACGGCCTGCACGTCCTGCTGCAGTGCAAGCTACTTAGATCACCAACAAGCTGCAATTCCCAGCTCCACCAACATGAAGCTCCAGCAGTTGCCGCCTACAAGCAGCATGAGATTCAGCACTGTAGAGCAACCCGACTTGCAGCTGCTGCAGATGAGGCGCCTGCAACAGCAGCAACCAACAGGGCTAGCTAATTTCAATTACCACCCAGCTGCAGCTGAAGCAGCAGCAACAGCAGCTAGTGTCACTGCTCCTGCTCCACGTTTCTCACACTCTATATTGCAGCAGCAGCAGCAGGAGGAGGATTTCAAAAGACCACAGTCAAGTCTGCACCAGCAGCTAATGCAGCAGCAGGATCATCATCGTCATGACCACCATCATCGTCAGCTGGATCAGGTTGTAAGCTCCTCCAGTGCAGCCAGACGTCAGTATAATCAGAGTCCTGCTGCTTCTTTCAACTTGCAGCAAGCATCAGCTGCAGGCTCCCAAGAAGCAGCAGTAGCAGCAGCTCCATATCTCAGTCTCAGAGAACCACTATCACCAGTAGCAGCAGCAGCTTATAACAACACAGACCTAGCTGCTGTCACCCCTGGAGCACCTCAACTGTTGTTGTCCAGTTTTGCTGCTAGACCTCCAGCAGCAGCAGCAGCTCCTCTCTCTAGCTTCAATGGACCTGCAGCTGCTTTGATATCCAGCTTCAGTAGTAGCACTGCAGGACCCATGACTCATGTGGCTCCGAGTACTGGGATTCGAACAGCTCATAGCCATCACTATGATCCTCAAAGCCCTAGAATGGTCCTTTGGGATTTCCAGGAGTAGAGAAATGCTCATAAGCTGGGATCATTGGGGAGCTCCAAGATCATCATCCCACCTGCTTGCATGCAATCCCATCATCTTGTCAAGATATCCAGCTTCTTGCAGTATATTTCAGTTGTGATGCCAGCAGTTTTGTACACTGGGTTTAGGGCTTTAGGCTGATCATTCATTCATCTACAGCTGCTGCTCTTGTTTGCTGTTGCTGCTAACATATGATCTCTCTCTCTCTCTCTCTGTGTCTCATATTTCCAAGCTCCTTCCTGCAACTAAATTGCAGACAATCTGTTGGCAGATATAATCAAATTGTTTCTCTACAACAACTGTGCCTTAGATGAGAAATTCTTGAGAAAGAAATTTAGAAGTTCTACCACTCTTCAAGGTTGGTCTTCACACACAGGCATGTTTGTTTTGGATGGATTTGGAAATTTTATGCCAAATGAAAGGATTTTTCACATGTGATTGGTAAATTTTTTTTTTCAAAACAAGAAGATGCATGGTGAGAACTCATGAAATTCATTGCTTTGAAGGTGGTGGTACCAAATTGTTGAATGAACCAGTACTCTCTTACCAGTATGTATATTCAGGTTTTTTCATGTGTAAGAGGATTTCTGGCATCACAAACCCTAAATAATGATCTAACAGTTTGGAAGTATCAACAAACTTCACAGCTTCAAAGTACTGAGAATTGCATGAAATAGACCTGTTATGAATATAGAACTAAACATACATAAATATATATGCAATGTACAATATGTATGTTCTTTGTGTTTTGTACTCATTTTTGTCTCCAGCAATTATTTGAGTGGGTTAGTCAAGAACAAATTTCAACATGCATTCTCTCTCTCGGGAGTAGGTTTTCTCTGAAGTACTAGATCTCTAACCTTGTGTAAGACAATTGGGTGATGCTTAAATTGTTCAAAATGATACATCTCAAAGTGGGCACCATAATGCACAAGTTCAAGAAGAAATCACAGGAGATAATATTATACAACTAGGTCAGGTCAACTGGTTTTTTTGCATTCTGTGAGTTGAATGTTGAAATTGTTTTTTTTAGGTACTACATAATAAAAGTAAACTGGTGTCCTAGTGACTGTGTAAGAGGCAATGATGCGTTGTCAGACTGTGTTTTTGCTTCTGATGGAAACAGTTCAGGATTCTTGTTTCTGAGGGAAGAGTACTGCACGACAATTGGTGTTTGAAAGCAGAGTGTTGTTGCTCGACTTTTAGTACCCAGGACTCTCAGGAGGTACACATGGAAACTCAAAAGCAACCCAAAAGCAAACACAAGAAAAGAAAAAAGCAACTCTGTATATTGAGTTGTACTCTCTTATCTTTGGCATTTTGTTTTCATTGTGAGTACAAGGAGAGACTGTATCAGATTTCCGAAAGGAATTTCTTTATTGTGTACTCATGAGAAGCAATGTAAACAATTCATATATTCCAATTGTTTGAGCACCAAGAGCTTTAAAAATGCTCGGTGCAAAAAGTGTTCATCAACAATTGGTGATTGAACCTTTGGTAAACACCACCAGGGCATGAATGAAGAAATCCCCTAGTATGTCAATAGTAGTATTTCAAACTTGGTGACATACAGCTAGAAAACAATTGCATGTGACATTTTTTAGTTACATAAAAGAAATTGCAAAAGACAATTTTTCTTCTAGTGTATGAAGCAAGTACATATATGCCTGATATTGAGACTTGTATAAAACTGGTACTAGGCTGGCTTTACCGAAGCTGCTATAAGGTAGAAGCTGGCTGGTATTGTGTCAACACATACCAGAGTGGTTATAGGGTGCTTGCTAACCAGTGTTATACAGGTGTTGATACCAGGCGCATCATGCCTATACACCATACCAATGCTGGTGTTATATATACCTGCCTCATACTAGCCAAAAATTAGTCTTACACCCCAATAACCGGACCATCTTGGTATGAAAGCTTTAAAGAGAAGCCCATACCTGGACCAAGACTGGAATGATCTTGTTTCTAAAATACCCAACACCGCAACCGGGCTGCTTTGATTTTTTTCCTAAAATGCCCAATTGGCATCACAACCAGGTGGATATGATTTTTTCTTGAATGCCCAACAAAGACTGGAATGATCTTGTTTCTAAAATACCCAACACCGCAACCGGGCTGCTTTGATTTTTTTCCTAAAATGCCCAATTGGCATCACAACCAGGTGGATATGATTTTTTCTTGAATGCCCAACATCAGGACTAGGTGCAATTTAAATTTTTTTACTGCCAAAATTTCGCTTAAAATCACGAAATTCAAATTCAAAATAAAAATGTTTTTGAAGGTTTCCAGTCACAAGAAGTGAGGAAATGTTTTTTTAAATAATTTCCAGAATTGTATATATGGTTTTCATTGTGTAGCCAAAAATATAGAAGGATGATGAAAGATTTGCACTTGAATTTCTGGTTAGATAGCCAGATTTGGCTAAATGTTCCTAGGGATGATTGCCCATTTCTTCTACATCTTCCCGTGGATGATAACCACTTTTGGCCAATATGTTCAGTTCAAAAGTCAGTTCAAGACCAACACTGTTGCTCGGTTCCAGTTCTCTACTGGTTCCAGTACCAGTTCTTGGTTACCCGGACTGTCTGTTGGTTTTGAATAACAGAACTGAAACCGGAGGTTCTCCTGAAAACTAAGAACCTCCAGAACCTGTTCCAGTTTACATGCAGAAGTTACTACTCAAGTGTTTTTGGTTCTTTGTTCTTTCTCTCTCTCTCTCACTCTCTGTGCCTGAAAGGAAGTGTCCCCCCCCCTGATAATATAACTAGAAATTGCTTCATTTACATGTACTTGGCCACGACCTTTGGAACCTGAAGATAATTAATGCAGTCTTCCAGACAAATTGTCAGAGGAGATCATCCATTAATAATTTTGATTCATACATGTCTGTTACAGTTTTCACGCAGCCAAGTTCAGGCTTTTGAGGAGAGAGGACAAGAGAGGGGGAAATGGAAGGGCAGGAGGGTGTGTGGTGAGTGGAGTGACTGTGGTTGTCCTTCAATAATTTAGTTGGAAAGATGTGGGCAAAGATGTGCTCAGAGAGTTACTAGAGAGTTGTGCCTTATGGTGTTTCTTTTCCAATTATGAGGACCCATTTGGGAAAGTGGTCTTATTAATGAGCTCCAAATGTTTTGTCAGAATCTTTCTCTCAAGTCTCAACTGTGGGTGGGTGGTGGTACTATTGCCTGCTTCCAACTTCTTCTTGTATATTGGGTCAATGGTGGTTTTGCGTGGGGGGAGCTCACATAAACTAACTGGTCAGACATGATGAATTTGTGCTGTGATTCCTTTCAGCAGCTGCTGCTATAAGACTCAAGAGTTTCCATCTTGTTACCCACTTAATTCATTAGTTGTCTCCCAGCTATTTGCAGTCCCAGTTTTAGTTTCTTGGGTGGGGTTGGAAAAAAAAAAAAAAAAACTAATCTTAGATGTTTGAAATATTTTGGCCAGTTCACATACTGAGCACCACCACTGGGGATACTCTGAGGTGCCCAATTTCTTTACTCTAAATGAATTGGTTCTTTTGTGTGCTCTTGCTGGTTTTGTGTATAAATCTCACCTCAACAATTACAGGAAATTAAAGTATTTCAACCAATTTTTGGTGTTTTGGAGTTGAGCAAATTACTTGAACTGGAAAAAAAAATTCTCAACTTCAAAAATGGAGCTCAATCTACATGTATATGTGGTGTAACTTTGAAATGACGGCTTTGAAGAATGATTGCAAGAATGGGAACTTCTATAAATGTCCAAATAATAAAATCCTTCCAGTTGCCACATGTGAACTCACATGTTTTTCTTTTTTGGTGAGAAAGTACTTTGTTTTCATTTTCTTGCAAGAAACTCAATGATTTCTTCTGGTTTTTGGGGGCAATTTAGAAATGTGGGTTCTTCATGGCTGGCTTCCCATATGTGGGATACCTACATATACAGGGAGGAATGGAGATTTGTAGCTGACTGTATGTTTATGATACTTGGCTCTCTAGCAGTCAAAAAGATTAAGCGCATGCATGTAATGTGTGTACCATTTTGCCTGCATGTAAAGGCCATGTGACCGGATTCAAGGAGGGGGAAAGAAAATTGTTGGGGCCAACAACTTAGGGACTGCTGCATCCAGGACCATTTCCACATGTGCAAGGGGAGAAAGCAAAATTGCAAGGTCTCATGTTTTACTTATAATAGAGTTATCCTATAATAGAATTACTCTTGAACCTTGTGCATTAAATGCATTTCATACCCAGATTTTATCAAATTTCCTTATTTTGCGGATTCCACTGAAAGAGGGGATAGTGGCCGAAAGCAGAGGAGATAAGGGGTGAAACAGAGGGTGACTTTACTACGGATAACTCTAACATGAACTAGATTTTTAAGAACTGTTTATAAACATTTTTGTTCGATGTCTGGGATTCCAGGCTCCAGCTTCTAATAGAATGTGCTGGGAAGTTGCAATTCTAGTTGCAATATTATGGTAATGTGGCGATTCTCTCTTGTGAAATGGTAGGAATTCTTATGATTGGGATCAATTATGGCAGCAAGGCCAATTATATTATATGGTGCGTCACAGAAAATCAACAGCCACTTGATTTCCAAGACATTCAATTCTGTTTAAAACCAAAACCTACAATGTTTCAAATACCAACAATTGTTCCCATCTCATCCTCAGATGCCGTGAACTACAATAACAAACAACCACATTCGAGCCATGGGTAAGAACCAGCCTTGTTGTGCGATTATTTGATTTTTAAATAACTGACAATTCTGGCTCTTTAGAAAAATTGCAATCAAAGAAACATCAGCCTGGGTTTTTAGAAAAAATCAGAATTGGAGAACCACCAGTTCTAGTTACTTCAGCAACATTAAAGAACTGGCAGTTAAAAATTTGATTTTTTTAATTTTCAAAAAATTAGAAGTCAAGAAATCAAAAGGAAAAAAAAAAATTCAGCCTGTCAAGTTAGTGAGTATATATACTCAGGTTGATAATCAATGGGTATCTGTAGCAGATTCTAATAACTACACAACAATGGGTAAGAACCCCTCATTTCGAGAGGTTGCTTGTAATCAGTATAACCATACCATGGTTTGGAAAACTAGACTGGAGTCTCCAAGTTTATGTGGGTTTAGAGGATTAGAGGGTTAGGGTTTAGAGGGTTTAGAGGGTTAGGGTTTAGAGGGTTTAGAGGTTTAGAGGTCAGGGTCAAAAAACTCAGGACCAAAAATGGGAAATTGGAGCATTTCTTGGCTCATCATTTGGCCTCACATTATTAATAGAACTCTATTTGTTTGGGGGCCAATGAGGTTATGGGTAAAGCCAGTAAGGCCAAAAAGTAGAGACCAAGGCTTCAACCTTTCATATATTTTCTTTCTTGGTATCGTTCTTCTTTTCATCTTTGCTTCCTTTTTCAAACTAAACATTAAAAGTAAGACCACTATGGATGAGCATAAACACAAGATTCTTGTAACTCTTGTGTTTGTCACGGTCATATCCCAAGCAGGAAAAATAGAAACTCGCTCTATCATCGAGAAACAAGCACAGAAGTTGAACAAGAAGAGAGGAAAATGATCATTCAAAAACAAGCACAGAAGTTGGACAAGAAGAGAGGAAAATGAAGAAGAAGTAGAATATATAGGGTTTGGTTTAGGATTTAGTTTGATCCTACAATGTGGATTTCATCAAAACATCAATATTTTATTGCAAGCAACATTGGGCCCAAAGGTTGCAAATTGGCCTCCTGAGTTGATAGATACCTTGTTTTTTTTTGTTTCCTCTAGGGTAAAGTCAAGGCCATAAAGTGGTAGATTAAAAAAGAATTGTTTATTTTCAGCCTTGACTCCTCGTGTAAAGTCCCCAGGGCTGATTTCACGGATTGCACCAATAAGAATGCTTCATTTGAGTTCAACCTTGGCCTTGACTCCTAGTGTAAAGTGACTAAGGACACACTTCTACCGAGTGGGTCCCATAAACCAATCATTCAAAGTGTGAAAACCTATGTGCTTCCACTTCCTTTGGAGAAGGAAAGAAGTGTCTTGGTTTCAATAAGTAACAAGTGTCTCTCTAGCAAGTGTCTCTCTAGACCTTACTAGTTCAAAAATAATTCACAACTCAATCAGGGTCTTTTGCATCCTTACATTTTCCATTCTTCTTGTCATTTGTATTTATTTGTTAGCTTTCTTGAGTCTCTCTACTTTCTACCCCGCTTGTTTGAAGGCTAGTCCTAGGCTAGGACTCCTAGTGAAACTATTGTTAAAAATAAGTATACTAGTGTGACCTTATGTCATTGGGTAGTGTGTGACCTGCATCCCTAGGCCTGAGTGTGAACTTGTTACCCAACTAATTTCTCCTTCCAAGACCACTTTTTTGTAATTTAGTTGAATCTCGAATGACAAAAACTACTCCAAATTCCATATCTCTCAAACCTTAAGTCTAAAATTTAAGAAATCCCTCCATAAGATCTGACTCTTTGAGGAGTTTCCAACAATATCAAAAGTATGCCCCAATTTCTCAGAATTGTAGTTTTGATTTTATTAAATTTTCAATAACCTTTTTTTTCCCCAATATTCCACAACTCTTCCACCACAAGTCTTAACATTAGTAGAGGACCATGTCGATGCACCCCTACATCTTGAGGGGTTTCCAACAGTACCAAGAAAATCATGGGTGGTGGCACCATCGTTTGGGAGAGCTCAATGTGACAGACAAACAAACAAGGGGTGTGTCTTACTTACTTACTTACTTACAATTTAGCGTCATTTAGTGGGCCAAACAGCGCCCGGGCCAGAACCCAATTGACACAATGTGGCCTTGCCATTTACATTAAAAAGTATCTTAAGGCAAAAGAAGAATTATGGAAACTCAAATATTTCACCATGCAAAAATATAATCTTAAAAAAAAACCTCTAAAAGAAACCTTAATCCTTCAAGATATTATTATAACTCTATTATAACTAATCTCAAGGTTTCAACACAAGCCAAAAATATCATCTTTCAAAAATCCTCATATAAAAATAGACCTATTATTATTACCAAGGGGTCAAAATCCCTTAAGCTACTACTATACTCTATAATGAATCTCAAACACAATATCCTTGCCTTGGTAAGCAAGGCCAAACAAACTGCCATCCTTAATAGATGAACATATAATTTTGCTGCTGCGCTACTGATTGTTTGTCAAGATGGCCTTGGAGTTTTATGACTCTCCTAATGAGACTCTCTGGAACAAAGCCCTGCTAAGGCAAATCCAATGGAAGCCCTATAAACCCTAGACCCTAAACCATGATCCCTAAACTCCTTATAAACTGACCTCCTATTATGGATAGTTTAGAACAATGTCTGTGGATCCTCTTGACCCACAGAAGACAGTGAAACAATTTACAAATGGGTTGGTTTGTCCCGTTGTGAAGTCAGTCACCAATGTACTTAGTTGTTAAATTCTGAACAACACAATCTAATTCCATACAGGTTGCAGCTGAGTTTTTATAATTGGCTAGCATTGGAATCCATGGCTTTGTTTTATGATACCAATGGAAGCCAACAAATTTCAATTTCGGTGGAAAGGGCTTGATGTTTGCTCCTTGCCAGAAGAGAGTCAAAATTTGAAAGGTACCAATGGGCTTGATGTTTGTTCCTTCTTGCCGGAAGAGAGTCAAAATTTGAAAGGTGATGGTAGCAGCAGCAGCAGTAGTAGTAGTACCACCATGGGCTTGATGTTTGATCTCCTTCTTGCTGGAAGAGAGTCAAAATGTTGAAAGGTAAAGTACCATGAGCTCCTCATTGCACTCACTTGCTCACACTCAAGAGAAACCAAGTACAAAGGCCGTGCACAAACATGGAAGAGTTAACACTGGTAATGGAGACCAGGTGCACGGAGATACCTTCAGTCTGTCAACAGGGGAAAAACAAAACAAAAAAAAATGCCCCCGCACCCCTTGCTGCCAAATTAGAAATGTTTATGAAACTGTGCATCCAATCGGCAAGCACCCAATCTGCATTTTGGCTAAGAACTTGTGTAAATTAGAAATGTTCATGAAGCTGTGCATCCAATCGGCAAGCACCCAATCTGCATTTTGGCTAAGAACTTGTGTAAATTAGAAATGTTCATGAAGCTGTGCATCCAATTGGCAAGCACCCAATCTGCAGTTTGGCTAAGAACTTGTGTAAATTAGAAATGTTCATGAAGCTGTGCATCCAATCGGCAAGCACACAATCTGCATTTTGGCTAAGAAATTGTGTAAATTAGAAGTGTTTATGAAACTGTGCATCCAATCAGCAAGCACCCAATCTGCATTCTGGATCAGAAATTGTGTGAATTAGAAATGCTTATGAAACTGTGCATCCAATGGGCAAGCATCCAATCTGCATTTTGGCTAAGAAATTGAGTAAATTAGAAATGTGTATGAAACTTGTGCATCCAATCCGCAAGCACCCAATCTACATTTTGGCTAAGAAAATTGTGTAAATTAGAAACATTTTTGAAACTTGTGAATCCAATAAGCAAGCACCCAATCTACATTTTGGCTAAGAAATTGTGTAAATTACAAATGTTTATGAAACTTGTGCATCCAATCAGCAAGCACCCAATCTACATTATTTTGGCTAAGAACTTGTGTAAATTTTCAAAGGCACATAGATAGATTTGTGCAGACTGAACATTTTGCTTGCTTGCTTGCTTGCTTGCTTGCCTGCCTGCCGGCTTTGTCATCAAGACACTACTAATGAGTCAGGATGTGGGAGCACTGTTTTCTTTTTTTGCTGCAACTAGGCAATTTCCTCCAAGGTCTAAGTCTGGAAGAGATTTGAGATCTTTTCTTGTCTGGCTCTTGCTGATCTCTGTCCTTTCTTCCCTCTGCTTTTGTTGTGGCAAAAGTTTCACTGTTTCACATGATGGGGAATCCTCCCACTTCAACAAGTTTTTTTGAGCTGTGGGTAAAACCTGCAATTTCTGAACCAAGTACCACCACCACCACCACCCTACTGCTGAATTCATATTCCATTAAATCTTTCAATTTTTCCAGTTGCTCAGAACCGTAGCCTAGGGTCAGTTTCCACATTGACAAACCCGAATAAACTTCTTCATTTTCAAAAAATGAATTCTTTTTTTCTTAAATTTTGAATTTTGAATTTTTTTTTTTTCAACCATTTACTATCATATTGTGATATGAATAGTGAATTTATTCAGAATGTGGCACATGAAATAATTATGATGATGATTTTCAACATCTCAACTTCATATTTTTCACAAAAATTTCATTTCACTATTTTGAGGATTATTTAATGATGAAACTGATGACCCTTAGGGTTAAGGTACATCGGAGAAAAACATTTTCCAGACATGATAAATCACCAAAACCAAAATTCCAGACATCTCTGCAGCTGAGTGCGAATAGACTTTGTAAACTGAGGGCCTGTTTACACTAGAGACCATGGGTGGGGGGGTGGCCCAAGGGCCATGGCTCATGGGTGTAAACCCAAATTTGGATCAAAGGATGAGCCACATGCATTTTTATAATAGTAAAAAAATTGGGTTTCTTTTTTCTTTTTTTTTCTTTTTTCAAGATGTGGGTTTAGGGGGGTTATTTCTTTTGAAAAGAAAAAATCATAGATGAGCACTTCTTTCAAAAATTAAGTAGAAGAGGGAAAAAAAAATCATATATTAAAAAGGGGTTTTTAAAAGGGGGATGCATTAAAAAAATTGAAAAAAAATAAAATCATAGATGATCACTTCTTTCAAAGTTTAAATAAAAAGGGAAAAAACAATTTTAAGTTTAAAAAAAGGTTTTTTTTAGGGGGGTCAAATAATATCTCTTTTGAAATAAAAATAATAAATGAATACTTCTTTCAAAAGTTAAGTAAAGAGGGGAAAGAAAAAGTCTTATGTTTTAGGGAGGGGGCCGCACAAAATCTCTTTTGAAATAAATATC
>Ga0209208_10003674_pt1 | contig 21957 bp, 19 predicted proteins | sample S1TSphfallax_3_FD_187694 | JGI IMG/M metagenome (GOLD analysis project Ga0209208, IMG submission 187694) | Host-associated microbial communities from peat moss isolated from Minnesota, USA - S1T2_Fd - Sphagnum fallax MG (SPAdes) (version 2) | ecosystem: Host-associated > Plants > Peat moss >...
ATTTTCTTCCTCATAGTAACTTTTATTAATTAATTATGCTTCCTTTTTATTATCATCTATTGTTGTTGATTATCACCCCTCTTGATCATCCTCTTTTTTCAACAATGGCCACATCTTCTTAATTATCATTTTCTATTATTGACCATTATCTTTTTCTCGATTGTAATTTTCTATTGTTGATCACCATAACCTCTTGATTGTTCTTTTCTTTTGTCGATTAATGCTTCTTCTTCATCTTTGCCTTTTATCAGTGATGGGCACCTCTTCTTAATTGTTGTCTTTGGTGATGTACACCTCCTCTCAATATCCGTCTTTTATTGATGAGTGTTACTTCTTTTTAATCTTCCTCTTTTGTTAGTGATTATCTTGATCCTCTTGATCATCATTTTTTGTTATCGATCCTTGTTTCCTTTTTATTATCATTTTATGTTGGTGATCATCACCTCTTCCTAATTGTCACATGTTGGTGGTGTCTGTTGCTTCCTCTTAATCATTGTCTTTCATTGTTGATAATCAACTTTTCATATTGTCCTCTTTTATTGGTGATTAATGCCTCCTCTTGAGATCACCCTCTTTTATTGGTGATCCCCACCTCCTAATCGTCATTTTTTTGGGGTGATTCATACCTACTTGTGATCTTCCTTTTTTTGTTGATGATTAATGCATTTTCATGATTATCTTATTTTGTTAGCAATCATTGTTTCTTCTAGATTGTCTTTTTTTTTTGGTGATCAATATTTCCTTCCGAGTTTTTTTTTAATCATCATTTTCCATTGTTGATCATTGCTTCCCCATGATTGTTGTTTTCTATTAGTGATTGACACATCTTTTTTATTGTCTTTTTTTTATGGTGATCCCCACCTCTTCCTATTGTCTTTTTGTTGTTGGTGATGGATGTCTGCTAATGGTCCTTTCTTGTTGTCGCCAATGTTTTTTCTTGATTATCCTCTTTTATTAGTGACAGATGTTTCTTCTTAATCATCATTTTATGTTGTTAATCACCACCTTTTCTTGATCGAGTTGATATGTTGGCAATCATCACCTCCTTTTGATTGTCCTTTTTTGTTAATAATGGACCTTTTCCTCATCATCATTTTTTGTTATTGATGATTGCCATCTCTTTTTTATCACCTTTTTTTTGTTTGTGATCCTTGTTTATTCCTAATCATTGGCTTGTGTTGTTGATTGCCACCTCATTTTAATTGTTGCCTCTTCCTTATCATCTTCATGTTGTTGATCGTTGTTTTGTTCTTTTTGCATCATTATTTTATTCTTCTTTTATGTGTGTTGTCATGTTCTTCCTAATATTGGAACCCCCACCTTTCCCCCAACTTCATTCTCTCACAAATTAATGGTATGTTGCAACCTTGATGTAACACAACCCCTAGATTTTTGTCAAGCAATTGCTATTGCCCTAATTACTTTTTAAACTTCAAATGTAAACCCAAGATTTATTTGTCTAAACCCTATAATGTGGGCTTTGAAACTTGCAACAAATTTTTTATGAAATTTGCACTTTCATTTTTTTTATTACAATTGTAGATCAAACATTGTTAAAATTTGTTCTAGCACATTTTTCTACTAGCCTTTGAGTCATTATTTCAACCATAGTGAATGAAGCAACAATTTGTTTAACCTTTTCATATTCTTTTTTCTTGTTTTTTTCCCTTAGTTATTTATGTTGCTTCCTTGTCCAAGAATTTTTTGTTGTAAAGTTTATAAATATTCATTAGATGTGATTATGTGTGATTGGTTGTAGCCTATTAGTGGTTATTTTCCTTTTGTTTTCCTTGCATGTAAATGTGATAAGGACAATATATTGGCCAAATACAAAGGAACTTGAATTCCTTTCGTATAATTATGGACTTTGTAAGTGGGACTAGGTCGATCTAGGTCAACTAACATGTTAAAAGTACCTTCCATAGGTTTAGTTTCTTTTCTAAGGAATACATGGACTCAATGACATTTCCACATTGTTTTAAAAAAATCAACTTTTGGTCAACATATTGAAATTTTGTTCATGCATCATCGTGAATAATTGTTGTTTTCATTAATTATGTGGTAGTTCCATCTTCCCCCCATTGTTAACAAGTTCATCAGTAATTCCATTAAAAAAAACCATTGTTTTCACATGAAATGTCAATAGGTTCTATTCTGTATGCATCTTTTGGTCTTGTTTTATGATCCACATGGCCTTGGGATTGAATGGTCAAATACGTATTCTATAAATTCATTCACGATGTTTTTGGGGACAATGTTTGATTTAGAACGTTGTCCACCCAACCAACAAGTTTGCATTTGTTTGGTTCCAAATGATTGTTTTTAACCATGGCATTGTTTCTCTATTTTTTGAAAATATATTTGAAAGGCTTGAAACAACTCACATTTAAGGGCTATAAAACATGGGAAGTGTAAGAAGCTAAGGTGACCATATCCAACCCAAGTTGTTGTGCTTGTTTTGTGGCTTCCATATGTAACATGTGAACCGTGCCCATCTAACATTAGTACATATTGATTTGATGGAAATATGCCCTCTAGACATTGATTTATTAAAAAATGAAAAGAATTCCTTGAATAGGAAAGTTGTCAATGCTTTTGTTTGCATTGCCATGTGTGACCTTGTTTGTAATATTTAATGTAATCTTTTTTAATCCTTTTCACCCATAAGTATATAAAATCTAGGCAAGGAACCCCTTGTTACATTCACAAGACAATTTAATGGCAACCAAATCTAAAACTAATATTATAAACTTGATGTGAACCCCTTCTTGCCAAGACCCTTGCCCGAAACTATCACATTACTTAAATCCCTATTTCATTTGAATTCCAAATGTGGTCAATTTTTTACTTGTGTTTGATGTAGTATGTTTACAAATTTTGGTAAAAGCTACTACATGATTAACTTGTCAAACCTTGTGCCTTATATAGATTTCAAATCCTATTCCAAGTTAAGTGTTAAACTTTAGATGTCAACACTTAAACTAATACCATTAGTATGTCTAAGCAATCATCTTTGAAGGGGGTAAGTTTAGTTTGAGTAAGTTTTACCACCTTTGTCTTCAACTATCATGAAGTAATTTAAAGTTCCAAATTTTGCATACCCAAAACCCAAGCCATGAATGTTTTATCTTCTTCATCTATTAACACACCTTGTGAGCCTACCTTTTTTGACTTTGTCTTGTTGTTCAAGTGATTTAAAAGAAAGGTGACTAGTATGTGCCAAAATTTGCTTGCTTTTCTTAAAGAAGCTTGACCTCTTTCCATTGCTTCTTCAAAAAATTTGATGGTCCATCTTCCTTGTTAGGTTAAGGCAAGAACCCTATTTGTTTTTGCCAATTTCTTTACTTGTGTTGCTTCTATTTGTGCTACTTTTACAAGTGGAATGTTTTCCTTATCTACTATTGTTGGCTTTTACAATCCAAATCATTTCTTATGAGGTATATTAAATGTCATGGTAGCCCTTTACCTTCTAGCTCTAATTTTCAACGACTTGATGATGTTCGATTAAAACCTATAAGAGGTATGAAGTTTAACCTCCTATAAGAATTCCAAGACTTAAAAAAATGTGTATAGATAATTAAAGAGTGCATGACTTTCCAATGCATCACTAGAAAAAATTATCAAACAAATCTTTGTGCAATCATTCCACATTAAATTGACATTTATGGTTGATGTGTAGGCCATCTAGGTGTGTGCTTCAAATTTTGATTGGTTGTGATATGCAAAAAATTAATTTGAACCATATCTACCTAAATCCTTACTATTCGTGGGATTGCATGTTCTTGTATCCAACAATAATGCAAATATTTACTATATTTCTCCTAGTAGAATTGATTTACATAAATTTTAAAAAAAATTTGCAATTGATGTTTGTGTAGGCTAATTTAGGTTACTACATTATACTTCACAACCTTATGAACTAACTCCTACATTGACATATCCTTCCCCTTTTCCTAATTGTAGATTTATTTTTCTTTTTTTTACGCATTCTTTCAACACTTTAACTTTAAAACATAAAAGTTTCAAAAAAATTGAAACTCATTTAAATGTTCTAACATTTTTTAAACAATTACAAGGGATCTTGAAAATGGTAAGAGATAATTTAAGTTCATGTAACATTAAAATTTTTAATTGAACTAATGATTCAAATGCATGCTTTGGTGGGAATCCAATGTGTTTGCAAGGGGGAAGCTACATGCTTTTAGGGTCATTAATATGTTTTGTGTTTTCATGAGAAAATGTTGTTTTACATTGAAATTTGAAATGCTATTTGTGCATTTAGAAGATTGTTTGTACCAAAAACCTTAAATATTGCAGTCCAATGTTACATCACCCCATTATCAAACAAATCTTAAATGTGAAATGGTTTGAAATTTTCCCCATAATGTGCTTTACACTTATGACCAAACACCTTCCATGTAAGATTGTGCAATATTTTTTTTAGAAATGCAAGGAATGACTCCCATCACCAAACACATTCCTATTTGAACTAGAATGCAAATAACACCAACATGATCTAAATTTATCCTATGGCCAAACACAAAACAATCTCCCTAGGCAGAAGTTATAAAACAACCAAACGTAAAATTTTCACACAACATGTTTGATCATGGGGTGCGAAATGCATGCTAGCCAGTATAACCGGGTTGCATTGAACTCTTGCTCCGATCGGACACCGGCATGTGTTCGGTGATAGGTGTTCTTACCCTACTTGCTTTACTGTGTGTGAAGTTAAGAGGGTTCGAATTTTTGGGAACTTTATGGAGTGGCCGGTTGGAACTTGCCATGGAAGGTGGCAAAGCCATGGTGATAGCAAAGCCTGTCTATCTGCTGTTTGCTTGCTTTCAGGTTGTTCTTCTAGAAACGTTTATGGATGTCGTGGATTTTGGCAAGGCTAGCTGTGACCTAGATTGAGGATAACTGCGGTTGTTCTTGCTGTTGTTGTTTTCGTTTTTGTTGTGAATTTTAACAGCACAAGAGTAAAGAAGAGTTTGCACTATTGTCGTTGTTGTTGTTTTGCAGCAGTGTTTCTCCTCGAACACTAAAAGAACTAAGAAAGTTGTGTGTAGCGCTTTGTTAAAGTTCCAGCTTCCTTGTACCCTCATTCTTCTCATTACCACCCTCTATAAGCTCTGGAGAAAGAAATGGAGCTTGAGTAGGTAGCTCGTTAAGGGAAATTTGGTTCTTTTTTTGGTCTACGGTGCCGCTCCCCAGCTGATGCTACCTCCCCCAAGAGAAATATGGCTGTGAAAGCCGAAAAGATGCAGGAATGTAATAGCGAGGTAAGACGAAATGGACAGCAGCAGCAGCTGATGGCGTCAGAAGAGATGTTAAAACCTGAGCGTGAGAAGCGAAAGCACCTGGTGGCCGCTTCCTTGCCCAGCTCCCAGCTCCCAGCTCATGTTGCTCATGCTGGTGGTAGCGGGTGCCAGAAATCAGAGCAATCCCAGAATCTCTTGCTAACCTGCATGATGGCTTTGAACATTCTCCTTTTCTCGGTCTTGCTCTTCCAGAAAAAACAATCCAATGAGCAGAACTTTGTACATATTGATATCTCTTCAAGTCCTGAGCAGCTGTATGCAGCGGGCAAACAAGGTCTTGAAGAATTACCGAAGTCTCTTCCATGCTCTGGTCACGGGCACTTGATTACCAGCCAGCAGCAGGCTGATGCAAGCAGGCCCGCTAGTGCAGCATGCAAGTGTCACGCATGCTATGGAGGTTCTGATTGCTCTCAAGCTGTTTCCGAATGCATCATCGACCTGGACCAGTGAGTGGCTGCTTACTATGCTTTTTTCCCGTTGCAGCAACTGAATTTTGCGGATTTTGTGCTGCTGAGGTTGCAGCTTGTTTTTTTCAAGCTATTTTATTGGTTGTTGTTGTGAGGAGTCTGGCGATCTGTTTCTGAGGAGAGAAAGAGCCCGGGCGTTGGTGAATTTTGCAGTGGTGACCCAACAATGTACGAGGCTTACTGGCTGGCCAATGGCGAAAGCAGCACTACCGTGATCCCGGGGTGGCAAAGAATGAGCTACTTTGCGCACAGCCAGCAGGTGTGGTTCATGGAGCATGAGCTGGAAGTGCAAATCAGAGCATTGCACGCAATTGTAGGGAATGCCATCACTGAAGGCCGCCACATTGTGGTGGGCACTGGCTCGACACAGCTGTATCAAGCAGCGTTGTACGCTCTGAGCTTGCCAGAGGAACAAACAAAACCTATCAGTGTCGTTTCTGCAGCTCCCTTTTACTCTGTAAGCAGGCCTCTTCAACGTCTTTACTGTAGTTTCAGCAGCGCAGCCAGGGATCATGAACAACTGTATCACTCTCAACACGTTGAATTTTGTCTCCACAAAAGACCACATCTGCAACAACGTATATCTGCTGTCCGCCTGTGTGATGCGGCCGGCAGCTCACTAAGCGCTTGCTTTAAACCGTCAACCTCCTTCATACGGACCAGTCATCCATCCTAGTAGTTCTGCAATTCGAAACTGCTCTGCGGAAGAAAAGCAACAGATTACACTACAAATAAACAACACCATCTTCTTCTTGGCAAAACTTGTCTCACTCACATTCTGTTGCTATGTATGTTGGGGGCGTGTGTGTGTGTTTGCAGTCGTATCCCGTGGTGACAGACTATTTGAGGTCAGCTTTGTTTCGCTGGGCTGGGGATGCCACAACGTTCAAGCAGAGATCAGGCAACGAAGAAGCATACATAGAGCTTGTGACTTCACCCAACAATCCAGACGGCAGAATTCAGCATGCTGTTGTGAATGGCACAGGTCCTGTGATCCACGACTTGGCATACTACTGGCCACACTACACGCCCATCACTGCTCCAGCTGACCATGATCTCATGCTCTTTACAGTCTCCAAATGCACTGGCCATGCTGGTACTCGCATTGGGTATGTATGGATTGGATTTTGTCTCTACAATTTTATTGTAGTTATCTTTCTCTCTTGTGTTCCAAACTTGTGCTCCTCCATGGATCATACATAGATGGCTCTGACAAAATCATGCCACCATCGAAGCTGCTGCATTTCACCTGCGAAAGGGCTTTTCTCCTCAATATACTGTCTTCCTCTTGTGTTCCAAAGACTTGGCTCCATAATTTGTTCTGGCAAAATCATGCCTGTGAGTGTTTTTTCATGGATTCAAAGCTCTTCTTCTTTGATCTTTCCTTTCAGAATTTTATCTTCTTCTGTAACCTGGACTCCTCTATTCCAGTGGTTCATCAAATGGCATCTCAACTGTGCTCTCAGTAATTGATTGTTGCTGAATTTCTGGATTTGAGTTTCTTTAGCACTTTTGCCTTGTGACATGAGTGGTGTGGTTTTGTATGCAGATGGGCTATAGTCAAAGATGCACTTGTGGCAAAGAAGATGGTGAAGTTTGTGGAGCTGAATACAATTGGGGTTTCTCAGGATTCACAGATGAGGGCAGTACAAATCCTGAGAGCAGTCATCCTGGGATATAACAACACTGGAAGAAGCAGGCTTCAAGAGTCTGCAAAAAAGAAGCCACTGCTGCCTCTTCTACTCACAGATTCCCACCACATCGACAACCAGGACCTGCTGTTCCACTATGGACATTCCATCATGAGCTACAGATGGAACCAGTTGCGTGCAGCTGTCGCCTCCTCAACAACTTTCAGTCTTTTGGATTTCTCACCAGATCATTGCACGTTTTTTGGCGAAAACCACACCCCCACTCCAGGTATGGTGATTATCCTGATCCAACAGGTCCCAAGGTTGGATTTTGAAGGGTTTGTTCAAACACAAAGAGGTTTGCAGCAGCTATGGCAGGCTCTCTGGTTTGGAGGATTAAACCTGAGGTTCAGGTTCTTATGACTAACCAAACACCCTTTTGCTGGGACTGATACAAGAATCAGAGCATGGAACTAGCTAGAACCAGGACCCATACCACAAAAGAAACCTCTTGATACAGGTTCAGGTACTTAGGTAGGTAAGTTGAACCAGTTCTTTTCATTGCTATGAGCAAAACTTGGAAGTCCTTGGGGAGCAAATGAATAAACTTTTCAAAAAGTGAGGATGAAGTACTGAAGCAGCAGTACTAATTGCACATGATTTGAAAAAAAATAATGTGAGTTACAGCAGCAGTGAATGTTGCAGTGTCCATACAAATTGAGAACTCAAGATGAAATTGCTTCTGCCACCAGCAGTGGTGGTAAAATCAGTTCAGCCCCACCTTCTAAGAAAGTGTACCTTTTTTGTCACTTATTTGCATTTCATGCTCAGTTTCAGTGAAACTGGTCATTCTGGCTGGTTTGGCTGACTTTGTGGATATTCACTTAACTTACAGTATCAATTTTTTAAATATTGGAACTGAACTGAATATTGATATTTGGGTATACAGCATTTGCATGGCTTCGATGCAACAGGGAGCCAGACTGTCGAGCCTTCTTGAAAGCAAGGGGGATCATCACTCGAAGTGGTCACCATTTTGGAGCTGGACCTGAGTTTGTAAGGGTTAGCATGTTGGAACGCAACCATAGCTTCGAACTAGTGGTGCAACGCCTGGCCTCCCTTCAAACGCCTGACTGAAATTTACCAATCCCCATGTGTCCCAAAAAATCACTAATCTTTCTGACTCAATCAAAAGATTTTTCCAGCTCAGAAACCACCCCAATTGTTGCCAGTTTTGCTTTTGTTCCCACTTATCACAAGCCTTTGCAGGATCTTTCTGATGACAACAGCTTGGCTACAACTGACCTTTGCAGCACTGGACTAGTTGCTGGCAATACATCATGATGAAATGATCAACCAAAGAGGTTGAACTAGGATCGTAAACAATTCTCTCTTATGTTGACATCCTGCTGATTTTGTTTTTAAAGTTAGCTAGATTTTTTATCTAACCAATTTTGACACAAAATCCACAAAACTTGGCTTGTGGGAGAGTTTACAGATAGCCCACTTCTACATGTTATGCAAAATATGTAATTTTGAAGAGATTTGCAAACATCTTTGGTCTGTTGTTTTCTGTTGAGCCCAGTTTTGGAGTTGTGGGTTTGGTCTTCATTTGCTGCTTACACTGGTTTTGCATTAGCATGATGCTTGAAACCTGTGGCACCAATTAGTAGAGAAGATTCATTCTCAGAATGCAACAGAAAAGCCTGGATTTTATCTGCAACTCTCTATCCATCTCCAGGAATCCCCACTAGTAGAAATCTTACAATTTGCTCACTTATCTATTTTCCTGGCTACCTAGATTAGAACTTAACAGTAATGACTGGTTGTGGAACCTGGGCTGGTTCTCATTCTAGTTTGTGGATAAGTTGGGTAACTGGGCTGGTTCTCATCCGGGTTGGCAGTCCGGTTCTGGGTTAACTGGAACTGCACCCAGTGCTGGACTGCACAGAATTTGTGTCCTCTTTTTTGAACTGAATTGCAGTTGTTGCAATCTTCCTTTACATAAGGGTTATCTGTAGCCTGCCAATTGTTTTAAAATGACAATACAATATGGTTTCCTGTTTAGTGATGTGGCGACTTTCAACTGAGGGTTAGATAACTTTATGATAAAAGTTTTGAAATATTGGGCTGTGTGTAAATAGGTGGAACTCTTTTGAAATTCTTTTGAGAAATACTTGAATTTGAAGGTTTTGTAATTCAAGTACCTGCTTTTTAATTAGCAATTTCCTTTAAATAACTGGAGCTAACCCATCGATCTTGACTTCTATTGCTCAACTAGATGGATGGATATAAATCCTTGAAACTGAAGGAGTGGCCTTTGCAACACGGTTTTACTGATGATTGAACAGGAAAAAGGGCATGTGGGATCGTTAGGAGGTTGTCTCTACTTTGAAAAGTTGTTTCACACTTTTGGCTGTTTGGAAAGTGCCAGTAGATGCAAGGTCCCCTAACATTAAAATGCGTTTGGGCTAAAAATATAAAAAGAATATGACTAAGTGTAAAAAATAAATAATACAACTTATGGACCTCAGCTTGAAAATGTATTGACTAGGAAACTTGTGAATTGTGTAATGAACTACTTTGGGTTATGTGTAATTGAAAGTCAAATCTGTCAACTTGACTAAAGCCACTTAAAAGGGGTCAATCAAAGGTCCAAATTGTAACGCACTAATTTGGGCTAATTTGAAGCAAAATGAATCCTTGAGTTGGATCAAGCGTTAGACTTTTATATCTTTGTTCTCCAAAGGAGACACTTGTTCTTTAAGCTTTTCTTTCTATGGTTTGAACCAATTAATTTTCCTTCCAAAATGACTATGCAGGTTTACCTTCAATTTGCCACTTTTTAGTATTGGACTAAATGTAATTAACTTGTGATAATTTTGATTTTGAAAATGTTCATGAAAGCAAATGTATTGTATTTTTTATAAATGTTCCTTGTAAAGCAAGATTTTAGGTGAATATGATAAACTCCCCATTATATGGGGGTCCATCTAAAAATCCAGCTTTAAATGTGTGATCATAGCCCAGAAAAATGTTAATTTTATCATTTATATTGTTAAAATGTTTTGTATATTGTGTATGTATGTAGGTGGGAATATTTTGCCATGTAGATAGAACATTTATGTGTGGCAAAAATATATTGCCAATGTGGCAAGTATCTTTTGTTTAGGTTTCATGAATATATTCTTGCCATGTGGTAAGAATATACCCAAAAGATTCATTCATGTTCATTATAATCAAGTTCACATGCTCATTGCTCATGTTCGCAAGCTCACCATTGACACTCATGCGCTCACCTAATAGCTATGCTAGTTGAGATCCAAGATCATCATTCTACAATTCCCTAATAGTATGGATAAAGGAATAACGCATTCATTCCTCTATTTGCCAATCAACTCTTGCTTTTGCTTTCACCAATTCTCATTCTCTTAGGACATGTTGCTATGGTATTTGATTACGTTTTGTGACAACAACAATTAGACTAACATGTATCATGTTTACCAGGTTTAGGAACTATTAGAGTAGTAGGATTTATCTTAGTGTGGAACATTTTTTGAACATCATGCTTTTTAAGATAATCTCCTAACCAATGTTTAACACTATAACAAATGATGTAGGGGTATTGTAAAGTTACTTTAGTTGGTTTAATAGGTTGTGTAATAACTTTAGTAACAAATTCAATTGTCTTGATTAATACAATAAATATTATTATTTCTTCCTTTTTTTTGTTATGACAAGTCTCCTTGGCATGACCTATTTTTCATAGTTTTAATAGGTTAGTTGTTATTTAATCGTAGTATAGCTAACTATTAGTTGCATAGTTGGTTTAACTTCCAATTATGTTAACAAAGCATTGTAATTTGCTATAACTAGTCCACTTCCTCACATATCATTGTAACCTCATTGTGTTTAATGAAAGTATCTCTTTCCATACATCTAGTTGCTAATCTTAACTTGCAAACTTGCTCTAAAAATAGTAGTAAAAAAAACATCAATGGTTTTGGCTTGAAAACAATTTGCAAGTCTCAATAAACATTCATGGTAAACTTCTACCCATTCACCAACTTGTTGTAGATTTCTCAATTACATGTAGACTTATTCGCCATTCTTCACAGTTTAGAAACCATTGTAAAACATTTGTTACACATCACAAATTTACATGCTTCATGGGTTCATTCCAAATCTATGTGAATTTTATTATTTCATAGGTCCATATTATTTAAACATGAATTTTGTGCATTATTTAAACACAAAAATCGTGTGCACAACTTTTGTGTGTAAACAACATGAATAAACATACAACGTTCATGTTTAAACAATATGAATAGGCATATGACATTCATGTTTAAATAATGCACACAACATTGATGTTCAAACAATGCAAATAAATGAATGACGTCCATGTTTATTCCATACAAACTTATGAAAAAAAAAATCGTTTCCTATTATTGCCAAATCATGGCCCATGAAGTTTGTGATGCAACTTCTCAAAATGTAAATTTGCGATGATCTTGTACAAAGTTTTCACCCCACTTTAAAATATTGTCTTTTAAAATAAAACCAAACATGTTGATGTCTATTTCCATAGTCTCCCCATTGGCTTTAATCGTTTTTTTGAAAAATTTAATGTGAGCATGAAGGTCAATATCCTTCACATATGTTGGATATTGTAACTTTATATATAACAATTTATTGGTTAGTTCAGGTATTATTACAACCGATGGGTACCCATATCTTAGGGTTAAGTGATGGCCATCAATATGCTCCATCAAATGGATTAAGCGGTGGTCCTTCAAATGGGTTTCTATTAGGTGATCCTCCTCCAAGCAATCTTCCACCAGGTGAATTTCCATTGGTTGTTGATGTGAAATTACCTTTCTTGTGGTTGGGGTGGCATCCCTCCACCATAGAAAGGTAGTTTGATGGTGACAAGTAAGTTTATAAATATGGATGTTTCCATTGACTATTGAAAAAATACTCCTCATGAATTCAAAACTGGTTATTCCAATCCAAAAATGTGAATTCTAGTAGGGTATTAACAGGGTTGCTCCACATGTGGCTTTGGTTTCGATTAATTAAGATCGACTACATATGTTGTTTTACTCCTAGGAATCAATAGATCAAATCCTTTGATCCAAAAAAATATGTTAAATACAAATTAAGATCCATAAATACAAAAGGTGGTAATTATGGGACCACATCGGGTATGGTGAATAAGGTACAACTATACATTGTCCTATTGTAAACGGTGTAACAAGTTTTTGCCAACTTAATTATTGACTAACCGGTACTATCCCATTGCCCAAACTCGATTGTGGTTGCAGTTGTTGCACAAGTACACCAACGTGTGTTGTTAGTGTGCTTGGAAAATAGGTTATAAAGTTGTCATGATCTCTCCTTTCATTAGTCGTTTGAGTTTATCATCCACATATAGACAATTAACTCGTGTCCAACTTGTTGACAATATGCACATGCTACAATTTAATATTGGGATGTATGCATGGAATTGGTGTAATTCATTGATTTAACGATCGTTCAACAACCTCCCTAACATGTATAACTAACCAAACATGATGGTTTAATGGTTATTTTTATTGAATAATAATAGGTACTTCGACTAATTCCACTAGTTTTACATGTGGTTGAAAACTAGATCAATTAGAAGGTCTCATGTGAACCCCAACTTTAGTGATTAGGTTATATATATATGTGGTAGTTTTCTTGTGGGTGAATGATCATAAATTAGTGAATTTTCAACAAATAAGTGTGAAACAATTTGAATTAAGGGAAAAAGGTATTTAGTCGACTAAGATAATATTAGGATAGTGGTATGTTCATCTCGGTTATTTCATCCTAAGATTAAGTAAAATTGTTGATCAATTATGTGGAGATTGGTTAAGTGGATTAATTTGAAACAAAAATAGATTGAACACATTCGACAATGCAAGTAAATTTTTTTTGGTAATAGGAAGGGAATGATGCCAATTTTATTGAAATTTTAGGCTATAGGAGCCACAAGTAGATGTAAATGTTAAAGGTCTTCAACTATGGTTTCATAAATGTTGTTACAAGCTTCAAAGGTGTTTTGGAAAAACATTTTATTCATTTATAAACCACTAGGCTTGAGCTCCATTACTTTAATTACAATAACTCTAAAATGTGATGCATAGTACAAGCAAAAAACTTTGCTTTACATTATGCTTCGATTTGAAACATCGAACCTTGCAACCACCAATAGTGTTCAATCCCGAGAACTGTTGACCAAATTAACATTGTGGCTTCATCACCTTCAAAGACACCTTCATACATGATTTTAGGTTCATTAATTATAATTAGTTCAACCTCCAACATCAACACCAAGGAACATGCATTGGCTCCCAATCAGCGATGGCAAGGTCGGGTGATGTAATCAAAGTCAAATCAACAATGCTAGTGAAAGGAACCACTTGTGGCACATCCAAGTGCAGAGGTTGCTCTTCGGCAACTCAAAACTTCACATAGACAAGGACAACAACATCAAGAAGGGAAGGGTTGTCTTCGTCAAAAAAATCACAAAGGTCAATAAATGATGACTTCGCCATTGAAATAGAAAGCTTCAAGTCAAGGCTTTTCTTTCATCACAACGCCTTTCGCAGCAATGTTTGCCACTAATGCAACTATGTTTAGTGTTATAACAATATCTGAAGAATTGTTGAATGCATGTTCATCAATGATCCAATACCTACCATTGGTGATAGTCCAAAACATCCTTTCAAAGTTCACATTAGGAACTTGACAAACAAAATTTAAAATAATGTTGTATTAAGCGTAAGAAACATTTTAAAAAACATATAGAGATCCTCACTAGAATGTAAACATTGCACAGAAGACATTCTTGGTCACTTGGACAACTTTAGAATCAAAGACCAAGATGGTAAGATTTGGCTTTCCTACAACATGGAAAGTAACCATTGAAATTAAAAAAGAAGTCGAACATTGAGATAAATCTCATAGCAATATCAAAAAATAGAAAGCACCATTGCATCAAGAACTCAAATTGAGAAATAAATAAGGAACATGAGCTAGAAAATTCAACATAGGATGTAGAAAAACATAAACATACTATTGGTAAAATGAAACGACAAGTAACAACAGTGCACAAAAGGTTATCTCGCGTCATGAGGATGAATGTGAAAGGATTATAAAGAACTAAATTGGTGAAATAGATAGAATTTTCTTCTCACATAAAATTTCATTGATATAATTGACAATGCACAAAAATAGCATTGACGGCAAAAAGAGAATTAAAAATTACCCTACACAGTGCATTAGAAATTATTGACAATAATATCAACATTGGACACAATATGACATTGAAAAAACAATAGATGTGCAAAGGAAATAGTGAGCCCAACAACAATAATGGAACTAAAGTATTGGGGGTGATGTTCATTTAAGGAAAGACCTAATTTTGGAATGGAGAGTGAATATGCCATAGGGTTGCTTTAATAAACCCTAAACAATAACATTGGAATACTCCGTTGTTTTTCAATTTGTCTTGTGGTACTCTTAGTTATTGATTCCCAATTGGAGATATGGCAAAAAGTATGTTTGGAACAATAATTGGAATGATCAAAATAAAAGAAAATTATAATGTCCCTACCTGGAATAACTCAATATAGTGGGGCCAATTAAACAACCAAAGAGATGGCGACGGGTCTTCATTAACAGAAACCAGATGATGGCCACATTAAACTATTGTCCTAGCAACACCTTCCATTTGAATAGTGCAATCCCATTGGTGAAAGCATTGAAATGATTTCAAGGGGAAAAAATTCCAAGGGGACTATAGGGAACAAAAAAGAAGCACAAAGAAGGCAATAGCACATGGCTTGAATATAAATAACATAATTTAACATTTATTGCAAACTATTGAAGTAGAAAATCAATTGCATGGCTTTAAAAACATTAACAAAATCCTAGTCCAAACGATATGATAGTGTACATGAGCACCCAATTAGGCCAAAAATAATTGATTACCCATGGCCAAATTATTATATGTCCAATTTTCCCACAAATTAAATAAATATGCTCAAAGTTGTAAAATGAAGAAAAAACCATGAAACTTATGAGAAATCCCATTATATGAATCATATCCAATGACATCCTTAATTTTTTCACCATTTGTAAACAATGACCCCATTTAGGAAGCCCCAATTTTTAATAACCCAATGTTAATAAATTTGAACCTAAGAAAATATTGGTAGAAGCCTCAAAAAAGTTGTGCGTTGTAATCTATTTATTTTCTATAAAAATTTGTCAACATTAATGGTATGTTTTCTTGGGATCGAATCATTAATGGAACAAAATGAAATGATAAACAAATTTTTTATATTGCATGGACATGTGTGTAGGAAAAATAAAAATTGATATCGCAACACGAATCATAACCCACCCAAACACAAATTCTTATATATTATTAGGGTTTAGTTATATAGCCTAATTTACGAAAAATTAAAAACATGTTTGTCAAATCTTATAAACATTACAACATTATTAGGTTAGCCTTGATTGCCATTATTTTATAGTTGCGAGGTCACAAAGTGTGTAACATGGCAAAAAATACCGGTAGGAGCACTAGTAGGGTTGATAATTGATTTCATGCCAAAAGACCAAAACACCGGTCACTGTCAATTTACACTCCAACAAGTGTTTAATAATTACAAATTAAAATGCATGTACATAAAAAATGGCTAACAATTTTTTGTTGAACTTCAAAAAGTAATAAAATTAATTACAAATTAGTTAGCATGAACAAAAAGGTTAGAATTACGTCAACAAACTATCATGGTTTATTGGAAAATTCCAATCATTTACAATGCACGGTAACGATAGGTTGTTGAATTTGAGTGGTAACATGTGGCATTATAAGTACAAGTTGCTGAAATAGAACTAGATCTAAGTCATACAAAAGTATGTAAATGTTGAAAGAAAAACACATAATAGTGGGGTTGAGACCTAAAAGAAGGAGAGGGACATCTTTTTTATGGACGGGTCAAATCAATGTTTAAAAAAAAAACAAATGGCAAAATCAAGGAAGAGAAACCTTTGATTGCAACACTAAGAAGTGATAGAGGAGGAGGTAAGTTTAAAGTACCCATTTTCTCATGAGAAATGAACATTTTCCAAGTTTTTTAGACTTGCAAAATAGTCTTTCAAAGTTGTGAAAATTCATAGATTTACTTGTTTCAATTTTCAAGTAGAGCCATCTCCAACTTAGACCAACACAACCCAAGAGGTAAGTTACTCTCCCATTTTCATTTTTAATTTCAAGCTTAGTTTTGACATTAAAAAGATTAAATTGTTTTCTAGATTTTGGAAGAGTTCTTGGATGAATGCTTGCACAATGGCCACTTGACAACAGTGCATGAACTCTAGATGTGTTCAAATAAAACTATTGTTCAAAGCTCTCACATGCATATTAGAGTTCTTCCGTGCTACCTAGAGCACCAAAGAGCTCAATGAAGTAATTTGGAATTATATTAAGTAGTAGTTTTTTCCAAGAAATCATGTTTGTATATGTATTTTTCTAGATTGATCTTTCAGAGCAATTCAAAATTGAAACCACCTCTAGGTTTTCAAGAGATTACATGGACCAAAAAACTTTGGGGGCATTCAATCGACGTCGACTCAAAGCTTCCAAGATGAACCAAGGCATATAAACTCACAAAGAAAATGCAACATTTGAGCTATTGGGTTATACATAATAGCTCAAGGGACTTTTTTGTAGTAGGGGAGGGTGTTGATTTCATTAAGGAAGAAAGTTTCTTTAAGCTTGGTTTTGGAGAGATTAAACAACCTTAAATTTAAAGCCAAGATTGAGTGTTCATCAAATGCAAAAGACTAACACAACTTCGAGGTTCTTAATTAACACCAACTAAGAGCTTTGAGAATGGGACATGAAATTTGGTTTTTTCAATTCCGAATTGAGCTTGTGTGCTCTACAAAGTGCATTACAGAGCTCAAGGATTTGTAGTTCCAATGTTGTGATTTCTTCCAAATTTTAGTTTCTTTTTAAGGTCATTGAGTGCATTTAGAGAGACATGCAAACATCAAATTGTCAATCTTTAGATGCTTTCCAAATTTCTATTACAACCACACCAATGTGGGTGCTTAATCAATAATGACTATGAAATCCAAGCAAAACATGGATTGATTTCTTGAAAATCCATGGAATTTTAATGATTATCGACATCTGGGGGGAGTTTTTTTAAATGTTTATGGTTTAGGGTAATAGAATTTAACAATTAGGGTTAGGGTTAAAGGATTTAGGGTTTAGAGTTGTAAGGTTTAGGGTACTAGGATTCAAGGTTCCAAGATTTAGGGTTTTAGTGTTCCAAGATTTAAAGTTTAGGGCACATGGATGTAGGGATTTTAGGTTCCATGATTTTGGGTTTAAGATTCTAGGATTTAATGTTTTAGGGTTCCAAGATTTAAGGTTTTGACACTAGGATGTAGGGTTTTAAGGTTCTAGAATTATGGGTTTTGGATTCCAAGATTTAGGGTTTTTGCATTAGGATTTAAGGTTCCATGGTTTAGGGTTTTGGATTTATCTTTACACCTTTTAACAACTTGCATATAAATTGGTGCATAGGGTTTGGAGATGTAGGATGCAAATTTAATGTTGAAAGAGGTATGCATTTTAAGCTTCGTTAATCGTTATGTGTGTAAATCATTTAGTCAGGTTGATTTTGCTAGCAATTTATTTATAAGAAAACCAACGAATTGGTTTTTGTAGAATGTGCATTTTGTTTCTTACATAACCACCAATTTGTTTTATATAACCTATTATTTATTTTTTGTACAACGAATGATTTGTTTTTTTGTAAAACTTATGATATGTTTATCATATAACTAATAAAAAATTTCACTTATAGCTTAAGATATAGATCTTGAGATTTTCATTTTGGCTATGACACGAAAAATTAACTCACCATCTATAACAATTTGAGCAACAGGAAGCAAACAAGGAAAAGGATCTAGATTTGACAATACAAGTTATAGACTATAGATAAGTAAGTCTTTTCAAGCAATGATATTTCCTAAACATCTATATTCAATTCTTTGTCTCAATTGTCAACGCTTAGTTTAAGGTTGTTTGAAAATATTATGTGTTATTTGTAATGCTTCCATTTTCTAGGTCGATTTACAACACCTCTCTATTATGGATACACCACCTATACCTAGGGTTTTTATATTCACAACTCAACAAGAGGTGGGTTTTAAACTTTCACGTCAAATTTTTTTCCTCAGTTTGTTTGCCAATGTGTTTAAATATGATGATTCGACTTCAGTTGGTGCCAACCAAAGGTAATTTCCATATATTGGCACTACTACAAAAGTGGGGTTCAATTTACTCTTAAATCATTATGGGTATTTAAAAATGAAATAACTTCATTGCATTTTAATGATTTCACCTTAGTGAAAGTTATTTCACTATAATATCATTATGCGAACATCATGTTTCGTTACTAGTTAACATAATTCATTATTATAATTTACTATAATAAATAGGTTTAATTCTTTTTTAAAATATTATATATATGTTATTTTATAATATACCCTATATTATTTTAAACTACTTTAGTTATTATAGTTATTATAAATTAAATTATTCAACTAACTTTAAACTATACCTTAATTATTTTATTGTAAATTAATATATGTTATTTCAAGTTATACTTTAAGTTATTCAAGGTCATTCTCCTTTATGTTATTATAAATTATTTTATCCTAAGTATAACAACTTTAAAAATCTAAAATAAAATATAATGACCTAAAGTAAAAATAACTTAGAATAAAAAATAATAACCTATGAAAAATAATTTTAAATACCTTACAATATAATAATTACCAATAACCTATCATATTATAACACAGAATATCCAACAATAATTTATAATAAAATAATCACCAATAATTTTAATATAACATACAATAACCAACAACCACCAATAACCATTAATGAAATAACCATCAATAACCATCAATAAAATAACCATCAATAACCATTAATGAAATAACCATCAATAACCATCAATAAAATAACCACCAATAACCATTAATAAAGTAGCCATCAATAACCATTAATAAAATAACCACTAATAGCCATTAATAAAGTAGTCATCAATAACCATCAATAAAATAACCACCAATAACCGTTAATAAAGTAGTCATCAATAACCATTAATAAAATAACCACTAATAACCATTAATAAAGTAGTCATCAATAACCATTAATAAAGTAACCACTAATAACCATCAATAACCATTAATAAAATAACCACTAATAACCATTAATAAAGTAGCCATCAATAACCATCAATAAAATAACCACCAATAACCATTAATAAAATAACCACAACAGCCTGAATAAAATAAGCACCAATAACCACTAATATTATAATATTAATAACCACAAATATCCACCAATAGAATATTCACCAATAACCATTAATGAAATAACCATCAATAAAATAACCACTAATAACCATTAATAATCATCAATAAAATAACCACCAATAACCATTAATAAAATAACCACTAATAACCATTAATAATCATCAATAAAATAACCACCAATAACCATTAATAAAATAACCATTAATAATCATCAATAAAATAACCACCAATAACCATTAATAAAATAACCATTAATAACCATCAATAAAATAACCACCAATAACCATTAATAAAATAACCACAAAAAACTATTAATAAAATAACCATTAATAACCATCAATAAAATAACCACCAATAACCATTAATAAAATAGCCATCAATAACCATCAATAAAATAACCACAAAAAACCATTAATAAAATAACCATTAATGACCATCAATAAAATAACCACCAATAACCATTAATAAAATAACCACAACAACCTAAATAAAATAACCACCAATAACCACTAATATTATAACATTAATAACCACAAATATCCACCAATAGAATATTCACAAATAGCCATTAATATAATTGTCATTAATAATCACCAATATCCACAATGGAATATTCACAAATAGCCATTAATAATCATCAATATCCACAATAGAATATTCACCAATAGCCATTAATATAATAATTATTATTAACCACCAATATCTAATAACAAAAATATCCACCAATAACCATTAATATAATAGCCACCAATATCCACTAATATAATACCAATTAATAACCAACAATATCCACCAATATAACAACCACCAGTAGCCATTAATAAACACCAATATCCACCAATAAAATATTCATCAATAACCATTAATAGAATTATCATTAATAGTCATTAATAAAATAACCACCAACAACAACCAATAACCATTAATAAAATAGCCACTAATAACCATTCATAGAATAACCATTAATAGCCATTAATATAATAGCCACCAATAGGCATTAACAAAAAAACCACCAATAGCCATTAATATAATAACCATTAATAACCATTAATAGAATGGCCATCAATAAACATTAATAGAATAACCATCAATAAACATTAATATAATAACCACCAATAGGCATTAACACAAAAACTACCAATAGCCATTAATAGAATAACCACCAATAGCCATTAATATAATAACCATTAATAACCATTAATAGAATAGCCATCAATAAACATTAATAGAATAACCACCAATAGGCATTAACAAAAAAACCACCAATAAGCATTAATAGAACAGCCACCAATGGGCATTAATAGAACAACCACCAATAACCATTTATAAAATAAGCACCAATAGAATAATTACGAGTTGCCATTAATAAAATAGCCACCAATAACTATTAATAAAATAACCACTAATAGGCATTAATAACCACCAATAAAATAACTATTAATGGCCATTAATAAAATAGCCACCAATAAATATTAATAAAATAACAACTAATAGACATTAATAACCACCAATAAAATGGGTACTAATCGCCATTAATAACCACCAATAGCCATATATGAGAATTGTTTAGGGTTGCCAAAAATAATTTTGGGTGAAATAATTTATAATACACAAAAGTAATTTAAGGTGAAATAGCTTATAATAACTTATAATTGCCAATAATAACATAAGGTGAAATAGCCTTCAATAGCCAAAAATAATTTATAATAATTACAAGTAGTTTAAATTGAAATAATTTATAATAACCAAAAATAACATATAATAGCCATAAAAACTTATTATAGTTGAAAATAACTTAAGGTGAGATAAGTTAAAATAGCCAAAAATAATTTAGAATAACCAAAAGTAGCCTATGGTGAAATAGCCAAAAATAACCAAAAGTAATTGAGAATAGCCATAAATAGCCATACATAATATAGGGTGAAATAATTTACATGAATGAAATATAGTCATATAATAATTGAAAGTAGCTTAGCATAGGTAATATTATTATATTAACAAAAAAAATCATTTATTAAAAAAATCAAAATAATGGTCATTGAAATGTTATTGAATAATGATATTCAACTTTTTTTTTTTTAAAATTATTTTAAA
>Ga0209208_10003675_pt1 | contig 21953 bp, 9 predicted proteins | sample S1TSphfallax_3_FD_187694 | JGI IMG/M metagenome (GOLD analysis project Ga0209208, IMG submission 187694) | Host-associated microbial communities from peat moss isolated from Minnesota, USA - S1T2_Fd - Sphagnum fallax MG (SPAdes) (version 2) | ecosystem: Host-associated > Plants > Peat moss >...
CTCTCTTAAAGACAAGACAATTTGAAACTCAACCCAATTTGAAGTTAAGTTTTTGAACTTTTTTTCAATTAGTTATGAATTTTTGAAAAAAGAACCCAAGGATTTCCTAATTGGTGAGTAGGCTTCCTTTTGAATGGTATGTGTATAATACCTCAAAATCCTCAAATGAGGTTTTAACACAATCCAACAAGGATCCTCTTATCAATCATCAAAGGATTTTTATTATGATCAAACAAAGATCTTAAAATTGAGGTCACATGTGCTCAAATCAAGATCTCAAATGAGTTGGATTTGAAAGGTATTTGGGGGTGAGGAAAAAAAAGTCAACCTTTAAGAAGTTGGGTACTTTAAGGAAAATGAAAAGTGACATGGCGTGAATCATAAATTCATGGCAACATATCCAAAATATAGAGTAGAAGAGTAAAAAGGTGAACGAAATATACTAGTGCAAGCAAATTTGGCATCATGCAATATGAAGTTCAAAATATTTCAATTGATTGGGCAAACAATCCTTGAATTTTATGAAGTGTAAGTTGCATAAATTGTGTGTTTATCAAAATAAAAAGCAGGATATTCCATAAGTGGCCCATTCATGTTTGTCCGCGGTGATATCCATTATAGGCCAATAACATGTGTGTAAGCCACAAGATCCTTCGACTCATTAAGAAAATAAGAAATTAAAATAGTCATAGGGTTATTATATAGAAAATACAATTGTGATTAATAACCTTTTATGGTAGCAATCTAATAATCACACACAAAAACATCTCATTCTTGAAAAAAATAAGTCAAAACATCAACAATTTCAAGTAGTAGTAATGAACAACCTGACTAAGTTGACAAGCAAATGGATATCAAATAACAAGTCGAAATCAATCTTTGTTACAGCCAATTCTACATTGTCTTAAGCCATTTCACTAAAAGTGGTTTTCATTTGACAAAAGTTTATTGGTAGGTGGCAACATAGATATCCAATGAGTTTTAACATTCCATAAGATCTTGTTTCCTTTTGTTGGTAACAATAACTCGAAGCAAAATACCTTGCCTAAATGATTCAAAACCTACACTGTTAAATTGGTGTGATGTGCACAACCATTGATCTTCTTTTAATAAAAGGAATATTGATTTTGTATTTAATGTGTAACCCCATTATGAACACCCTACCATACAACATAATTAGGATTTAGAAATGAAATAATATTAAATTTATATGGGGTGAAAGCACACTATGATGGATTTTTTTGGAAGTCACAATTTCATTTTTTTTAAGTTAGTCAAATTATATTATATACAATTCAAATGCATTTAAGAAATTTTAGCAAAAATAAGATGTAAAACTAGAAATTACATTTCAATCTTATCAAAGATACAAATATGAATGTGGACATTATTTCCCATGGGAAAAAATAAGTTTATATATTCTAATTATATGAGATAATCAAGCATATTATAGATGACATGTTGAAATCAAAATTGTTTTTTCTTTACATGTGTTTGAAAGTGAATATCTTAGAAATCCTTCAAGAACAAAAAAAATGAAGATTTTTTTTTAGAATCTACGAATAATATTTTTTCTTGTCAATATTAAGAATGGTATGAAGCTAATGATTTCATTCAATAAGGTCTAAGGGATGAATACATTTCTTTCAAACATAATCATGATTGGAAAAGTAAATAAAGAAATGAATCAAAAGAAAGAGTTCACATTGATATTAATCATTATAATAAACTTATATAGGAAAAACATAAGGTATAAACCAAGGTGATTCAATATTTAAAAAGAAGTTATGGACTTTCAAAAATGAGTGTAACACCAAGACTTGGAATTGTGAATGGACTAACAAAGGGACTACAAAGTTTGTAAACTCATGTGTAGACTTTGCATTACACTACATCATACTTTCACCTATTAAGATTCAAGAATATGGTTTGTACAAGTTCAAAAAAATGTTGTTTGTGATTTTGCATTACATTTGAGTTCATGATGTTCAAGTATACAATGGCTTGACAAAAAAAATTCATCATACATTGTAATCATACATACACTACAAAATGTGAATGAATATTATAAATAAATATGTACATTAAACTATAGTTATTTTTATCTATCTAATTGACATCATTTTTTATTTAGTTGATTGTGATAGCACCCATTGCTCTTACATGGCAATATCATCAAAACTTTAATCTACCAAAACTTATCCACAAGCCTAAAATTTGGGTAGCAATGTAACCAATCAATAGCACCTTGAAATTGCTTTCATAACATGTTTCATGGAAATTAGTTCAAAGTCATTAGCTCCTTTCCAATGTTTTCATCACAAACATTTTTGTTATGTGAAAATATGGATGTTATAATTTTGAACTTTGACAAGGAAATAAATTGATCAAATGAAGATTACAAGCAAATGTTACTAATCGAAAGAAATGATGCACAAACTACTTTTGTATGTATAAACTTGTTTAGCTTCTTAACCCTATTTTCTCTCCTACCTACCTTTCTTTTTTTTCCTCATGCCTACCATTTACCCCTTTGAAGAACTAGGTGGCAAGTTAGTTACCACTTAAATAGGATTTGGAAAACAAATATGGAATGTGTCGCCATGTTTCTAGGAAGGAGGGTGAGGGAGGAATGAGCTTGAAAGAAAGAAACCTTTTCTCTTGTTTTGCCATTGTGTGGACTTGTATTCAAGAAACTTTGTGGTAATAACAATTTGTGTGTGTTTATGGTGTGTGGAAACAATTGAAGAGCATGTATGTATGTGTACTTCAATTGGGTATAATATTGGTAGTTCTAAACTACTAAACATAAGATACCTATGCAAAATACCCATTCATCATTTGCATGGGTATTTTTTATTCAACCAACATATCAAATTGATGTTCTTGCATTTTGTTATCATGCATTGCACTATCTTGTAAGATTATGTTCTCATAGAAATTATCATCATTTGCTTCATTGGTAAAGTTGATCACCTCATGCTTAAAAGGAAACCCATTTCTTAGATCTAGAGGTTTTTCCCAAAGCTTATGTTTCTTTAGTTTTGCATCTTCAAAACCCTCCATTTTCAAGTGTAGAGATGTTGGCCATCACATGATCGCATCCATTTTGATAGGATTTTTCCTTTTCAAGGCTCTCATATTCACTAAAATTCATAATAATTCATGGACTATTATTCATAATTTGGAAGATGACACTAAATGAAACCTCTCACATATTTTTCAAACACAATTATTTTCTCAAATGGTCTCAAATCTCATGAAATATTCCTAAATACAAACAACCCAAACCCACACACTTAAATTGCTTTGCATAACACTCAACAAAACTTCTAAACCTTGTCATTGAACAGACATTTATACACATACTCCCACAATATCTAAGCAAGCTTGGACATGCATCTACTCCCTTGAATTGAATGTGAACAATCACTAATCATTCACTATTACAAAACCATGTCTTACTAGGTACATATGTGCCAAGTGTAAGTGCATAGGCCCCTTAAGCATGTACACCTATTTGAACAACTAAACATGTAGGTACATACGTACGTAATATCTAAGTAGGTAGATAATAGGTAGGTAGTTTGTAGATAAATGTAGCAAAATATTTGCCATCTACCTACCTAGTATCACCTTGATTCATGTTTATAATAATGTGAATTAATGATATATATGTCATTTAAAATTATGTTTTGTGTTATCACATTATTTGTCATCTCATAAAATGATGATTGGATGGTTAATGTTTTGGTTTGCCACCATGGAGGTGAAAGGTCCAGTTACCTCTTGTGACACCTTGTTCATGTTTCAAAGCTCACAAGTGGCTTACATGTTTAAGGGAGGCCAACAAATGACCCACACATCTAGGGGAAAAAAACTTACATACATGCTTAAGGGGTCTAGTTCTTAGGCATGCATTTTACATCCCTAAGAATTGTAATTTACTAACGAATAATTTTGAATCATAATTATTTAATGTATATTACTTATCAATGAGCATCAACTAACACTTATGTTAGTTTTCAATCAAATTAAACAAGCCATGTCAGTTCATAATTGTTAATTCTAGTCAAAACAAACATGCCACCTAGATGTTATTAATCATTTGTCAATGTTTAAAATGATTAAACTACTAGTTTTTGTTTGATTTGCTTGTCATAAATGACTAATCCATTTTGATTGTGCCAGTTTGAAATGATTAAAACTTTGTCATAAAAGACAACATGAAAAACATTATTATGTCTAAGTTATATTATGCATATTGAATGGCATTATTCATCATTGGAAAAACAACTTGATCATCAATTTTTCCACATGAACTCCCATCACTCCTCTCCATTTATACGTAGAATAATATAATGTATTGCAATGTTTTAATCACATTTGATAGGAATGAAACTCTTTGCACAATTACTACAACCCTTCAACTTTTTCCTCTCAATGCAAACATTAGGTCCCATAATAGAATGCTTAAATCCATACCGTTTCTTTTTTGTCCTTAATTACATACCAAACTATTTCAAACATAAGCAAATTTATTTCATTTTCAAATCAGGGTGAGAAATCAGGAATGAACAACAATGTTTCCTCGATAGAATATTTCCTTTACAATCAATAGATGTTAATCCCTAATCCCATAGCTTGTTCATTAATCATAACATGACTATTTTGCTACATTATTTTGATCAAAAACATAAATTTTCAATCCTTCCTAAATGCGTCATTCCTATGCATCCTCACTTGAACATTGAAGTATCTTTTGTTTGTCATCATTTCCTAGCCATTCTTTTGTTTTATTACACATACATTGCAAAAAGCTTGCAAAACACATGTAATAGAATTAAAGAGTAGCAACTTTTACAAAGTACATCAATAGCTAAACTAACACATGATCGCACATATCATCAAAACATTAAAAAATCCCTTAAAACATCCCTTATCTTCCTTCATAACAATTTTCCACCACACTTGGCATTCATAATAGAATCAACTTCATTTATTTTCTTTAGACTCTTGTGCTTGCTGAGCTTTAAAAACAAACAAAAATTGTGACAACCAAACACTATCTTTACAACACACAACCAATCCGTAGCCAACAATGTTCGTCTTTTCCCAAACCAATAACATGAATATTCATCCATGGAATTTGGATGATTTCAAAGCAAATTTTTTTTATGAATGTACACTTCATCAATCAAATAAATGTATAGATGATATTCCTTGGATAAACTTTATTTCATCCTACCATTTAGTGAATTTTCATGCCATTGGGATGGCTTCAAATCATTCATAACATTTGACACAAAAAAATATGAAATTTAAACTCAAAACCTTTCAATCTATTTTGAACATGTTCAAAATATAATTTAAAGCATACCTTGATTTTTGATTGATTTGGTTCTTCTGAAGTTTCAAATAACCATCAAGCCAAAATAAAAGAAAGAGAAGGGGGCTAGGTGGAGAAAGTAGGAAAATAGTGGTAGGATGGGTGAGATTCATATTGAAATCATGGAACTTCTAATGGTATGTAACATTTGTGTATACACAAGTTAAGGCATCAAAAAAAAAAATTAATATGCTAAAAGAAACGTTTATTGAATGAAATTAGCTATGATCATGTATTAACATCTTCACCAAGGACATGTGAAGGGTTGGGTCAACAACATCACCATCACAACTACTATACCCTCTTCACTTGATTGTATGAAAAGAGGCTTGCATCGGTAGGTGAATAATGTGACTCTTATAAGTTCCCTTTTGTTCTATAATTAATGATGTTTCTATTTTCAATTTTTGTGTTTTTTTCTTAATTAGTTGGCAAGATGATAAAACATAGAGGACTAACTTTTATTCAACTTCAACATCAAAGTCAGTTTTAGGTGGGATACATAAAAGGACCTAAAGGATGTTGCCTACAATGGTTGAGTTCTCCCAAATTTCTAAGAAATTCAATTTGAACTTGCATGTGTTATGATTGAACAAGATTAGTTAGTGAGAGCAAGACATTTAAATCTAAGAAATATTCTTATACTTCCAATATAATAACATATTGGACCTTTCATATGAAGAGATTGGACAAGAACGTTTTTTTAAAAATTACAAGAACATTGGGACCAATGAGGATAAGAAATGGTTTATTGTCTAATTGTTGATGCCTATCATTGTGAAAATAACATAAGTTGAAAAAAACATCAAAGATATTACAAATGGAGGTTCTATTTAATGGGACATGGAACATGGTTAAGCCATGAATGCCAATAAGTCTTTTGTTTCTTGGCCTTTATATTTGGCCAAGATGTTAAACCACCATGTAATGACTCCAACAATATCTCCTTGTTGTCTGTTAGTTAGTCAAACACCTTTGAATAAATTTCTTCTCATAAAATCTAAGACAAACAAGGTCCACAAACACGTCCTAGCAAACAAGAATCTGTTACCAAAACATCTAAAAATTTAATGCAACCATTACCAATTTGCTAAAATGGAATCCAAAAAATAATTTAGTTGTACCAAAAATGTTTTAACAAACCTTTTTTATTATTAACCAAGTATTTGTACCTCTTATTGAACAACCTCAAAGTCCTACGTTCAACACCTTGAGCTCATTATAAGCATTATAATATGTAAACTTTACAAACTTGAGCATGTTCACATGCACATTTGTTACCTAATGTGTGGCAATGATCAACTAAAGTAAAATAGATCGTGAGAATGGTAGGGATTAAATAAGGCAGTGAATGAGTTGGATAGAATTAGGATTGCTAGACATTTGATTTTGAATTACTTTTGGAAGGAACTGACTAAGGATGTAGTTCTAGAAATTGTGGGAGTTTGGGAGATTTTTTTTTTACACACACAATAAGACTTAAAGAGCTATTAGAGTTAGACAAGGAGACACATTATGATTTCACATTTATGTTGGTATTTGAAACCACATATTTTTCATGTTTTTAGTTCTGATTTCTACCTTTAAAACTACATATTTGTGATATGATTCAATTTTGAATAAAAATAAAAGTGTGGATTTGATGAAGAAACATGGATTTTATTATGTATATGTTGTGTTTTGTGTTCTAACAATCTAATTATATTATGACCACATTTCTATAAAAAAAGAGGAAATAGAATTTGAATAAAAGGATCAATAGTTGTAAGAAGGAAATTTTGGGAACAATCTACCAAAATTGATTTGAACAACTGAACCATTGATTTTAAGTGCTAAAATGAGTAATTGAAGTGAACTTTGTATTGTTTTAAGTAGGAAAAAAACAATTATAGGATAGAATCTACACTTACCATTTGGTGACCATCTCGAGGACAATTTTTTTTCCTCTATAACAAAAAATAAAAATTATTTTATGAACTATTTGGATTTATTTTGAGAGTTTTTTTTTTAATTTTGAAAAATTGGAAGAGGAGATATTGTTTTATGGTAGATTTAAAAAATTTAAAATTTGGGCAAATAAAAGACAAAGGTCTAAGAGGTGAAAGTTGTAATTAAGGATTTAAGTTAGAAAATATACCAAGAAATTAAATGAATTTAAGATTTGCACAACAATATGAATCCAATGGTGATTCGAAGTATGTAGAGGCAAATGGATCAAGAAGCCAAGCGATAGAACATGAATTCTAATTTGGAAGAAAATCGGGATGTAGACCAAGTGCATGAAACATCAAATCGGGTATAGTTTTGGCCCAAAAAGTTTGCAAACAAAAAAACAATTTGCAAGACATCAAGTGTTTTCAATGAGAATGGAAGTGCAAAGAGAAGTATGGATAGGGGGCCCACATAAACATCATGGGTAAAGAAAGTGATTTATAGTGAAGGAAATCAGGTCCAAGAAAATGGGGTATCCATGTTTTTCAAGCACCATTTACTCTTCAAGAACATGGTGACGAGAAAAATCTAAGGGAAAATTTATTATTGGTAGACCCTATAAATTCTTCAAGTCTAAAATTTGTGAATAATCGGTGGAGTGATTACAACAAATGCACAAATGTACCATTTGTGTACCAATCATCATCGTTAGAATATCATGAATTAGTAAAAGACCAGGACGTGGATGATAATTACGATCCTAGTATTCTAGAGTGGGTATATACAAATTACCCAAAAACCTTGGTGTATCATGATGCACAAGTGAATGTTTTTGTGGTGATGAATTGATAAACATAAATGGTTTGTTTTTGCTATTTGTATTAAAATAACAATAGGTGGAAGAATAACTAAGCTATTTTTTATCATGTTTTTTAATGTCATGGCCTTCATGAAGATCTCATTTATAATTGTGTGTCCCATTTGCATCCAAGTTTTAGAAAAACTCTTTGAATTACTATGTTTCAAAGTCAAATTATCTTTAACTCTCCATCCCCAAACAAGTGAAAAAAACACAATAAGTTTTGAAACAATGTGTGTGAAACATAATCAATTATCATTGAGATAATTGTTTTGACCTTTAGTTCATTGCAAAGCTCACATATAACAACATGGTGCATTTCTCAACAAATGAAACAATTTTTTTTTTTGCAAATTACGGTTTACACCATGGTGTTGTATAAGGTGTGAACAAGGTGGTGAATCTTGCAATCAAAGATTGGGCCACATAGTTTAGTAGACATTTAAGCACAACTTATGTTTCATCATAAAGAAATGCAAAAGATTTATAATCAATTTTTTTTTTGAATTGGCTACACTTATTCAATTTTAACTCCATTTTTTTTATTAAAGTGCAACATTGGTCAAATGTTCCAAAACCAATCCTTAATCATGATAGGTGAATATTATTAATGAAAAAACCAAAGATTAAATTGTTAATCAAGTGTTTAATAAAAAAAAATTGATAATAGGTGTCCCAAAAAACTTCAAAATCTAGTCATTGGTCATTTAATACCATGTGTGGGACAATAGAAAGAACCTTTTCCTATTGGCAATTGAAAAGAAAAGGAAGAATCAACCATCAATGGTTTAAATGTTAATATTATCCTAAATATGGTTTGTGGTTAATACAAATCATTATTGTTATGTTTGCTTTCAAAACATGGTGATAGTGCATGTTTCATTATATTCTTGTGTGTCACATATTTGATTTTTGAAACTTTTCTTTCATTGGTACATGATTGATTTCAAATTATTGGTAATTTAAAGATGCAATAATGAACATGAATTGTTCTATGGTTTTTTTTATTAAGTTTTTTATACATGTTCACATAAATTAACTAATATTTTACAACAAATATTGAGCATTTGAAAACATTCATTGCCAAATCAACATTTGAAAATGTAAAACAAGTAATATTTTTGATATATTTTTAACATGGAAAAATCACATTACCAATGGAGGTACAACATCACCTACATGCCAATCCATTACAATGAAACAAAATAATGAACTTTCTACACCTTTTAAATGAGAAGATCTAAATAAAAATTTAACTAATTATTTAACATTATATTTTGAAAGAAAATATTTTCAATATTTTTTTCTAATCTCAAGTGTTTTAGTTCAAAAAGTTGAAAATAAATAGTTCATTAGTAAGGTGCCAATTAATATGAACCATTTTGAAACCTAAAGATTTTTGAAAATATATTCATATTTATTTTAGTTTAAATTGAACTTGCAATGAATTTTGTGTTATGAATTTTGAAGCCATCCTTTTATTTTTCCAAAATATAAAAGAAAATAAAAAAATTCACCAAAAAATTACCTTTATTGTAATTTGTAAGTCATTTATGTATGAGCAACAAGGTTGAGGCCTTTTAAAAAGATATAAAACTTGAGGTACTTGTGGTGTTCCTTTACTAATCATTTAATTTCAACAATGCATTAAAAACTATATTTCACATTTTATTTATTTAACTTTTGTTCCATGACCAACAATCAAGTTGTGACATAATTATGTAATCACCCATAGAGTGCTTTTGCCCATAAAAATATAATATAAAAAAGAAAAATCCATAAAATCCATAAAATTGTAATTTAAATTCTTTACAAAAAAACATAAATAATTTTCTTTTTTTTGAAATGTACTTCAAAAAGAGATCCACATTAGTTGGTAACCTATTAATGACCTCCCATGTTTTCAATAGTTGGAATTAAAACACTTGAAATTAGAAAATAAAATGGTTTTCAAGAAAATAATCTTGTTTCAAAAGACAATGGTGATAATAAATTAAAATTTGTGTTTGGATCTTCAATTAAAAGTATGAACATTTAATGATTTTTTTTCATTATAATGGATTAACATGTATGTGGCCTTGTGAATTTGTTGTGACCAATGTTGGGGAAAATTGTTTTTTTTTTGGGGAAACATAGATTCAATTTCTCTATTAAAGAAATTGGGACACTTTTAATACAAATTTAAAAGATTTTGAATATTTGATTAGGGTATCAATTTATTGTTAAAAATGAACCATTTTACAACTTTCTAATAACAATTATACATATATAAGCAAATTTTGAGTAATTTTATTTATATTAATGAAAAAAACCTTAAAATATTAATCAAATTACAAGTTACCATGCTCAAATATTGATAAGAGGAAATCAAAAAGGGAAGAAACAACAAACAATAAGAGGAAAGCACACATAACATGAAGAAAACACAAATTCTTTCCAATTTGATATGATCTTGAGTTTTTTTACTACATGGTATTAGAAATTTATTGTTAAAAGAAATGAGTAATTTTCATGTGGTTTGTTTTTGCACAATTACATGAGTGGTTAAAAGAGATGTAGCCTTTTAAACTAGTAACATTATTTGTTAAGTGTTAGTACTAGTTGATCAAGTGCATGTTACAATAGGAAGAATAGAGGGAGGGAACAATTATGGGGTTTGGAATGTCAAATTTTGCCAATTACTAAGGCATGGAAGATTGTGAGTCTTGGATTGCCCCAATGACCCAATGGTTGTGAGGATTGCTTTTAGAAGAATAATTGCAATTGCTATTCTAATAGTTATTTCTCCATGAGGAGGAATTGAAAATCTAGCTACGTAAAAACTAAAAAAAGATGAATTAACATTGGGGGCCAAATAGGAGAAGGCTCTTTCCATTTTAATATGGCTATCAAACAAAACTTAATTCCTATTTTGGAGAACAATTACTGAATCAAAGGAACTTTGAAATGTGTTAAAAACAATGTTTAAAAGTCACATTGCAACTTGGTAACTAACAAGTTGCATTCCATGAAAATGGAGGAAGGGGCCAAGGTGATAGATTTCATACAATTTATGAAGGACATGATCACAAAACTAACATTAGTGGGAAAGGTTATCGATGACATGGAAGTGGTTCATGTCATTTTAAATGCTTTTATAAGAAATCTTGAATTTTTCATTTAGTCAATCATAGTTCAATATGACCTTCCTAGTGTTGAAAAATTAATGATCTAAAACTCATACTTGAAAAAAAAATGAGAATGCTTTGAGAACTTGGAAAAAATCATTTTCATATGTTATTAAAATAAATTTTTATTTTAGTTTTTTCTTTGCACACTTTGTGCTCCTATCATTGATTATTGTGTTTTGTGATTAAATTTTAATTTAGGTTTTATGATAATTGCCTAATGTATATAAAGGATAAAAATAGTAGGTGAGCTAGTTGTTTGAACCCTAGAAAGTTGAAATACATAGGGGTAGATAGTTTAGTAAATTGGATGTGACAAATTGACATTGTAAAAATGATATGTCAAAGTTTGGCAAATTGACATGTGAACAAAGTATAATTGGTATGTGGCAAACTAACATGCAAACATAATGAATGTAAACTAACATGCATAGTGCATTTGATTGGCAAGTCAATAGTCGTAGATCATATTAAAAAAAGGTGTTTTGCAACTAGTTTTGCAACTCAATTTTTGAGTTAAAATGACCACTTACAACTCACCATATTTCTATTCTAATGTTATCAAACAAGTTGCATGAGTTGCAAGAGTTGCAATTCACCATATATATGGTGCAATTCATTGCAATTTAATTACAACTTTGTCAAAACAACTCATTTTCAACTACTATGCAACTATGCTACAACTACAACTATAATGTCATGTTGATGTTACTAATTTTCATCCATCCATTGAAATTTGGCCTGTGGCACTATGTAGGCTTTTAGATCTAAACTTTTTTTTTGAAGTGTTGACTTTTGTTACCTATTATGATTGTTTAATGACAGTTTGAGATTATGATGCATGGCATAAGTTTTTTAATTACCACATGGAATATTAATTGAATTTTGAGAAAATAAAATAAATATATATATATATTTTTTAATACCTAAGTAGGTCAATACATAACCATAGGTAGGTGGGTTGGTAGGTCTTAAAACCTACCTCCCTACCTACCTACCTACATAGGTAGGTAAAAAAGAAAAAACCCATTTGCTTACATAGGTATGTAAGTAATTAGGAAAATACAAGATTAGGTGAATTAAAGAATAATCATGTAAATATTTTTATTATTATATGTTTTGCCTTTTAAGGTTAAACATTTTTGAACTGATCCCAGAATGGCATGTGTATTTTAATGTGAAAACATAAGAGAAGACATTTTTTTAATATAATTTGTGACATTGGATTCAAAGACAAAGCATATGGGTTAAATCTTTTAATTTTTTTTTAGTTGCAAATTCAATTGTAACTACAAAAAGACTTTCCCACATGCTTTACATTTGTTTTCATTATGTAAGTCGTACAATTAAATTAATAATTACCTAATACTTATATATGTGAATTAATTAATTAATATTTAATTATCTGAAATAGTGATTTAAATTAATTTTAGCTGAAATAATTAATTATTTGGATTTATATATTGAACTGATTAATTAGTGAGCTAATTATTTAAATTCATTGGTGTAATTCAAATAATTGGTTTGTTAATATATTTAAGTAATTAAAATCAGATGATTTATTCTTAGATGATTAATTATCAAATTTCATGTAATTAGTAATTTATTATTTGATTATTTAAAAAATGTTATTAGTTATTTGAATTATTTTTAAAAATAATTATTTGAATCAAATTGAATTCTAATTCATATCAATAGTTAATTATTTAGTTTAAGTAGTTAGTTCATAATAACTAAATAAATTAATATTTACTAATATTTAGTACTTAATTGATTATTGAAAAATAGTTCATTACTAAAATTAGAATTTAAAAATAAATTTGAGTAGAAAAAATCAAGGTATAAATAGGCATATCCATATGTACACCTAAATTGAATTTTTAATATAATATAAGCATTTCTTTTAGTTTCACATTTAAATTAATTATATTTATCCAAATAATTAATTTTTTAGTGAATTTAGATAATTAATGATATGGTAATTATTGATGAGAAATAAGTATATTAATTAATCCATTTATTTCATTATTAACTATCCCCAACTTGGATCAATATTTATTTGATTATCATTTTATGAATAATTATTGTTTCTAGGCATCCATATTATTTAGTTTAATTAAGATTAATTAATTAACTTAAATTAACTTAGAATTAATTATATTAATTACACTTGTTTATTCACATTTAATAGTCATATTATTGAAATACTAATTATGGGTGCAATTATACTAACATGTACCATTAATCATTGTAACCACCACTTAATGTTTTGAACTTTGGATTGTAAAAAATAGTAATAATAAATGGATTTTTTTTTAATAAAATTTTATTGTGAATACATTATGTACATATCATAGAAAATTTCAATCAATTTAATGATTAAAAAATACGTATAAGGATTTTTAAAACTTTGTAACCATTATTTCAAAGTTGTTTAAAAGAAAAGTTTGTAAAAAAAAGAAAAAGACATAATTTGGGATTTAAAAAATATACACCTTAACATAATAGTGTTTAAATCTTTTTAAAGATTTTAATCTTTTTTTGAAAGACATATTTAAAAAAATTTAAGAATTGACTTTTTAAAAAAATAGTCTAAAGGGGATGTGTGGCTCCTAATAGTGTGATTGGACCCTTCTTTATAAAACATTACATATGAATTTGTGTTGTTATTAAATTATATATTGTTGCACAATAATCACAACATAGTTGAACACTAATAATTCAATAGTGGTGCATTAATGGTCTTACTAGTTATATCTATGGGAATCATAGTAAAAAATTAATTATAAATGTATCTTGTAATGGGCAATGGAAATGTGAACATGTGGCATGATTGCATGTATATACATTGTACACTAGTTGCAACAAAGTTGTTGAGTTAATGACACATTTATAACAATTATAAAATAATTGTTACATGCAACTACAATGCAACTCTTCAAAAAATCAAACATGGTTGACTATGGAAGTATATACAATGCATACAAATTGCTATATAAAAGACCCATTTCAACTCACTTGCAATTATAATACAACTAACTGATTTTATTAATTCCATGTATTTTCCAAAGGAATATTTGCATAGTAATTGTAATACCCAAGGGATAGTTATGTAATAATTGTATATGAGTTGCACTTTGAGCTTTAGTTGCAAGGCAATATGATTTCAACAGATGCAATTTTCTCATAGTGTATGGTTCAAGAATTTGTTAAAGTTTGTTGAAGTTAAATAATGTAATCATTTCACAAAAAACATAAAGATAGAAAAAGAATTTAAGGGGGTTTTCATCTTGGAATTGTAAGAAATAATCCCATCCTTTTGGATTGATCTTCTATAATAAATATTATATTTTTGCTTATGTGTGTGTATAATGTTAATATTGCAATTGAACTAATTTTTTTAAAATTGTGTATGTGTCCATGCAAGTTGAACCATGGGAGAATGGTGAAGATTCACCCTAGTGATGTAAAATCATAATGATGGTGGAAACAATTTGTGTACGGTTTTATAATCACAAAATAGTGGAAAGGTTATTTGGATCATAAACAAAGGATAGGAGATTTGTTGTGAATCTTACATGACCTATAACCAAAAGATGGGTTGTATTAAAAAATGGCCAATGAATGAAATGACTTGTTCAATAAACTAACTAATAGAGTTTTATAATCTTATATGAATAGTTGTAATGCATTTGGGAAGATATATGGCCATGTTTATTGAACATGTGGTATTCAAGTAGATGCAAGAGGCTAGAACCTAGTAGTTATTTTGAGGAAGGAAAAATGATTTGTAAAAAAAAATGGTTCATAAGAGACATGTTAAATGTAATAATTGTCATGAATTAAGTTATTAGGCAAAGGAATGCCAACTCCTTTTGAATGAGAATAAAAAACAATGAAAGGATATACTATGCCAACATTGTTAAGGAAGATTAGCCTAAAAATAAAAATGAGTGGTCAAAATACAAACTTCTAAAGAATATGTTTGAGGCTTCTATAATGATTATCAATTCAATAGAAGGTCAAATATAATTTTTTTTGTTGAACACCCTTTGAGCATTAGTGATTTCAAAAGAAGAAAAAAACAACATTAACATTGTAACTAAAATACATTGACTTGAATACCTCAGTTTGGAGACATGTTATATAATTTGTACGGAACTTGAAAAGAATTAAAGTGGTATGACTAATACTTGTAATATCTATTGGAAGTAATAGCCATTCCATCGTGGGAAATGAAATTGTAAGTTTTCAACACCATGAAAGCTTGAAGTAAGTTGATGATGTGTTTTAACCCCTAGACACAAAAAACCTTTTATTAATGGGCTTCATAGTGGACAAAAGCTTGTTATGTCATATTTGGTTTAAAAATAAATGTTGTGTGCTCATCAAGAACTCCAACAAAATGTGTGCAACAAGGAATCAAAATAGATTGAATGGCTTGTACAAGATGATTATGAACCAATAACCACCATCATTATTTTTGCTTGAGAATGGATCTCTAGTTAAACTTTGGCACATGAAGCTAGGACATTTGAATTTTCAAGGGTTTCAAATGTTATTTTGACTAGGAAAAGTGATTGTGACATTCCAAAGATTGTTGTCACCTCACACATATGTGTTAGTTGCATGGTTGGAAAACATAAGGAGAAGGTGCCTAGAAACAATTTCACAGATTGATAAGGAAATATGAGTTTATTCATTTTGACTTGTGGTTTTCTTCCAAAACATCATTAGCAAGTTCAAAATACTTTGTCCTATTCACTAATGACTATGGTCAAAATTCATGGGTATTTTTTTGAAGATTGGAAGAATGCTACTTTTGAAACTTTCGCTATCTTCAAAAAGATGGTTGAACAATGGGGGTATACAAGATAGGAATTATGAGGATCAATTGTGAAGGATGATTCATGTTAATGTAATTCATCACATTTTGTGAGCAAAATGGAATTGTCAAACAAATCACTACAATTGAAACCTTCCATTAAAACAACATAACTATGCATAAAAACAAAACCATTTTGGGAAAAGTAAGGTGCATAGCCAATATAAGCGACCTTACCAAAATGTCTTTGGATCCAAGTTGTTAACACAGCACATATATCACAAACATAAGTCCCACATGTTCAAACAATGAGATGTCATTAGTTTTAACATGTATATAGTGCCAAGGCACCCAATATTGGTTACTTGTTCAAAGTTTGGGTAGTCTTGCACATGTTTATGTATCAAAAATCAAAGGGAATAAGCTAGATTGGAAAAGTCCATTTTATGCATGATGGTTGGGTATGATAGGAGATTAAAAGTGAAAATATGTTTTTATTCAATGATGAAAAAGATTTTTGTCACTAAAGATGTTTTTTATGAACATATGATGAGGTTCAATGTTTTGCTACAGAGACAAATTGCAAGCTTGAAGAATAAGACCATTGTACCAAAGATATGGAAATAAGAAGTAAAAAATGAAGACCTAATAAAAGTCCCAGCTACATTTGAACAAGTTGTTGATAATGAAATGCAAACCACTAGTGTCAAAAGTAAAGATTATGAAGACAAAGTTATAAATTTGTGTAAAAGGTTGAAAATGGCTTTAAAAACTAAGGATGTGGTAATATGAAAACATTGTAGAAAATGAAAAAGGCTCCAAGTTTGGGTTGAAACCATATGGTAAGAATACAATTCAATTGTTAAGAATGAAACTTGGGATTTAGTGAGTTTACTTGAAGGGAATATGCTTATAACAACAAAATGGATTCTCAAATCAAAAATAAATAAAATTGTCAAGAATAATTTAAGGCATGGCTAATGGTGCATGGATTTGAACAAAAGAAAACAATAGATTTTGTGGAAACTTTTGCTCTTGTAATCAAATTAATGACAATTAAACAATCATTTCATTGGTAGCTTATAAAGGATGAAAAATCCATCATCTTGACATGATTTTCAAAAAAACTCTTTGTATTTATCTTGCACGATGACAAAACCCTAACATTAGTAGAAATCTTGTTGTTTGCAACCAATCACTATGCAACTACATTGGTTGTGTGTGCAACTAACATGCAACTAGTAGTGTACAAAATGGACACATGTTATAAAAATCATGACTTAAGCTAATACATACCTACATTAATATACTAAATATATCTACTTCGGTTATGTATAGTAGTTTTATAGCTTTAATATTAAGGTTAAACTCATATTAAATAATGTTACCCAAGGCAAAACATTAGCTAATCTTAGGCTAAAATCACATTAATCAAGTTTAAATTAACTATGAGATTACACTAACTTTGGCTAAACTAATTATGGCAAAAATAATTATGAAGTTAAACTAACTCTGGTTAAAATAACCATCACAAAACTAATTATGAGGCTAAATTAAATTTCGCTAAACTAAACATATTGGGTAAATTAACTTTGGTTAAACTAATGTTGTTAAACTAACTTTGGCTAAACCAAATAAAAAACCAAATTGGCTAGGAGGCAAACATAAACTAATAATGACTAAACTAACATGACTAAATTAAACATGGTTAAATTAATTAGTAAATTTAACCTTGTATTTAATTTAACAATGGTTAATTGACCCTAAATTAATTTACTATTTTAAATTTAACTTCTGAATTATTTTTTTTAAAAAATGTTATCCATCATTAATTTAGCCTTGTAATTAGTTTAGCCCAATTGTTTATTTTATTTTATTATCATTATAGTTAATCACATATAATTATTTAAAATAATATAATAATAATAATAATTATAAATATTATTACTTACTAATGACTTGACTATTATTACTCAATATTTATTATTATTATTATTTAATGTTATTATTTGATAGATATTATTTAAATATTTTTAATTATGGTATTACATTTGTGGTTAGTAGGTTACATTAGTTAACCTATGATTACTTATTAAATTATTTATTAATAGAGATTTAAATTGATATAATTATTAAATAAATAGATTATTATTATTATTTTTATCATCCTTAATTGTTCATAATAATAATAATATTTTTTAATAACTACAAGTTTAGTTTTAACTATATTATTAATTATGGTAATATATTTATGGCTAGTAGGTTACATTAATTTGCCTATAAGTACCCTAGCTTAGGTTAGTTGCTAACTTAGTCTATCTATTAATTTAAATGAAACAATAATAATACAATATTATTGATCATTAATTATTCTAATATGCAATCATAACTATTAAAATGTTATTATAATTATAAATATTAGCATTAATATTCATTAACCAATTAATAATATTATCATTATATTATATTATTAGTACCCATTAACTTTTAATACTTATAATATAATTAATTTATCTAGTAGGTAAACTAGGATAATATGGTTATTTGCATGTAGGTTGCAACTACATTGGTTACACTTGCAACTAAATTTTATATCCCATATTTTTTGCCATGGATTCCAAATGTGCACACTATATAAGTTAGTGCATTTCACTTGTTCACAAACCAAGTACCAAATGCCATTTCAGATGGGCCAATGAAAGAGGCTCAACCCTAAAGACTAAACCCAAAAACAAAATTGGATTATTAATTTTAAACCTTAGCCTACTACCTACGCACCTACTTACAACAATGTGCCTACCTACTTCCCTACCTATGACCTACCTACCTACTTACCTATGACCTATTTACCCAATTAATTAAAAATAATAATCAATGGGCTTTTTAATTTCCAACGTGTCACCACATAATTGGCTTCACAAATGGACACATGTCAAAATCTGATTTACATTTCATTGGATGGCCAAGATATTATTAATTTATTAATAATGATGAATATTGAAATAATGTTTAAGTGCCACATGTCACCATATAATTGAGCTTCACAATTGAACATGTGTCACCATAAGCAACCCTTGTAGAATAATGTAAATGTATAAAATATAAATTCATACCGTATATACTATTTACATACATATTGTCGTATGCAACTACTAATTGTGTGCTACTTGTCTTATGCAACTATGGCGTCTAGTAGTTGCATGTGTTGCATGCAATTGAAAATTAGTTACATACGACAGTTGTAAAATGACAATTTTCTTTTAGTGTAACCCTATTATTCAAACCCCAAAACCTCACCATCATAATGGTTTTAGAGTTTGTTTTTTTCTTTTTGTTTCTTTTTCGAATTTCCTAGATTTTTTCCTCCTTGTGGGACCTTTTGCAAAATGCACACATCTTGTATTGAAATGATTCTTATATTTTTTGAAAGCATTAAAAAAATAAAATTAATTGTTCATGAAATCACATTTTTTATAATTTGTAAGTCATGAATTTATTAGCTAACCTAGTTATGAAATGTTTTAAATGCAAATGATAATGTTAAAAATTATATGTATTCAATGCATGGAATGAAATTAATTATGAACAACATGGTTGTGCGGGTCTTTTGAAAATATGCATAACCTAAGGTTTTGAATATGTGATGGTCATTTATTAAATCATTATATATTGATCATGTGAAAAATAATAATTGAAAAATCAATGTTGGAAAAATAAATCGATTGGCATATAAATTGATGCATAACCACAAATTTATTTTAATTGATGTAATACAAATGTCAATCACATGATCTTATATTTATTTGTGTATTATTTGAGGGATATGTTTTGGCAAAAAACTTTATGTGGAGTGAAAAAATCCCAATTGTTTTTTTGGAACAAAAGGAAAATGTCAAAACATCAAGCAAGACTTTTGGGAGTATGCATGTGAGTACAAGCTTTGTTTCCAGCACCAAAGTGGGCCATCATCTATTGGTTTTGCAAAATTCTACAAGATGTGTTGAGGGATCCTATAGCAATTTAGGAAGGATTTTTCTATTTTTTCCTTTGAAGTACAACAACAAACCCAACCTAACAAACCTTTAAGGCAAGTTTAGTAGCAAAAGGTTGGTAGGTTGACAATGACCTTTTGCTATGTTTGTGCACAAGCCACTTATGTCCTTCATTTTCTCAATGGGCGGAAGCATGAAAGGAACAAAAAAATGAGTGTAAACCTTATTAGGGTTTTTAGCAAGCATGCATACTAACTGCCATGGAATTTGTGCCACCTTAATTGTCGTAGCGTATATGGTCCTTTTGAAAAAAAAACCACAAAAATGGATTGTGTTTTTTTTTAAAAACCACTCTATCTAGGGTAATCAGTCCATTAACTAAGGTAACTAATCCACTAAAGGGCTAACTTAAAAGGTTTTTTTTTCAAAACCATTTTTTCCCCTCCTTTTGTTACCAGTTTGTGACATAGTAGATAGTGGGAACCAAACAAGGGAAAACAACCAAAAGTAGTAGTCATACTTAACATTAGAGGGTCTTTATAAACCAAATAATGGCCAACACAATATAAAACACCTATTTTGTTGAATCATGTAATCAACCACCTAGTTAAGAACATTTTGTTGTCCCTATTTTTTTCCTTTTGATTTGTTTAATCTTATGTGGTTGGCTTGGTAGATTTAGGATTGTCTTATAACAATAGGTTGTCTTTAGCATGTGGAGACTTTGTTCTTAGTTGGACTCCTTCTTCATGGGCACTAAATGTCCCATGTCCCCTAGTTCATCAAAATTCATTGAACCTCATAGCTCTCATCGCCCTTTTACCTTACCACGTGTTATCACAAACCCATCTTCCACCCCATCTCCCATGCAAATCATGAACTACCCACTAGTTCCCTTTATCGGCCCTTAGCCTTCCATGTGAATATGGGGCCCCAACCTTGCACCTTTCCAAACCCTTTTGATCTTGCACAACTAAGACCTTTTCCCCCTTCCATTTTATCAACACCTACAATTGCCCTTGATAAAACTCCCCAACTTACCCTCATCTTTTCAACACGTTCACTACCCCCACCTAAAATATCTTGCCCCACTTGTGGGTGGCAATTTACTAGTCAAGGGTTAACTCGTCATCAACATTCTTGTCAGGCATCCAATTTGTCAAATCCAAACCCTTGTGACAATCTTGACTTAGTACCCTCCCTTGCTCCCACCCTGCTTGCATTATCTTGGGCTTAGGTTTTGTCATTGGATGTCCTTGGGTATTTTCATTTAGGCTTTTGTCATCCTTGATTGCACAATCACATCCTTATCGTTCTACAACATGATGTCCAAATGGCATTTTTTTTTTCCATTGGATAGGTTGGCACATGACCCCTATGATGTGGTAGGTTGGCACTTGTTCCTCATGTTACCCCAATGGTGTCTCGCTTTGCCCCTCATGACAAGGCAACATGCACAAGGAAATGTAGGTTTGACTCAAGTGTTTTTTAACAGGTGATTGGGAAAACCTATAGGAGGAGTTCTTTTTGTGGGCCCAAGCTTTCATGACAAGTTCAAGTTTAGTGTTTTTTCCCCATGATCCTCCAATTCATGACACATACTTTGCAGTTTAGTTTTCGAAAATGCAGGGGAATACTCTAATACAAGCTACATTTTGGCACCATTCTCCCTTACACCCACATCCTCCTACACCACCTTGTTTCTCACTGCATTGCACTTCAAATTAAATGGCTTCTTTCTACTTTTCCTAAAAGATTACAAGCTAAATTAGGACTTGAAACTTTATTC